>ULWG01019431.1_pt1 | contig 73393 bp, 62 predicted proteins | sample 1960141 | NCBI WGS metagenome assembly ULWG01 (sample SAMEA4835806, study PRJEB28245) | human gut metagenome | biome: gut microbiome; material: fecal sample | place: Denmark | collected 2008
TGGGTTATATCCTGGCACCAGTGGCTGCTGCAATGGCGGTGGCTGCAGGAGCAATTCAGATTGCTGCAATAAAAAAGCAGCAGCAAGCGAGTGAAAGCCAGGGCTATGCAAATGGTGGCTTCCCTCCGAAAGGCTCCAAGTTTCAAGAGGTGGGCGTGGTTCATGCCGGGGAATGGGTGGCGTCGCAGGAGATGCTTGCCAACCCGGTTGCGCGTCCCATCATCAACGCCCTGGACTATGCGCAGCGGACTAACACCATCGGATCCTTACGAGCCGATGATGTGAGCCGGACTATTGCGCCTATTGCATATAGCACGCCACAACAGCAACAGCCGATTGTCGTGCAGCAGCACTCGGACGGGCTGGCTACAGCGGCAATCGTGCAGAATACCAAGGCGATGAAGGACTATGCGGACACTATGCTACGACTGCAGCAGAAACTGGAGGAGCCATTCGTCACGGTAAACACGGTTACCGGAGACACTGGTATCAAGAAGGCGCAGGATGAATACCAAACGCTGATGAGAAACAAGTCACCAAAGAGCAGACGAAAATCATAATTGAACAATTCATCATCGGCACAGCCGACAATTCAACATTCAAAGATAGTGCAAACCGAATGCAATAAAGCTTGCTTTAATTGCTGAGGTGCTGCCTATCTTATCTAACATTCAAAACTCAACATTCAGCTTATGCAAATAACAATCAATGGCAAACAAGCCTATCTGAAGAAGAACACTTCGTTTGACTTCATCTTCGAGAACCGACTGTTTACGGGTAGCGACAGCTACACCATGACCATCACCTTCCCATTGAAGGGATGCCCGGAGAATATCGCTATCTTTGGACACATACATCGCGCTGACTTCACCAGCTCTAAGGTGGCGTTCGATTGTGACATACGCGATGGTGCCTTCCTGAAGTCTGGCTCCATAACTATCACGGAGATTTCGGACGTAGAAGTGAAAACGCAGTTCTTGGAGGGAAGAAGTGAACAGAATTTTAACGAAACTTTCGATGACATCTATCTGAATGAGCTGCAACTGGGATACCCGGCAAAGCGAACCGGAATCACTTCCAGCTCACTTATCTACGGATTCGGATATGTGCCGCTGCCGTGGGTGAACAACCACTCTGGAAACATACACAACCCCTGCATTGTAGGATCACACGCCGTCACCGGATTCGAGTTCCCGAAGGAAGAGCACACTTTCCAGCCATACCTATTATATATATTGAAGAAGATATGCAAGGAAATCGGGTACACGCATGACTTCTCGGAAATAGAAAAATCACAATACAAATACCTGCTCATCTGCAATACACTTCCGGCTTCATGGGAGATGTGGAATTTTGCAAAAGCGCTGCCACACTGGACGCTCACGGAGTTCTTCGAGCAGCTTGAAAACTTCCTCTTCGGTGAGTTCGACATCTCACACAAAGCCAAGAATATCTCATTCCACTTCTCAAACAAGATGGCGGAAACGGCAGGAAACGTGCTCATTGATAAGGTAGTGGATAGCTTTACAGCAGAGGTGTCTAAGGAGGACGAATCGAAGTACCTGGCTTCATGCAACCTCAGATATGCAGACAACAACGCACTGCTATGGGATTACTACACCTGTGACTGGTACATACGGGCGAACAGACAAAAGGCAAGGTCGTTCCCCAACATGATCACGCTCATTGATGCTGTGAAGACACTGAAGGAGAGCGGAGTGTACAAGACCACGCTTAACACCGGAAGCCTAACGAGCTACTACCGAGGCTATCCGCCAGCATCCACCGGACACAACCTCTACTACTGCGAAGAGAACGACACCTACTTTGTGATGTACTGCTACAAGTCCGTGTACGTGAAGAAACTCAATGGAAGCAAGTATTACCGCTACTATAACCGTCTGCTGCCAATCAACCAGTTCGGACCGATGTACGCAGGTGACGACGCAGAAGACATAGAACTGAAAATCGTGCCGGCATGGATAGAGGGAACGGACGACAAATACGGCAACGTGCTCTTCCTGGACTGCGGAGAAATGGGGGAAAACGCCGTTGTGAAAGAGGATGCAAACGGATCAATAACCCAAGCCGACGACATATACGGAACAATCACATACAATCGGAAGTCGAACGGAGCAGACCCAACACTGGACTACAACGCCGGAGACCTCGCACAAGGAAGGGCGAGTCTTGAAATATCGAAAGGAAAGAAGGACAACGGACAGGAATACTTCTCATGCATATATGTCGGATTCTGGAGCGGTAACAATATAACGGCAGGACGACAGCCGCACCCTATAATAGATAAGGTGGAGGTATTTGACGACTTCGCCTTCAGTACATCAACATTCACATTGCGACTCAACGAAGGTATAGCCAACTCCATGCGCACTGTAATGCATCAGATCGACGGAAAGAAGAAATACACGTTCTCATTCCTATCCGACACGATACCAAACCCACGGGCGCTCTTCCACATAAGAGGACAGCGCTATATATGCGAAAAAATAACTGCCACCTTCCATGAGTCAGGAAAGTAGCAGTTATTAAAGGGAGTGTTCTATCGTGTCTTAGAGAATTGAACGCTCTAACGCTAAAGAGTGGCGTTCTATGGAAGAACGCAGAACCTTTGCGTAAATCTGAGTCGTCTTGATATCTTGGTGCCCAAGCATACGTGCCACATTCTCGATTGGTACATCATGCGAGAGGGCTAGGGTAGCGAAGGTATGCCTTGCCACGTGGAAAGTCAGACTATGAATCAACCCGAGTTGCGCTTCAATTACATGGAGGTAATCATTAGCCTTTTGATTGCTGATATGAGGAAGGTTGAAATCATACTTTTTCAGCACCTCCATGGCAGGACCAAGGATAGGGGCGAAGAAGCGTGTTCCTGTTTTTACACGACTTCCGTCAACGTAGTACAGACCATCACGGAATATAGTCATCTGCTCAAAGTTGAAAACTTGTGTGTCTACATAGGCGAGACCAGTATAAGCAGAGAAGATGAACAAGTCACGCACACGCTCCAGCTTACCCGTAAAAGGAAAGTCGCGCAGTTTCTTAAGCTCGTTTTCTGTAAGAGGAGTGCGTTCCTTACTCTTGCCGTGCTTGATTGTCACGCGAGCGTAAGGATCACGCTCTATCTCTTCTGTTTCTACAAGCTGTCGCACCCATTTGTGGATTTTCTTGTGATAACCGCTGCAGGTGACATCGGTACGAGTGCCATCGTGAAGCCATTTGTCGAAATCCATGATACGAGCAGGTGTAAGATCGCCGTAAGTGTTCAGCTTGCCGTAGCGTTTTACGGCATCAATCACGACGCGCTTGTTTTTCCAAGAGCCGTGACGCAGTTCCTCATCTTCAAGAGCCATCTCCATATATAATATGAAGCTCTTTTTGGACGAATCCTTCTCCGCTTTCTTTTCCGCTTCCATAATCTCCTTCGGCTTCTTTATCTCGCCGGAGTAATGGAAGTTGAAGTTTTCGACAGTCATATCCTCTTCAAGTACCTCCATTGCAGTAATGATGCCCTCACATTTCTTAATAATGTCGGTTGTCTCTTTTGAGTCAGCAAACTCTTTCCATTCGTTAGGTTTGCATCTACCTACATTAATATATTTGCGACCACCGCGACCGAGATAAATTCTTACCTCCAAATGGCCGTAACCTTTAGAATTTGCGATTTTTCTTCTGTCAAAGACGACATCAACTAAATTTTTTTTCATTGCACTTAAAGTTTTTAGTGGTTTTGCCGGCTTTTAAGGGAAAAGTAGGGTAGCAAATAAAAGTGTAACACAAATTCAAACTAAAGTGTAACACGAAGTGTAACACAAATTTGTATCGCGCTGTACTTTTTTGTACCGCTTTTTCCTCTTGGCTGGGTTTAGCCACGAAGTTAGACACTGTGTCCACACCTTTAATAATAGTCAAATCGTCTGCTTTCTGTTAGAGTAGGGAAGCGTAATATACAGAAAAAGAGGACATTACGTAAAGTAATATCCTCTTCTCTTATTTTTATTCGTTAGAAATTCTCATGGAGTTTTAAAACTCCATTTGAACTCTGTGTGACTCCGGCAGGATTCAAACCTGCAACCTTCTGATCCGTAGTCAGATGCTCTATTCAGTTGAGCTACGGAGCCTTCTTTTATTAAGCATTAAGTGTTGTTCCTTAATTGCGAGTGCAAAGGTACGCATTTATTTTGAAACTCCAAAATATTTGCGTACCTTTTTTGCTATTTTCATTAATTTTTCTTCTTTCCGAGCGATTTTATCCAGCTTAAGGGCTTTTTGAGGATAGTTGTGAGTGTTGTTGGCTGTTTTACTGCCGGTACATTCGGTGTAGATTTTGCATTTGCGCTTTGTGCATTATCCTTTCTATCCTGCTTGCGGTTCTGGTTTGAACGGCGTGAAGCGCTGTCTTTGCGCTGACGGCGCTGCTGATTGTTGCGTTTTGGCTGTTCGCCGTCACGATTTTGGCGCTCATTATTACGAGCAGGGCGCTCGTTGCGTTTCTTTGCGTTGTCGCCTTTGTTCTCGTTGCTGTCCTTAGCGTTCTTTTCTGTTTGCTGAACGTTGCCAGCTTCAGCGTTTTCAGGCTTGCGGTTAGGTTTGCGTCTGCGCTTCTTCTGCGGTGCTGTCTGCGTGTTGTCGGGATTTGTAGTAGCGGCTACGTTCTCCTGAGCGTTATCAGTCTGCTGAGCTTCTGTAGCAGGCTTCTCGCCGTTGTTTTGATCGTTGGCGCCGTTCTTCTTTCTGTTGTTGTCGCGGCGCTTGTTGTCGCCTTGTGAGCGGCTTGACTTAGAACCGTTTCTTGGGCGCTTCTCGTCGCGTCCCTTTCCGCCTCTGCCTCTTGATCGGGGAGCGTTGTAGTCGGGAGTCTCGCCGAGACCTTCCGGCAGTTCGTTCTTGTCTACGACACGTCCGAGGAACTTTTCAATCTGTTTGAAGCTGCTGATTTCGTCTTCGCTTACGAATGTGATGGCAACGCCGTCGCGCTGTGCACGTGCTGTACGACCGATGCGGTGGACATAGTCCTCTGGGTCGTGCGGTACATCGAAGTTGATAACCATTGCGATGTCGTCGATGTCAATGCCGCGAGCCACGATATCAGTAGCCACGAGCACGTCGATTTGTCCGGTCTTGAACTTGTAGAGAATCTCGTCGCGCTCAGCCTGCTCGAGGTCTGAGTGCATCTCGCCTGAGTTGATTTTCATCTGCTGCAGAGTGCGGTTGATAGCCTTCACCTTCTGCTTCTTGCCAGAGAAGATGATTACGCGATTGAGGTCGCCTTTACGGAAGAGGTCCTTTACAATGCCTATCTTCTGTGTTTCGTAGCATACGTATGCGCTCTGCTTGATTTTCTCTGCAGGTTTGCTCACAGCAATCTTCACTTCCACGGGGTTCTTCAGCAGACTCTTTGCCAGTTCTTCGATCTTTTCGGGCATAGTAGCCGAGAACATGATGGTTTGACAAGTAGCAGGCAGTTTGCTTGCAATCATCTTGATGTCCTCAGAGAATCCCATGTCAAGCATGCGATCTGCCTCGTCGAGAACGAAGAAACTCACCTTGCTCAGGTCGGCAGAGCCGAGAGAGATGTGGCTGATAAGGCGTCCCGGTGTGGCGATAACCACATCGGCACCCATCTGGAAGCTTTTTAGCTCTTGGTCGTAGCGGTTGCCGTCGTTGCCGCCGTATACAGCCACGCTGCTAACGCCGTTGAGATAGTAGCCGAAGCCCTGCATAGCCTGGTCGATCTGCTGTGCGAGTTCGCGTGTTGGACTCATGATTACGCAGTTGATGGCATCGTGCGGATAGCCGCCATCGTCGAGTTTCGAGAGTATAGGGAGCAGATAAGCTGCTGTCTTTCCTGTTCCGGTCTGTGCTACGCCAAGCAGGTCGCGGCCTTCGAGTATTGGCGGTATACATTTCTCTTGAATAGGTGTGCACTGGTCAAAGCGCATGTCATATAATGCGTCGAGCACATTGTCGTTGAGTTGTGTTTCGTCGAAATACATATTGTGTTATTATTTATATTATTATTAGTTTGGTGCTTTTCTATAGCAGAAGTATGCTACGATAGCAAAGATTATGTTCGGTATCCACGCCGCCAGTATCGGTGGCGTATTGGCGTTGATGGCGAAGGTAGACGATACGGTCTGCAGCATGATGTATCCGAAACTCAGGGCGAGACCCATACCGAGATACATACCCATGCCACCTTTACGTTTGCGCGAAGACAGCGAGAGACCGATTGTCGTGAGGATGAACGAAGCGAATGACGAGGCTATTCGCTTGTGGTATTCCACTTCGTACTGCACTACGTTGCCGTTGCCGCGGTTGCGCTGCTTGCCGATATACTCCTTCAATTCGGGGTTGGTGAATGTCTCTTGCTGACCTTTCGAGTATACGAGGTCTGTCGGCTCCATCTGTATTATGGTGTCTCGTTTGTTTCCGCTTGTGATATGCTCGCGCAGTCCGCGCAGTTCGCGAATTTTCCAGTTAGACAGAGTCCAGTGATACTTCGAGTCGGAGATAGTATCATACTGCGCATCCATTGCCGTTAGGTGGCTAACAAGCTTCTTGTTCTCGAACTTATCGAGTGAGAATCCGTAGCCACGTTTCTGGTTGTTGTCATAATGCTGTATGTACGCAATCGTACCTTTGTCCACCTGCAGCATAACATTTTCTGCCGATGTGTTCTTCTTCTTGTTCTTGTACATCGTCTCGAAGTTCTGTCTAACAACCGTGCCGTGCGGGATGATGTAAGCACTAAGGAAGAAGGACAAAGTAGAGATGAGTACGCACGAAATCATGTAAGGGCGCATGAGGCGTCGGAATGATACGCCCGCGGCGAGCATGGATATGATTTCGGAGTTAGATGCCAATTTTGATGTGAAGAAAATCACCGCGATGAATACGAATAGCGGACTGAACAAGTTGGCGAAGTAAGGCACGAAGTTGGCGTAATAGTCAAAGACGATAGCCTTAAGTGGTGCGTGGTATTGTGCGAACTTTACGAGGTTCTCGTTCACGTCGAACACGATACTGATAGAGATGATCAGTATGATGGAGTAGATATATGTGCCGATGAACTTGCGTATGATATACCAGTCGAGAATGCTGATATAATGGAATGGGTTTATCACGTTCAAGACACTAAGGAAGCGCAGCTTGTGGCATAACCATGCCAAAGCCGTGCGTATCCCTTTTGTCTTTCTGTGCAAGGTCTGCTGCAAATGCAGCAGCTTGTGTAAACGCCTGATGTTCTTTATTTTCATTTAAATTCTTCTTCCGAGATTGTCTATAACGCTTGCTTTCCATTGTACGAAGTCGCCTTGCTCTATGTGTTTGCGTGCGTCGGTGACCAGTCGCAGGTAGAATGCCAAGTTATGAATGCTCGCAATCTGCATAGCCAGCAGCTCCTGCGCCTTGAAGAGGTGGTGCAGGTAAGCCTTAGTGTGAATGCGGTCGATGTCGCATCCGTCAGGGTCGATAGGAGAGAAGTCCTGCTCCCATTTCTTGTTGCGTATATTTATCGTGCCTTCGTAAGTGAAGAGCATTGCATTGCGACCGTTGCGTGTAGGCATCACGCAGTCGAACATGTCTACGCCGCGCTCAATAGCCTCAAGTATGTTCTGCGGAGTGCCGACGCCCATAAGGTAGCGAGGCTTGTCCTTTGGCAGAATCTCGTTCACCACCTCAATCATCTCGTACATTACCTCTGTAGGTTCGCCCACAGCCAGTCCACCGATAGCGTTGCCGTCAGCTCCCTTGTCGGCTACGTGCTTTGCTGCTTCGCGGCGCAAGTCCTTGTACTTGCAGCCCTGCACGATAGGGAAGAGACTCTGGTTGTAACCGTAGAGCGGCTCTGTTTCGTTGAAACGCTTGACGCAACGGTCGAGCCAGCGCTGAGTGAGTCCGAGACTCTTCTTTGCGTACTCGTAGTCGCTCTCGCCCGGAGGGCACTCGTCGAATGCCATCATGATGTCGGCACCGATGATACGCTCCGTATCCATCACGTTCTCCGGTGTGAAGATGTGCTTCGATCCGTCGATGTGCGAACGGAACTCGCAGCCTTCTTCGCGCAACTTGCGTATGCCGGTTAGCGAGAAAACCTGGAAGCCGCCAGAGTCGGTGAGTATCGGGCGGTCCCATGTGTTGAACTTATGCAGTCCGCCAGCCTTTTGTAGAGTGTCAAGACCCGGGCGAAGGTACAGATGGTAGGTGTTGCCCAAAATTATCTGTGCCTTTACTTGTTCGCGGAGTTCGTTGAAATGTACTCCCTTTACGGAGCCTACCGTGCCGACAGGCATGAATATCGGGGTCTTTATCTGTCCGTGGTCGGTGGTGATTATACCAGTGCGAGCGTCGCTGCATGGGTCGGTATGTTGCAGTTCAAAAGTCATTCTTTCTTTTCTTCTTCAATTTTAAAATCAATAGGGTTGTCTACAATTTCGTCGGTGAGAGCAAACTTCCACACATCTTGTACGTTCTCGACGTAGTGGAATTCCACACCCTTGCGGTACATCTCAGGAATCTCCTCGATGTCCTTGCGGTTCTCCTGGCACATTACGATGTCGGTGATGCCGGCACGCTTTGCTGCAAGAATCTTCTCCTTGATGCCACCAACAGGCAGAACCTTTCCGCGGAGTGTAATCTCGCCGGTCATAGCTGTGTTCTTGCGCACCTTACGCTGAGTGAGTGCCGAGGCAATTGATGTTGCAATAGTTATGCCTGCTGACGGACCATCCTTCGGTGTAGCACCTTCTGGTACATGGATGTGAATGTTCCAGTTGTCGAAGATGCGATAGTCTACGCCGAGTGTGTCGATATGCGCTTTTACATATTCGAGAGCGATGACAGCCGACTCCTTCATCACGTCGCCGAGATTGCCAGTAAGTGTCAGCTTGCCCGTCTTGCCCTTGCTGAGCGAAGTCTCGATGAACAGAATCTCGCCACCCACGCTTGTCCATGCCAAGCCCGTAACGACACCTGCATAGCTGTTGCCCTGGTAGATGTCGCGGTAGAACGGAGCCTTGCCGAGCAATCCTTCAATTTCGTTAGGCGTAATCTTCTCGTTCACCTCGCTGTCGAGTGCCTTTTTGTAAGCAATCTTGCGCAGCGCCTTGTTCACCTGCTTCTCCAACTGACGTACGCCGCTTTCGCGTGTATATTGCTCTATGATTCTCTCGATAGCTGCCTTTGTGAATGTAGGCTTCTCCTCGTTCTTGTCGAGTCCGCAGTTCTCTATCTCGCGCGGTATAAGATGGCGTTTCGCAATCTCTATCTTCTCCTCTGTGATGTAGCCGCTCACTTCGATAAGCTCCATACGGTCGAGCAACGGACGCGGTATGGTGTTGAGGTCGTTGGCGGTTGCAATGAAGAGCACCTTTGAAAGGTCGTAGTCGACGTCGAGATAGTTGTCGTGGAAAGCGCTGTTCTGCTCTGGGTCGAGCACTTCGAGCAGCGCAGACGACGGGTCGCCGTTGATGGTGTTCTGCGTCACCTTGTCAATCTCGTCAAGTATAAACACGGGGTTCGAAGAGCCTGCCTTCTGAATGTTCTTGATGATTCTGCCGGGCATTGCTCCGACGTATGTGCGTCTGTGTCCGCGAATCTCGCTCTCGTCGTGCAGACCACCCAGCGACATGCGCACATATTTGCGCTTCATTGCTGCTGCGATGCTCTTTCCGAGAGAAGTCTTTCCGACTCCCGGAGGGCCGTAGAGACAGATGATAGGCGACTTGAGGTCGCCGCGCAACTTCAGCACAGCCATATATTCGAGAATGCGCTCCTTCACCTTCTCCATACCATAGTGGTCGTGGTTGAGAATGCGTTGTGCTCGTTTCAGGTCAAGATCGTCCTTGGTATATTCGCCCCAAGGCAAAGCAATCATTGTCTGCAGATAGTTGAACTGTATGCTATACTCCGGACTTTGCGGGTTGAACATATCGAGCTTGTCGAGTTCCTTACGGAAGATCTTTGCAACATCCTCCGACCAGTTCTTCTTAGCCGCTTTCTGCTCAAGTTCCTTGCGTTCTGGCGAACCTTCGCCTCTGCCAAGTTCCTCCTTTATGTTCTTAATCTGCTGCTGCAGGAAGTATTCGCGCTGCTGTTCATCGAGATCCTCGCGAGTCTTTGTGCGGATATTCTGCTTCAGTTCGAGCAACTGAATCTCCTTGTGCAGCACCTTCAGCGTCTTGATTACACGATCCTTGATAGAACTTGTAGAGATAAGTTCAGCCTTGTCGTCTATCGAGAAGGGCAGATTCGTACATACGAAGTCGACAGCTATAACATCATTCGATATGTTGTTCAGAGCGAACTGTGACTCGTCGGGTAGGTCTTCGTTCTGTCTGATATACTCTATGGTTGTAGAGCGCAAGTCATCCATTGCGGTGTTGAACTCCTTGTCGTCGGCAGCGGGCAGTTCCTCCATCGCCGGTGCCACTTCGCCCATGAGGAATGGCTTGTTGGTCGTGAGCTTGTTCAGACGGCAACGACCCAAGCCCTGGATTATGGCTGTAATGTTATTGCCAGGTCCGGGCAGTTCAAGTATCTTTACGAGGCGTGCATAAACTCCGTATTCGAAGAGATCGTTGGTGCTTGGATGCTCAACCTCCTGATCGTGTTGGCAGAACACAGCGAAACTTATGTCCTGCTTCTTGCGTAAATGATCGAGCAGATTGAGGCTTTGTTTTCTTCCGATGATGACAGGAGTAATCACTCCCGGGAACATTGCCATGTTACGTGTGGCAAGGATGGGCAATTCGCCTTCTATATTTACGTTGAACAAATTTGAAATATCGCCGTCGTAATCGGCAATCATCTGTATTGAAGTACTCGTTCTCTTATTCATATCTCGTTATCTGTGTATCGGGGCGTGTGTATTTCCGTGCAAAGTTACTTAAAATTCTGCTAATGAGTGAATTTTTGCTGTTATTTTATGTAGAAATCAGCGGTCAGATTAGCGTACCATTCTGATCTCGATCCGTCTGCCTCTTGCAGGCATACTTCCTCCATTTCTCTCTCGCATCTGCAGTAGGCGTGACGGAACGCAACAAGATGGCGTTTAGGTTGTTTGCGTGGGGTGGTGCGCACGGCGCATTGGCGTGACATCGCAAGTCCTGCCTTGTAAGCTTCCGCAATGAACGCTTGCAGACACTCCGTAGGTATTATAGCGCTGAACTCGCCGTCGCTATCGAGTAGCGCTTTCACGGCGGCGAATAACTCGCAGTATTTCAGCGCACAAGCATGTCTTGCTGTGGTACGCTGTGCGTTGGGGTTGATGAGGCTGTCGATGAAGAAAGGAGGATTTGACACTATTGCGTCGTACTTGTGGTGAGTAGGGTAGAGCTGGATGGCTGTTTCCGCAATGCTGATGCGGTCGGCGTATGCAGTGGCGGCTACGTTCTCGCGTGCCTGAGTGGCGGCTTCAGCGTCTATCTCAACGGCGTCGATGGTGGCTTTAGCGAAACGCTGAGCCATCATGAGCGCAATGAGTCCGGTGCCAGTGCCAATGTCGAGAATGCGTGAGCCGCCATTGGCCCATGCTCCGAGTAGCACGCCATCGGTGCCCACCTTCATGGCGCAGCGGTCTTGGTGGATTACAAACTTCTTAAAAGCAAACATTCGTGATAGTAAAGATGTGTTGGTGGAGGCGTGGCGCCTCCGCTGTATTACAAGTCGAACTTATTCTGCACAGCTTTGCTCCACTGCTGCAGTTTCTGTCGACTCTTGCTTATTTCCTCGCGTATGTTATTTATCTCGTTAAACAGTTCGGTAGCAGCGTTCTGTAGCGCATTCGGTTTGCGCTGGTTTCTGTCGGCGAACGGGTTCACTACGATCTTTATTCCCTTCGGCTTAAGCTCGACGTCTATGTCCGCACCAGTCATTACAGGGTCGCCGTCGTAGTGGATGGCGCCGGGGCTGTCGCGATGAACGTGCAGCTTCTTGCAGCGGAATGTCTTTATCTTCGAGTTGTTCTTGTTGAGCGTCTTGTTGAACATCTCGATGCTTATCTGCGGAGCGTCGATGAGTCCGAACGGTTCCATGATGATAACATCCATCAGTCCGTCGCTCATGGAAGCTTGCGGTGCGATATATGCGTTGTTGCCGTACTGCGACGCGTTGGCGCACGATATGAGGAATGCCTTGTGCAGGCTCGTCTCGTCGTCTGCCATCACGGTATATGTCTCTGGCTCGTATTTGAGTCCTTCTCGCAGCACATTCTCTATATATGTGAGCGGTCCGCGTTTACCAGCCTCGGCGAACTTCAGGCTGATGAAGGCGTCGAATCCCATTCCGCAGGTGCAGAAGAACGGGTAGCCGTTGATGATGCCGTAGTCGAGATCGTGCACCTCGAAAGCGTTTATTATTTCAATCGACTTCTTTACGTTGATAGGCAACTGCAGGTGGCGTGCCAGTCCATTGCCCGAACCGCATGGTATGATGCCGAGAGCAGTGTTGGAGTGCACGATGGCGCGTGCCACTTCGTTTACGGTGCCGTCGCCTCCGACAGCCACAACCATGTCTACGCCGTCATCCTTAGCCTTAGCGGCTATCTCCGAGGCGTGTCCGGCGTATTCGGTTATTGCGATTTCATATTCAAACTTCTCTTTGTCAAGAAGCTGGTCGATCAGTCCGGGGATGGCAGCCTTGTCCGACGTGCCTGAAATGAGGTTGATTATGAAAATGGCTTTTTTCTTCATATTTATTAATGCTATAAATAAGGCACAAAGATAATAAAATAATGTTACACGTAGGAATTTCGTTTGGTGAAAAATATCAAAAAGTCATATTTCTTGCGAAAAATGTGCGTGTTTAACATATTTTTCGTACCTTTGCACCTTGGAAATAACAAATTTGAAATATACCTATTTAAATTATAATGGGACAGTTACAAGAAAAGTATAAAAGCTATCGCCTTCCACAGAAGTACATGGCAGAAGGTGTTTATCCCTATTTTCGTGAGATTACGAGCAAGCAGGGCACAGAAGTAGAAATGGGCGGACACAAGGTCCTTATGTTCGGCTCGAACGCTTATACCGGACTTACCGGCGATCAGCGCATCATTGATGCTGGTAAGGCAGCTCTCGACAAATACGGTTCTGGTTGCGCAGGTAGCCGCTTCCTCAACGGTACGCTCGATATTCACGTACAGCTTGAAAAAGAACTTTCTGAGTACATCGGCAAGGACGACGCTCTCTGTTTCTCTACAGGTTTCTTCGTGAACAGCGGTGTAATCCCCGCAGTTGTTGGTCGTGGCGACTATATCATCTGCGACGATCGCGACCACGCCAGCATCGTTGACGGACGTCGTCTCTCGTTTGCTACACAGCTCCACTACAAGCACAACGATATGGAAGATCTTGAGCGCGTGCTGAAGAACCTTCCAGAGGAGGCTATCAAGCTCATCATCGTTGACGGCGTGTTCTCAATGGAGGGTGACCTTGCTAATCTGCCTGCTATTGTAGAACTGAAGCATAAGTACAATTGCTCTATTATGGTAGACGAGGCTCACGGTCTCGGTGTGTTCGGTAAGCAGGGTCGTGGTGTTTGCGACCACTTCGGACTTACCGATGAGGTTGACCTTATCATGGGTACATTCTCTAAGTCGATGGCTTCTATCGGTGGTTTCATCGCTGGCGATAAGGACACAATCAACTGGTTGCGCCACACTTGTCGCACATACATTTTCAGCGCATCTAACACTCCGGCTGCTACAGCAGCTGCTCTTGAGGCCCTGCACATCATCCAGAATGAGCCGCAGCGCATCGACGACCTTTGGAAGGTTACACGCTACGCGCTCCGCCGCTTCAAGGAAGAGGGCTTTGAGATTGGAGAGACACAGAGTCCGATTATTCCGCTCTATGTTCACGATGTTGAGAAGACATTCGTTGCTACAGCAAAGGCTTTCGAGTATGGCGTGTTCATCAACCCCGTTATTCCGCCGGCTTGCGCCCCACAGAATACTCTCGTGCGTTTCGCGCTCATGGCAACCCATACAGAGGAGCAAGTAGAGCGTGGCGTTCAGATTCTAAAGCGTGTGTTCAAGGAACTTGACATCATTAAGGACTAATGTATTATTTCTATATGCAGCAAAAGGCAGGCTTTCCGTGTGGATTGCCTGCCTTTTGCGTTATGCGGTTTGGAGTCTGCAAGTAAAGGTGGAGTAGGAAAGTGTGGCATGTTATTTGCTATTATTGTGCATTATTGTTTCGATTATTGTGGTGTTTGGTGAAAAAACACGTGCTAAATTTTGGTTGTGTCAAAAAATAATTGTACCTTTGCACTCGCAATTTGAAAACGGGGTGTAGCGCAGTCCGGTAGCGCGCCTGGTTTGGGACCAGGTGGTCGCAGGTTCGAATCCTGTCGCCCCGACTTCTTTCCGATTGCAACAACGGGTTTCTCAACTGAGGAACTTGAATATAATCAACACCAACGGGGTGTAGCGCAGTCCGGTAGCGCGCCTGGTTTGGGACCAGGTGGTCGCAGGTTCGAATCCTGTCGCCCCGACTGAAAAGAGAAACGTTTTTATGCAAGCGTTTCTCTTTTTTTGTATCTGATAGTGTGCAATTTAACATTGCTACGCAACTCTTGCTACTTTTATTATTCATAATTTTGCTCACTTTCTCAAATTTTATTACTTTTGCACAAAGTTTCAAGTAGTAAACAAAATAAAATCAATATAATGGAGATTTCATACAAATGGCTTAAGGAGTATGTCGATTTCGACCTTACACCGCAGGAGACAGCCGACGCGCTGACATCATGCGGTCTCGAAGTAGACGCTCTTGAAGAAGTGCAGACTATCCGTGGCGGATTGAAAGGTCTGTACGTGGGCAAGGTGCTCACATGTGAACTGCATCCTAATTCAGACCACCTTCATATCACAACCGTCGACCTCGGCAAGGGCGAACCGCAGCAGATTGTCTGCGGCGCACCGAACGTAGCTGCTGGTCAGAAGGTTATCGTTGCCGACCTGGGCTGCGTGCTCTACGACGGCGACAGCGAGTTTACGATCAAGAAGTCGAAGCTCCGCGGCGTAGAGTCTTTTGGTATGATTTGTGCCGAAGACGAGATAGGCGTGGGCACCGCTCATGATGGCATCATCGTGCTGCCGGAGGATGCTCCCGTCGGTCAGCCTGCTGCCGAGTATTATCACTTGGAGAGCGACTGGGTTATCGAGATAGACATCACAGCCAACCGCTCTGACGCACTCTCTCACTGGGGCGTAGCGCGCGACCTCTATGCTTGGCTCAAGCGCAACGGTCACGAGACATCGTTGCACCGTCCCGACTGCTCTGAGTTCAACGCTGACAACAACGACATGCCTATCGACATAGAGATAGAGAACACCGAGGCTTGCCGCCGCTATGCTTGCGTAAGCATCACAGGCTGCGAGGTGAAGGAGAGCCCCGAGTGGTTGCAGGACAAACTGAAGATTGTAGGTCTGCGTCCTATCAACAACATCGTCGACATCACCAACTATGTGATGATGGCATACGGTCAGCCGATGCATTGCTTCGATGCCGACATGGTGGAAGGCAAGAAGATTGTTGTGCGCACTCAGCCCGAAGGTACAAAGTTCGTCACTCTCGACGGCGAGGAGCACACACTCGGCGAGCACGACCTCAGCATCTGCAACGCCAACGAGCCGATGTGCATCGCTGGCATTTTCGGCGGTAAGGGCTCGGGCACATACGACACAACTACAAACGTTGTCCTGGAGAGCGCTTACTTCCACCCGACATGGATACGCAAGAGCGCACGCCGTCATGGCCTGAGCACAGACGCAAGCTATCGTTTCGAGCGCGGCATAGACCCGAACGGTACAATCTATGCCTTGAAACAGGCTGCCATCCTTTGCAAGCAGTTGGCTGGCGGAAAGGTGAGCATGGAGATAAAGGACGTATATCCTACTCCGATTGCCGACGCACGTGTGCAGCTCGACTTCGAGTATGTAGACCGTCTGATTGGCAAGAAGATTGGCAATGATATGATAAAGAGCATCGTGGAGAGCCTTGATATGAAGATCGTTGAGGAGACAGCTGAGGGATTGCTGCTCGACGTGCCGGCTTATCGCGTAGACGTACAGCGTCCGTGCGACGTTGTGGAGGATATCCTGCGTATCTACGGATATAATAATGTAGAGATTCCAACACAGCTCAAGTCGTCGCTCACAATTCTCGGCGACGAGGACAAGGCATACCACTGGCAGAACGTAGTAGGAGAACAGCTCGTAGGCTGCGGCTTCCGCGAGGTTCTCAACAACTCGCTCACAAAGACGGCATACTATACCGAACTGAATAGCTACACAGAGGAGACAACCGTAAAGGTGATGAACCCGCTGAGCTCTGACCTCGGTGTTATGCGCCAGACTCTGCTCTTCGGCGGTTTGGAGAGTGTAGGTCGCAACGTGAACCACAAGATGCCTAACCTGCGCTTCTTCGAGTTCGGCAACTGTTACCACTACTCGCCGGAGAAGAAGAACGATGAGGACCCGATAAAGGCTTATACCGAGGAGATGCATCTCGGCATGTGGCTCACTGGCAAGCGCGTTGAAGGCTCATGGGCACACGCCGACGAGCAGTCGTCGTTCTATGAATTGAAGGCTTATGTGATGAACATCTTCACACGCTTGGGCGTCAACCCGGGCATCGTCGTTACAGAGTCGTCAGACAACAACGTGTTCGGCAAGGCGCTCGCTCTGAAGGCACGCTCGGGTAAGGTGCTCTGCGAGATGGGTATCGTTTCGCACAAGTTGCTCAAGAAGATGGACATCGAGCAGGAGGTGTTCTATGCCGACATCAACTGGGACAACATGATGCGCACCATCAAGAAGAACGAGGTGCTCTATCACGACATCTGTAAATTCCCGTCGGTAAGCCGCGACCTCGCATTGCTCCTCGACAAGAATGTACAATTCGAGCAGATTGAGCAGATTGCACGTCAGACAGAGAAGAAGCTCCTCAAGAGCGTCGAACTCTTCGACGTGTACGAAGGCAAGAACCTGCCGGAAGGCAAGAAGAGCTATGCCGTTAATTTCATTCTGCAGGACGAGACAAAGACTCTCAACGACAAGCAGATTGAGTCTATCATGTCTAAGCTCATCAACAACCTGAAGACTAAGTTGGGAGCAGAACTCAGATAATAAACAATAAAAATACAATATAAAACAAAATGGGAAGAGCATTTGAATACCGCAAAGCTACAAAGCTGAAGCGTTGGGGCCACATGGCTAAGACATTCACCCGTCTGGGCAAGCAGATCGCTATCGCTGTTAAGGCAGGCGGTCCGGAACCTGAGAACAACCCGTCACTACGTTCTATCATCGCTACATGTAAGCGCGAGAACATGCCGAAGGATAACATTGAGCGTGCTATCAAGAACGCTATGGGTAAGGACCAGAGCGAGTACAAGGAAGTAACATACGAGGGATATGGCCCTCATGGCATCGCTGTCTTCGTTGACACACTTACTGACAACACTACACGTACTGTAGGCGACGTTCGCTCGGTGTTCAACAAGTTCAACGGTACACTCGGTACAACAGGTTCGCTTTCTTACCTTTTCGACCACAAGTGCGTGTTCACTTTTAAGAAGAAGGACGGCGTGGACATGGAAGAGCTTATCCTTGAGCTCATCGACTTCAACGTTGAGGATGAGTTCGACGAGGACGACGAGGAAGGCACAATCACTATCTACGGTGACGACGTAAAGGCTTACGCACAGATCCAGAAGTTCCTCGAGGAGCAGGGTTTCGAAGATATCGGTGGCGAGTTCACATACGTACCTAACGACCTTAAGGACCTTGATGCTGAGCAGCGTGCTACCATCGACAAGATGGTTGAGCGCCTTGAGGAGTTCGACGATGTACAGAACGTCTACACAAACATGAAGCCGGAAGAGGCTGAGTAAGAGTAAGAATAAAAAATATTGAAAAGAGTGGTTGGCTACAGCCACTCTTTTTTTAGTTGACAACAGATGTTCCGCAAGTGTTGTTCCTGCGGAACGCTTTAGAAGATAACAATATTAGGCATGAATCATTTGGAGTATGTAACCTGCGGCACATGCAGCCGACTTATCACTATCGACGTTGATGCAGCCGGCATCATCCGCAACCTTTCTTTCCTCGGCGGCTGCAACGGCAACCTTAAGGGTATCTGCGCCCTCGCTGTCGGCAAGCCGGCTGCAGAGATAAAGCAGACGCTCAAGGGCATCACCTGCGGCAGTAAGGACACAAGTTGTCCTGACCAGCTTGCTGCAGCCTTGGAGCAGATGGGCTATTAACTTCGGTGCCGTCCTTACGTGGCGCACCTAATATAATAAAAGAAATATATGGAGACAAGAAATTGGAAAACCATTGAAGGTTTCGACTTTAAGGAGATACTCTTCGAAGAATATAACGGCATAGCGAAGATAACGATCAATCGTCCGCGCTATCGCAACGCATTCACACCTCGCACTACATGGGAGATGTCGCAGGCATTCGCATGGTGTCGTGAGGCGCAGCGCATCAGCGTCGTAATCCTTACCGGCGCAGGCGATAAGGCGTTCTGCTCGGGTGGCGACATGCACGTGAAGGGACGCGGCGGTTATGTTGGTGAGGATGGCGTGCCTCGTCTTAATGTGCTCGACGTGCAGAAGCAGATCCGCTCGCTGCCTAAACCGGTTATCGCTATGGTCAACGGCTACGCTATCGGTGGCGGTCATGTGCTTCACTTGATGTGCGACCTAACCATTGCAAGCGATAACGCAATCTTCGGACAGACCGGACCTAAGGTGGGTTCGTTCGACGCTGGCTTCGGCGCAAGCTATCTGGCTCGCATCGTAGGTCAGAAGAAGGCTCGCGAGATTTGGTTCCTCTGCCGTCAATATTCGGCTGTTGAGGCTGAGCGAATGGGGATGGTCAACAAGGTTGTGCCTTTCGATGAACTTGAGGACACCTGCGTAGAGTGGGCTGAGACAATGATGGAGCGTTCGCCTCTCGCTCTACGTATGATAAAGGCAGGTCTCAATGCCGAACTCGACGGTCAGGCTGGTATTCAGGAACTTGCCGGTGACGCAACAATGCTCTATTATATGCTTGATGAAGCGCAGGAGGGTGGCAAGGCGTTCCTTGAGAAGCGCAAGCCCGACTTCAGCAAGTATCCGAAACTGCCGTAGAGTTTGTCCAGTTGAGAGTTGAGAATTGGGAGTTATGATTACCAATTATTGTTTTTGAAATTGGTGGAATTTTACATATCATAACTTTCAACTCTCAACTTTCAACTCTCGATTCTCAACTTACTTGTTGTACTCTTTCGGCGTGTACACTTTGTCGAAATACTTCACTTTCGAGTCCTTGCCCGAGTGCAGAGTCAATGCAAAGTTGAAACCTTCGCTCTTGTAGGCGCGCAGACTTGTGCTTTCGTCAATTTGCTTCATGAAGTTGTCGACAATAAGTTTGCGGTTCATTTCGAATACTTTAGCGTCGTCCAACTCGTCCATTATCGAACAATAATAATGGTATGTCCTCGTGTTCATTTCGAAGACAACACTATCCGTACGCATGTAGTTGAGAACCGGAGTGGGGCAGTTTCTTTCCGTGTATTCACGGGCCTCGCGCTGGGCGCGTTTTTCAATACTCTCGTGGCAACTGCAGAGCAGCATGGCACTTGCTATGGCGCAATATAAAAACGTTTTCATTTTCTTAGTTGTTTTTCTTGTGCAAAGATACCTAATTGTCAGAAAAAATAAGTAATTTTGCATGTAAAAACTGATATATATCAATGAATAATATAAGGAATTTCTGTATTATTGCTCATATCGACCATGGCAAGTCGACACTTGCCGACCGATTGTTGGAGCGTACACAAACTATCAAGATAACTGAAGGCCAGATGTTGGATAACATGGATCTGGAGCGTGAGCGTGGTATAACCATCAAGAGTCACGCTATCCAGATGGAGTACAAGCATAATGGCGAAACGTATATATTGAATCTTATTGACACTCCGGGGCACGTCGACTTTTCTTACGAAGTGTCGCGAAGCATTGCTGCCTGCGAAGGTGCTTTGCTCGTTGTCGATGCTACACAGGGTGTGCAGGCACAGACCATCTCTAACCTCTATATGGCTATTGAGCACGACTTGGAGATTATCCCCGTGCTCAACAAGATAGACATGCCGAGCGCTATGCCGGACGAGGTGGAGGACGAGATAATCGAGCTTATCGGATGTAAGCGCGAAGACATTCTGCGCGCATCGGGTAAGACTGGTGAGGGCGTCGACGAAGTGCTTGCTGCAATCGTAGAGCGAGTGCCGCATCCTAATGGTGACACGAAAGCTCCGCTTCAGGCGCTTATCTTCGACTCTGTGTTTAATTCGTTCCGTGGTATCATCGCTTACTTCAAGATAGAGAATGGCGAGATACGCAAGGGTGATAAGGTGAAGTTCTTCAACACCGGTATGGAATACGTTGCCGATGAGGTTGGTGTGCTGAAAATGGATATGGTGCCTCGCGATGTACTTGAGACAGGTGAGGTAGGATATATTATTTCGGGTATCAAGGATGCTACTGAGGTTAAGGTTGGTGATACAATCACTCACGTAACACGTCCATGCGACAAGGCGATTGCAGGTTTCCAGGAAGTGAAACCGATGGTCTTCGCCGGAGTTTATCCTATCGACCCGAATGATTACGAGAATCTGCGTGCTTCGCTTGAGAAGTTGCAGCTTAATGACGCTTCGCTCACGTTCTCTCCCGAGTCGTCGGTAGCGCTTGGCTTTGGTTTCCGTTGCGGCTTCCTCGGACTCTTGCACATGGAGATTGTGCAGGAACGCCTTGATCGTGAGTTCAATATGGACGTAATCACAACTGTTCCCAACGTGTCGTACATGGTTTATGACAAGCATGGCAATGTAAAGGAAGTTCATAACCCGTCAGGATTGCCGGAACAGACAATGATTGACCATATTGAAGAGCCGTACATCCGCTCAACAATCATCACAACCACCAACTTTATCGGTCCGATTATGACGCTCTGTCTCGACAAGCGTGGTGAACTTATCAATCAGGAATACGTTAGTGGCAATCGTGTTGAGTTGCACTTCATGCTTCCGTTGGGCGAAATTGTCATCGATTTCTACGACAAGTTGAAGTCGATCAGCAAGGGATATGCTTCGTTCGACTATCATCTCGACGGTTTCCGTCCGTCGCGTCTTGCAAAGCTCGACATTCTGCTTAACGGTGAGCCGGTAGACGCACTCTCTGCATTGACACATCAGGACAATGCCGTTACAATCGGACGCAAGATGTGCGAGAAGTTGAAAGACCTTATCCCGCGCCAGCAGTTCGATATTGCAATTCAGGCAGCTATCGGCGCAAAGATTGTGGCTCGCGAGACCATCAAGTGTGTGCGCAAGGACGTTACAGCCAAGTGTTACGGTGGTGACGTCAGCCGTAAGCGTAAGTTGCTTGAGAAGCAGAAGAAGGGTAAGAAACGCATGAAGCAAATCGGTAACGTGGAAGTGCCGCAGAAGGCTTTCCTCGCCGTGCTTAAACTCGACTAAGAGACTTGTCTATTAGACTACATATAAACTCAACTTGTTTACTAAAAAATAGAATAGAAAGGAAAGTATCTTATGAAAGAGAAGTTCAACGCCAATACCCGCGACGTAGCTCGCGAGTTAGCGCGAAGATACAGTACTATGACGCATGAAGAGCTTGATGCTCTCGAAAGCATTCTTGTTCCGATTAAGTACCCGAAAGGTGAACTGGTGCTTAAGGAGGGCGACGTGTGCCGTAACTTTTACTACATCGACCGTGGTTTGATGCGCCAGTTCTACTTCAAGCATGGCAAGGAAGTGACAGAACATCTTGCGCAGGATCATACTATCGTTATGTGTATAGAAAGTCTCTTTAAGGAGGAACCTACACATCTCCAGATAGAAACCCTTGAACCTACTGTCGTGTATGCTATTCCTAAGGTGGACCTTGAGAGAGTTGCTCTGCATAACGTCAACATACAGATTCTCTATCGCAAAATTCTTGAGGAGAGCCTTATTACTTCTCAGGTACATGCCGACCTTGTGCGCTTCGAGACTGCACAGGATCGTTACAAGAAGTTATGTAAGCTTATGCCGCAGGTGGTGCTTCGCGCTCCGCTTGTATACATAGCAAGCTATTTGCAGATGACACCAGAAACGTTGTCGCGTGTAAGAGCTTCAACGTTACTCGACTAATTGTCTTATCAAGTACACTCAAAGTTCTTGATGAAGTATATAAAAAAAGGAATAGTGTAGCAATTGCTACGCTATTCCTAATAATTCTATTTCGAATATAAGTGTCGAACCGCCAGGTATTCCTGGCTGCGAGAACTTGCCGTATCCCATATTTGCAGGGATATACACTTCCCATTTGTCGCCTACACACATCTGTTGTATGGCTACAATCCAACCCTTTATCAAATCGCTCAGGCGGAATGCAATAGGAGCACCGCCACGACTCGAGTCGAATTTCTTGCCGTTTATTGTGCGACCGGTGTAATGAGCCGTAACGATGGAGCGTGGAGTAGGATGCTTTCCGTCGTTGTTTCCTGAGCTCAACACCTTATAATATATACCTTCCGGAAGTGCAATCACACCTTCTTCTTCAGCTTTTGCAGCAAGCCAGTCGAGGTTTGCCTTAGCATATTCGCGTTTGTTCATTCTTTCTATTTAATATTGGTTGTTATATGAATTGATATTGATGATTAATGCGTCGTTTTCTATTAATTAGAGTGTCGATTTCTGTTAATTAGAGTATCAATTAATATTGATTAATCTGGCGATTTATTATTGTGTAGACGTAATTCGTGCGAGATAGTCGTAATGATCGCCTTCCTCTATAACCTCACAATTCAGTCCGCATTGCTCGCAACTTGCTTTCAGAAGTGTAGAGTCTACGTATAGCCAATCGAACGAGTCGCCTTTTATGTTCTTGTAGACCATTTGATAGTCAACCTCACCATAATAGCTGCCTCCGAGATCAATATCCACTGATCCGTCCTCGTTTTCGTAAATATACTTCAAGTCGCTTGAATCGATAAGAATCTGTGCGCCTTCAGCCATCAGTTCCTTCAAGCGGTTGAGCAGCATCGGCAAGCGCGAGAGTTTGCCTGCAATGCCCGTGCCGTTCATAAGCAAAAGAATAGTGTCGAACTTGCCTTGCAGCTGAGGGTCGAAGAGGTTTATACATTCCACATCTTCTATTCCGCGAGCCTTCATTACTTCGCAGCTTAGCGGCGACACATCAATGGCTTTCACCTCAAATCCCTTTTTCTTCAACACAAGCGCATGGCATCCGGCTCCTGCACCAATATCCAACACCTTGCCACGTACAAACTCTAATGCACGCTTTTCAAGCTGTGGCATCTCTTGTTCAGACCGAAACAGATGCGCAACCGGCATTTCGTCCTCTTCGAACATGGAAGAGAGCACACGCAGATGTGCTGCTCTTCCGTTCTTATAGTAGTCGCTGATAGCACTGCCCATCGGGTCGTGAGAAGCGTCTATAGTTGTTTTGTTCAATGTCATGAGTCGAAGGCGTTACGAATAGAATTCTGTAAATACCTTCACGCAGAATACATGGTCAGCCACGCTTCCCGTCTCTCTGCAACTATGCATAGCAAGGATAGCGTTACCCATATCCACGCCACGAAGCGGAATAGACGAAGCAAGGATATTGCCTAATGTGCTTCCGCCAGCCACATCACTATGATTTACGAAACGCTGACACGGAACGCCCGCTTTCTCGCAAAGACCTGCAAATACTGCAGCCGAAACAGCGTCAGAAGCATACTTTTGTGCAGCGTTAAACTTGATAACCGGTCCGCCGCCGAGCATCGGATGGTTAGTCGGGTCGTATTTCTCAGGATAGTTAGGATGCCAAGCGTGAGCGTTGTCAGCCGAAATCATGAAAGCACGCTCCACTGCCTGATAGTAAGCCTCCTCAGTATTGCTTTGAGCAAGAGCGATGCGCTTCAGCATGAATGAGAGGAACGGACTGCCCGCACCCTGCTTTGTCTGCGAACCAGTCTCCTCGTTGTCGAAGAGTGCGAGCACCTGCGTTGTGTCGGTCGTGTCTGAAGCGATAAGAGCCTCAAGACCAGCATAGCACATAGAGAGGTCGTCGAGACGTCCTGAAGATATGAACTCGTTGTGTACGCCGAATGTACACGCCGGAGTTGCGTCTGCAAGATAAAGGTCGAAGTCGAGAATGTCTTTAGCGCATAACTCGCGTCCTGCTGCGTTGCTGTTCAGTTCCTCAAGAATTACATTCCTCAAGAGATTGCCGGCTTCGAGCTGGCTTGTAATCTGTCCGAGCAACGGCAGCACATCTTTCTGCTTGCTGAGAGCTACGCCGTCGTTCACCTGACGGTTGAAGTGGATAGCAAGATTGCTTATCTGCAGGAGCGGGCGCTTGATGTGCAGCAGCAGAGTCTGCGGCTGCATAACGTCCTCGCCTCTGACAATCACGCGACCGGCAAGAGTAAGCGGACGGTCGAACCATGTAGACATAATCGGACCACCATACACCTCGGTGTTCAGCTTCACGATGCCGCCCTCGGTAAGCATTTCTGCGTTGGGCTTGATGCGGAAAGTAGGCGAGTCGCAATGAGCGCAAATCATGTGGAAGCCAGCGTCGGCGATAGGCTTGTTGCCGATGCGGAAAGCAAATACAGAAGAGTCGTTCTTGGTTACAAAGAAGCGGTCGCCACTCTTCACCTCGCCCAAAGGCTGTGACGGGTCTACACGTCGGAAACCATTAGCAAGAAGAGTGTCTGCGATATTCTTGACAGCCAGGAAGTTCACCGGCGAAGCGTCAAGGAAAGAAAGAAGTCGTTTTATCATTGTCGTTTGTTTTATTACGTGAATAATGTTGAATACTAAAGGGCGTAATTTGGTAGCTATACAATATAGCGTTTCAAAGTTAAAGTTTTATTTCGGAGTGTGCAAGTAAATGGAGTTTTTTGTATACTTTTGTATTTAAATATTTGGCTTATGAAAACATTCAAATCCCGATATATCTTTGTTGCAGCATGGCTCGTTTGTTTGGTCATGCTTATAGCTTCGTGTTCTGCCTCCAATAATGGAAAGGTAGCAGCTTTGAACGAGAAAGCATACGAAGCGCATTATAAGAGTTTGGATTCGACAAAGGTATATGCAGAGATGGCTCTTTCGTTGGCAACTTTTGAGTCAAAGGAATGGGCTCATGCCATGAACGACATGGCTTTCTACTACATCGCAAAGATGCAATACGCAGAAGCCGAGCGAATACTCGACGAGGTCGTAGAAAATGCCGACGACGAAATAGAACTGATGATTAGTCGTGTGCAGCTGATGCGTCTTTGTCAGCGCAAGTCGCAGAACAAGAACTTCTATCACGAACGTCATTACGCCCTGCAGCACATGAAGCAGATAGAGAAGGAGTACGCCAGTCTGTCGGCTGCCGACCGCAAGCGTTTTGTCTACGCCCGTTCGGAGTATTGGATTGTGCTCTCCACCTATTTGTATTATATCGGACAGCCGCGCGGAGCGTCGGAGGCAGTGCTGAGCATCGAGGAAGATGCGTTGTTGATGAGCGATATGCCGCAGTTGCTCACGTTCTATTATAATGTTGGTTCTGGCGGAATATTGCTGGGCAGACAGCACGATAAGATACTGCGCACGGAGTTCAACTACCTCATACGTTGCTACATGCTTGCGCGTCAATGCGGTTATACCTATTGGGAGGCTAACTCGATGCAGGCATTGAGCGAGAAACTGCAGGACGAGAGCAAGCGTGAGTTTCTCTTGAAGAACTATCGCCCCGAGATTAACTTCCTCAATGTCGACTATATGCCCGACACGTTGCTTGCCGGCAACCTTGCGGAGCGAGCTTTAGATTTGTTCCGTAAGTATGGCGATGTCTATCAGATTGCAGGCGCATGGCGCACATTGTCGGAGGCTTTCTTCAAGGTGGGCGACAACAAGTCGGCGCTTATCTGCCTTAATAATGCCATTGCCAACGACACCACCATAAACGCTGCTCCCGACCTCGTTGCCTCCATACGCGAGCAGATGTCTATTGTCTATTCCGCACTCGACAACAAGAAGCTGAGCGACTACAACCGCAATATCTATCTCGACATGCAGGAGTACACACGCCAGGACCGTATGCTTGAGGCACGTGCCGAGCAGCTCGACTCGTCGCTGCGCAAGCAGGACATCATGATCGCTATCGTTATTGTAGCCATCATCTTGCTCATTGTGGCAATGGCGTTCTTCATCTATAAGACCAAGAAGGAAGCTGCCAGCTTCCCGATAGACAGTCTGCTGCAGCCGCTCAACGATTGGCAGAAAACGCGTTCCGACTATTACGAACAGACCGAGGAACGCTACGAGGAAATGCGCGAGCAGATAGCCATCCTTCAGAACCAGTACGAGCATTATCTTGAGAAGAACATAGAGCAACGCGCAAAGGTGTCGTTGGCATCATCGGTAGCTCCGCTCATCAACCGTATGCTTCATGAGGTGAAGGTGCTTTCGTCCGACAAAGAGACCGACGAGCAGCGCAACCTCCGTTACGAGTACATCGGTCAGCTGGCGTCTTCTATCGAGCAGACCAACGAGCGGCTTACCGATTGGGTGAAGCTGAAGCAAGGTGAGATAGTGCTGCGCATAGAGAGCTTCGAACTGCAAGCCTTGTTCGACACGCTCCGCAGTAGCGACATCGAATACAAACTCCACGGCATCAGGCTCAACATTTCTCCAACCCACAGCGTCGTCAAAGCAGACAAGGTGCTGACGCTCTTCATGCTCAACACCATTGCCGAGAACGCACGCCGCTTCACACCGAACGGCGGAAGCATTGACGTCTATGCCGACGAGACCGACGATTATGTAGAGGTGTCTGTGAAAGACAGCGGCAAGGGAATGGACGAGGCACAGCTCGCTTCACTCTTCAAGCCACGCTATATCACCGACTCCAACGACACGACAAAGGAGGGCGGACATGGCTTCGGACTCCTCAACTGCAAGGGTATCATAGAGAAGTATAAGAAGATGAGTTCGTTCTTCAGCGTCTGCTCTATAGAGGCCGAGAGCGAAGTGGGTAAGGGTAGTCGCGTCTTCTTCCGACTGCCAAAGGGCATGAAGAAGGCTCTCATGCTTTGCGCCTTGTTCCTTGGCGTGCTCAGCTCGTGCACCAAGCCAGCGCCGACGGGAAAAGTGATAAACGAAAGCGAACGTACACGCCAAGCCGACTCGCTCGTAGACAGTATATATTATTATAATGTAGCGGGCAACTATCAGCGCACGCTTCAACTCTCTGACAGTTGCGTGCGAGTGCTCAACCGCTTGTTCGCCGACAGCCTGCTTATTGGCAACGGCGAGCGCGGCATGCTGCTTAAAGGTACGGATGCCGACGATGCCATCGAACTGAAGTGGTTCCGCGACAGCGTGGGCATGGACTACAGCATGCTTCTCGCCCTGCGCAACGAGGTGGCGGTGGCAGCACTTGCCGTACACGATATCGACTTGTACACGTACAACAATCAGGTGTTCACGAAATTATTCCGTGAGACTAGTGCCGACCGTTCTATAGCCACCTATGTGCAGAAGATGCAGCGGGCAGAGAACAACCGCAACGTGGCTATCGTGCTGCTTGTACTGTTGTTGCTTGCCGTTTTCCCTGCCTACTACTTCCTCTACTATCGCCACAAGCGCTTCTACAACTCGTGCATAGAGCGCATCGGGCAGATAAACGACCTGTTGCAGTCGGACACGCTCTCGTCGCATGTGAAGATGAGGCAGATAAGAGCCTTGTGGAAGAACGATATAAAGATTCCGAAACAGATAGCGGTGATGGGCAAGAACACCACGCTCATATCAGACATCGTGGAGCGTATCTGCGGTGTGCTTGCAGAGGATGTGAACAAGACGGCTTCGATGGAGCAGCAACTGGTAGTGCTTGAGGAGGACACCAAACGCATCACCGTCAACCGCGACCGCCTTTACGTCATCAATAATATTCTGGACAACCGACTTTCTACGCTGAAGCACGAGACGATGTTCTATCCCTCGCGTCTGAAGCAGATATTGCAGGCTCGTAGTGGCAACGCTCAGATGTCTGAAAAGGAACTGCTGGCAACGCTCGACGAGATAGCGTCCTACTACGAGACGATGTATACGACGCTGCTCAGCCAGACCGTTCAGGTGGCGCAGGCGATGTCTTCGTTCGAGCCGAGTGTAGCGATGCGTTACGTGCTCGTATTGCTGAAACGGGCTAACGGAGGCAAGTCGCCGAAGCGTTCAGAGATGGACGCCGCTAACGGATACATAAAGCTGGTCTTCAATCTCGACACGCAATATCCGACGGAGAGCAATCCGCAGTCTACGTACGACTACCTCGTGCTCTGCCAGATTATGCGCGACATGGGCGAATATTACCGTGCACGCGGTTGCGGCGTGGAGACAAAGCGCACAAAAGAAGGAACATCAATAATAGTAATTTATATAAAGCAAGATATATGGAAAAGTTTAAAGTTATAATAGTGGAGGACGTGCTGCTCGAACTGAAGGGCACGGAAGGTCTTCTGCATAGCGAGGTGCCAGAGGCTGAGATTATAGCTACGGCTAACTCTGAGGATTCATTTTGGGAAGTTTTCGCTTCAAGCAAGCCCGACCTCGTGCTGCTCGACCTCGGACTGGGCGGCAGCACAACCATCGGCGTCGAAATCTGCAAGAAGCTGAAGGCGGAACACAAGGACGTGAAGGTGCTCATCTTCACCGGCGAGATACTCAACGAGCAGTTGTGGGTGGACGCTCTGCACGCTCATTGCGACGGCATCATCCTTAAGAGTGGCGAACTGCTCACACGCGACGATGTTTTGAGCGTGATGAACGGCAAGAAATATGTGTTCAACCAGCCCATCCTCAAGAAGATAGTGGACAAGTTCTGCGACACAATACAGCAGCAGATGGATCATCAGGAGGCTCTGATACGCTATGAGATTGACGAATACGACGAGCGTTTCCTGCGCCATTTGGCTTTAGGTTACACGAAAGACCAGATTTCGCAGTTGCGCACAATGCCGTTCGGCGTGAAGAGTCTGGAGAAAAGACAGAACGAACTGGTGCAGCGCTTGTTCCCTAACGGCAATGGCGGTATGGGAGTAAACGCAACACGTCTTGTTGTTAAGGCTTTCGAACTTAACATTCTTGATGTGAACAACCTTTATTCTGACGAAGCATAAAAGCCAAGCCCACCGATTGTTATTGCTTAGCTTAAGAAAAGTCATCGTACACCGAACGCCGCCCGATCGGATTGCGTCCGCCGCCTGCATGGGTTGCGTTCGCTGTCCGATCGGGCGGCGTTCGGTATACGATAACTTTACATCTCCTTAATAGTGTTTTCGATAAGGCTTCTTTCCGCCTCGTCAACACCATATTTCTCGTAAAGCTGTTTGTCTATCTCCTCAACAGTAGCACTCCAGTTTATATCCGACTTGCTTGAGAAATCCTGCAGCGGCACAAACATGAACTTCTCCGGCGAGAGGTCCTGCGAAGTGATAGTCTGCAGGATGAGGTAGCGCACAAACTTTGTTTTTAGATATGTGAGCAGGTTTTCTGCCTCTTCGGCTGTGGCGTAAGCGCCGGCTACAAGATAGCTCTGCGTGCAGACACATTGTGGTTGCAGGAGGGCGAGAGCCGAGAGCACACGATACTGTCCGTTGCGGTCGGGTGTGCCGGCATGCTCGCAGGTAGCCTTCGAGAAGATCACCTTGTAGAGGTCTATCCACTGCTGGTTCTTCTTGATGTCCTCGCGCAGCACGTACGACGCATCGCCCGACGACTTCAGCATTACGCATGTAGGGGCGGTCTCGGGCTGTGCTGTGCCGCGGTATGTAGACACGAAACCGAACGGAGTCTGCGGACTTATCTGTGCGTTGAGCTTGGTCTTCGACATGGCCTTCACCTTGTGGATGAGTGAAAGCGCACCATTGTTGCGCACGAAGATATTGAACTCGTCGAGCTTGCGAGGCAGCGTGTTTGCGTTGCCGCCGAAGTGGTTCGTAAACTGGCAGTTGGTCTTGTGCTTAGCGTCCCACAGGAAGTAGCTCACACCGCCAGAGATATCGACTGTAGGGAAGCAATCCTTAGAGTCTACATAGTCGAAGATGGCACGAATGTGCGTGTCGCCAAGCATCGACTGGCGGAACTGGTCGAGTCCGCGTCCGCCGGTGAACCATCTTGAAGGCGTTATCATCGTGATGAATTGCGGGCGTATCTGGCGGGCAATGTCCACAAACTGGTTGTAGAGCGGTATGCCGTAGTTGTCTTTCTTCTCGCCGATATTCATCTGATAGGGCGGATTGCCTATGATTGCGTCGAATTTCATTTTCTGGTTTGTGCTTGTATTTGGATAGTTACGTGGGTCGCTGAGGGTGTTGGCAAGTTTCGTCTTGTACACAATCACCTGACTGTTGAGGTCGGGTATGGTGATGATGTTCGGTTTTACGTCGTTGTCGAAGCCAACGAGTGTGCGGCGTGTGATGCAGGCAGCCATGGCAGTCTTGCAGACAGCGAACACGTTGTGCTCAACAACCTCCTTCCACATAGAGCATGACTCCTGGTCGGACAGCATGTCGAATAGACCCTGCGACTGGCTGCTGCGCACCTTATATAAAGAGTAGGCAACGTAGAGCGAGTAGAGGCCCGTCTTCGAGCAGATGTCGAGGATTTGTGCGTTCGGATTCATCAGCGTGCGGTTTGTTACGCCCTCGTTGTATACGAAGCGTGTCTGCGCGAGCGGCTTCTCAAACTTGTCGTCGAAGAAGCAGTAGCCGCCGAGCGTGTCGGAGAGATGACGGTTGACGACGTTCCACGGAGTGAGAATGGTCTCGCGGTCGGGGTAAGAGAAGTCGGAGAGAATGTTTGCAATCTCAGCCACACGCTCATCCGGCGCAAGTGTGTCGGCATGGCGCAGGCGTGCAACGATAGCCTTGGCTGTGGCCACGAAGATGTCTTCGCGGTAGAGGTGCTTAAGACGCTTGAAGAGCTGCATGGTGATGCCACGCGGCATGAAATGGCGCCACGATTCGGCGTCGATGTTACGCAGGAACGAGTCGATGGTAAGCCCCTCGATGTTGTCCACCGTGCCGTAAATCATGATAGGGAAGCGGGTAGATATCTGGCTCAATATGGCTATTGCTCGCTGGCGTGGGGTGAGGCGTGCCATAGCTGCAGCCTCTCTCGACTGAGCGGCTGTCGCCTCGTTCTGCTTTTCTGCGCTTTCAGCAGCCTTGATCTTAGCCTTCTTCGCCGGCTTCTTTGCTGCCTGAATGTCGTTGCTTCTCTGTCGGCGCTCCTCGAGCACCGCATTAGCCATTGCCTCTGCCACTTCTTCGAGAAGGCGTATGTCGTTCTTGCCGAGATTGTTCAAGTCGGTATACAGACAGTCGCCGTGGAAGCCGTTGCGGATGAGGTTTGTAGAGTATGAGGTGTTGATATAGCGGATGAATGTCTCCGTGTCAATCTTGTTGCGCTTGTCTCCGTCTACGATGATGGTGGGGCAGTAGTGAAGGAACTCGGTGAGCTTCTGCACGCGTGCTTCGTGATCGGTCGTAGCAATGTTGTTGCTGATATACTGGTCGATGGCTGTGAGTGTTCTAACAGGCGAGAAGTCGAAGGTGTAGCATTCGGCTTTCATGCCCTCACGATACGGACTCTGGCAGCGGAAAATGGTCTGGAAGTAGTGGGCGCAACCCGTTTCGGCTGAACCTGCGAGCATGAACACGGCTGTCCATTCGGGTATGGAAACACCCGTTGTGAGTCTGCCGCAAGAAAGAGTGATGGTGCGCTCGTTGTTGCTGATAGCCGTCTTTACTTCCTCAAGCGGGGAAGTCTGCGAAGATACTCCGTCGCCAGCTACATTAATAACCTTATAGCCGCGGAACGGATTCTCGGCAGTCTGCTCTGTGAGCATCTGCGCAAGACAACGCGCTGCATTCACACCCGGCATATACCATAATGTGTGGCAGAGCGACTGGCTCAGCGCCTCGTTAGCGAACGGATACTGAGGAGCTGTGGCGAGAAGGCTGACGAACTTTCTTACGTCTGCTTCGTGTACAAAGCACATCTGAGCCTCGTCAACACGGAAGAACTCAGCGAAGTTGAAGCCCTCGTTGTCTGTAAGGAAATAAGGAGCGAATGTGTTGCGCAGATTGTAAGTTAAGATGTTCATTCGCGCCATGTTAGCGTACGGGTTCGGAGCGTCGGCAGCAGAGCTGTCCCACTGCTCCTTTGCACGCTGCTCCATGCAATAGTCCCAGTTGTATACGTCAGCTGTGTCGAAGTTCTGGCGTATACTATATGGTGTGCCCGAGAGATAAAGCGTGCGCATGCTGCGACGCTTCTGCAGTTCGGCTATAACATCGTTGCCGAGGCGTGTGGTGATGCCCTCGTGTGCTTCGTCGACGATAAGAAAATCCCACTTTGCCGAGAACACGTCGTCGTTCTTCACGATGCCCTTCTGCTGGTTCACGCGCTTCGACGAACGCAAATCCTGCATAGATGCGAAATAGACGTAGTGGGTGTCTTTGTCTTTTGCAGCATCCTCAAGTTCGGCAAACGACGCGCCACGACGCTTTCGCTCGTCCTCAGACATGGCAGACGTTGTACGGCTGCCGTATGTCCATCCTTCAAGTTGCAGTTTCTCTATAGAGTCGAACCACTCCTGTCGCACAGCAGGGCGATGAGTGAGTACGAGTGTGCGTCTGTATCCAAGACGATGTGCCACTTCGATAGCGCAGAGCGTCTTACCGAAGCGCATCTTTGCATTCCAGAGCACCTTGCGTGAGCGTTTCAGAGCCGTCACCGTGAAGTCGATAGCTTCTTCTTGTTCTGCTCGGAATACTATGCTTTCTGTTGATATCATTCTTGTTGAGTATTTTAGTTGCGACTGTTCAGTCGTATATCTATTTCACTATGTCTTTGTAAGCAATTCTCTTGCCGTCGAGCGGTTCGGCGTTATGCCATTCCATGATGACGGCGTCGCGGTCGGAGTTGGGAACGTTGAAGTTCAGTCCGTCCATCTGCCAGATGTTCCATGAAATGATTTCTGCAGCCTTCAAGACGGCGTCGCGGTGGGGCTGTCGGTGCCAACGCTCTGTGTAGTATTCGCAGAACGAAAGAAATACAGACTCGCGCGTCAGAAAGACGTTGTCGCCCTGACTGTCGAAGCCGTATACCGACTGAAGTGCTTGGTAGGCTTTGCGAATCCATTGGCGCTTATTTGCCTTTGTTGACTCTGACGGAGTGTTCTCGTTGATGATACGGAACTTGCGGTCGAGCATGCCAATGCGTTCGCCGATAGGAATCAGTCTGCCCGTTGTTGTGTCGTAGCGCGAAACCAGATAAGGTCCTTCTCCGCAGGTTATCTCCATGCGTCTTGCTCGCACGTATGACATCCATGTGCGGTTCTTCGGAAAGACGACAGGCTGTTGAGATGTCACCCATGCGTGTTCGCCGTTCTCGTCGATATGTTCAGAATTGAACACATCTCTCTTGCCGAACCATTGCTCGTCGACGAGATTGTTTTGCGCGTTGCATATCCATGCTGGTGTGAAGACCTCTGCACGGTTTTTCGAGCGTGAGGTCTGCATGGATGGATGTTTTTTTATGCGAGGCTGTATAAGGTCTTGATGGTGGCTGACCAGCTCCGGTGTTATCTGCGCATTAAACGAAAACGGGCTGTTATCGCCCGTTTTGTCTGCGTCAGTAACGCTGTAATCGTCAGTTGCCCAAGAGATGTATGAGTTGCTCTCGGGCGAACTGAGCGATTGGTCTTTTAGGAGCAGTTCGAGGAGTTGAAGGTCGTTCCTCATTATGCGTTTTTAATCTTAATCTCGCAGTTGTCGAGCGACTCAATGATAGCGAGCGACTCTACACGCACACCATGTTCGCGCAGATACTGTCCGCCATCCTGGAATGCCTTCTCGATGATGAAGCCCATGCCTTCGAGTGTGGCTCCCGACTGCTTGCAGAGGTCGATGATGCCCTTGGCTGCGTTGCCGTATGCAAGGAAGTCGTCGATGAAAATAACGTGGTCGTCAGGAGTGAGATAGTCGCGTGAGATAACCACGTCGTAGTCGCGCTGCTTTGTGAACGACGTAACCTTTGTAGCGAGCATGTTGTCGAGTGTGTTCGGCTTCTTCTTCTTTGCGAACACAACCGGAAGGTTCATCAGAAATCCCATCATGATAGCCGGCGCAATGCCCGATGCCTCAATAGTAAGAATCTTGTTCACTTTGGTGTTTGCAAAGCGGCGTATGAACTCCACGGCGATGTCCTTCATAAGGTTAGGATCCATCTGGTGGTTAATGAACTTGTCTACTTTGAGGATGCCACCAGGGTAGCATTTGCCGTCTTTCTGAATTCTGTCTATGAGTGCTTTCATTGTTATTGAGTTTTTGTTTATTTTTTTTTATTGTTTTGGTGTCTGTCTGTTAGAGATATCTTTTAAGCATGCTATGCTTTTATCATTGTATGCCGTTACTCGTTATAGAACCAATCCATGATCCTGCCTACCCAAGGAAACTGTATGCGAAACCAGCGGTATTCGGAAACCTGCTTGCCCCCGAAGTTGAGGATGAACTCGCGCATGGGGTTGCGCTTGAAAGGCAGTCCGGCATCAAGGAAGTACATGTGTGCATAGCCATGCTCGTGTGCATACTTCAATGCAGACCATACCGTGTATGTAGCAGGGTAGAGCATCATGAAACTCTTGCGGCGCGAAGCCAACTGCCACATGTAGGCGTTGCCGCCGAAGAAGAAGCAAACGCATGTGCCGATGATACGGTTTCGGTATTTTGTTGCGAATATCTTGCAATGCTTGCTTGTTGCCAGGTTTTCGAAGAGCTTGCCGCTACGCACGGTGCGTCGAGGCTTCAGTCTGAAGTAGTGGCGCATGAGCTTCACGGCTTGCTGCAGTTCTTTGCCTGCAGACTCTATTGTTGCGGCTTTCACTCCGCGCTGTTCTGCAACGGCAATCTTGTCACGCAACTTCTGCGGCAGACGTTCGTAAGGATGTTTTGAGTGCAGCGAGTTGTGTATTTTCTGCCATTGTATTGGAAAGAACCCGTTCTCGCGCAGTTTGCCATATCCGAACATCTTGCTGCTCAAGTCGCTTATCTCTATGAACAGGCACAACTTGTGTGTCAGTTCGGCAGTTATTGCTTTCACGAAGAGCGAGAAGATAGCTTCCTTGTTCTCCACTTCTGGCGCATAAACGCCCTCGCCATATATGTGGCAATGCGAATAGGTAAACGGGGGTAGTAGCAAGTGGTGATAAGACACTACAGCCAAGAGATGTGCCACAATATGTCCCTGCCCGTCAGTAGCTAATGCCATGTATGGTTTCTGTTTTGGTGTGGCTTCAAGTATCTTGAAAAACTCTACACTTTGAAAGAAATCATCGCATATTATGCCGGGCAAATCGGATGCTTTAGTTATCAGAGTAACACTAACCTCTTCTTTCATGTGGCAAAAATAGCAAATCTTTTTTAAAAATCGACTCGTTTTCTGTGCTTTTTCTGCGCATTTGCTTACTTTTGTAGCTATAACAGGAAAAGAACTTATGAAAATAGTAATGATAGGAGCTGGCAATGTGGCAACAAACATTGCTAAAACCCTTGCCAAGATAGGAGAAACGCCAGCGCAGATATGGAGCAGGACACTTGCTTCGGCTGAAGCGCTCGCTGAAACTGTAGATAGTTGTGCTACAAGCGATTGGAATAGTGTAATGAAGGATGCTGATGTGTATATAGTGTCTGTAAAAGACGACGCAATGCTTGATGTGATTGAACAACTTTGCAGCCGATGCAAGCATGGCGTCTTTATACATACGGCAGGCACAATGTCGATGAGTCTGTTCATGGGCAAAGCAGAACATTATGGCGTGCTTTATCCAATGCAGACTTTCTCAAAGCAGAAAGAAGTGAACTTCAGAACCATTCCTTGTTTTGTTGAGGCTTCCGACCAGCAGACGCTTGATATAATAATGGAGTTGGCACGACTCCTCTCCGATAATGTTCGCGAACTTAAGGAGGCTGACCGTAAATGGCTTCACATTGCTGCGGTTTTCTCCTGCAACTTTGCTAATGTGTGCAACACTATGGCTGCAAAGATACTCGAACGTCACGGACTTGATTTCAATGTTATGCTTCCGCTTCTTGACGAGACTGTGGCTAAACTCCATCGATTACATCCGAAAGAAGCGCAGACTGGACCAGCTTCGAGAGGAGACGTTGGTGTGGTAGGCAAGCATCTTGCTTTGCTTGAAGGCGACAAGGAATTGAGCGAGGTGTATAGTGTGCTGTCCGATTACATATTGAAGAATAGAGCGTAAATGCTTGTGTTTAATTGTTTTGATAAAGAAGAATGATTGACTACGATTTAAAAAAGATACGTGCCGTAATATTTGATGTGGACGGCGTGCTCTCGTGCGATACTGTCACCGTGTCTCCTACAGGCGAACCTCTGCGAACTGCTAACTTGAAGGATGGTTATGCCATACAATATGCCTGCAAGGTAGGTCTGAACGTCTGTATCATTACGGGTGGAAATACCGAGGCGGTACGCAAACGCTATGAGGCGCTTGGGGTGAAGGAACTATATATGGGTTGTAGCGTGAAGATAAAGACCTATAACGAGTTCAAGGCTAAGTACTCGCTGTCTGATGACGAAGTAATATATGTAGGCGATGATATACCAGATTACGAAGTGATGTCGCTCGTAGGCTGTCCTTGCTGCCCGGCAGACGCAAGCGCGGAAATAAAGTCGGTCAGCAAGTACATCTGTCAGCGTCGAGGCGGTTGTGGAGTAGGTCGCGATATCATTGAGCAAGTGCTCAAGGCGCAAGGAAAATGGATGGCAGAAGGCAGAGCCTTCGGATGGTGATATTTCGGATTGTAACTTTATTTGCGTCTGCTACATTCAGGGCATTCTCCCTTAATGATGAATGATAAGGAGTTGGCTTTGAAACCATCGGGTAGGGCGACGTTCTCTACTGGAATGTCTTTCAGGCAGAAGGTGCGTGCGCACTTTTCGCAATAGAAATGGGCGTGACTTGCCGTATGATCGTGCGAGTCGTGATGAGAGCACAGCTCATAGTTGAGCGCACCTTTGCCGTCCTCGAAAGCATGCACGATGTCATGTTCGAGGAAAAGTGTAAGAACGCGGAAGATGCTCGACTTGTCCATAGGCAACAATATCGCCTCCATCGCCGAAAGACTCATGGGGCGATGCTCGTTTTGAAGCGTTTTCAGAATGAGAATGCGGTTAGCCGTAGGACGCACACCTTTTTGTTTCAGCAGTTCTTCTGCATTATTGCTGTCTATATTGTTCATATTTGGATATTGCTAGACAAAATTTTCTTGTTATTAGACGCAAAGTTACAATGAAAAGATGTAAATGTGGCAATTAATCATAATTTATTTGTAGGATAGAAATAATTGTTATACATTTGTTTGTAAAATAACAACTTTTAAACTGAAAACGATGGATTTGTCTTTGATCCCTCTAAATATAAAAGGCAGTGGACAGCGTCCATTTGTCATAGCCGGTCCATGTTCGGCAGAGACAGAAGAACAAGTGATGTCAACAGCCCGACAACTCGCTTCGCTTGGTTGTAATGTGTATCGTGCCGGCGTTTGGAAACCTCGCACAAAGCCTGGCGGTTTCGAAGGACACGGCGAGAAGGCTTTGCCGTGGCTGAAGCGTGTGAAGGAAGAGACAGGAATGCTTGTGGCTACAGAGGTTGCTACGCCCGAACATGTGGAGCTTGCTCTTGAATATGGTGTCGATGTCCTTTGGATAGGAGCTCGCACATCTGCCAACCCTTTCGCTATGCAGGCTATTGCCGATTCGCTTAGTGGCGTTGATATCCCCGTACTTGTGAAGAACCCCGTGAATCCAGACCTCGAATTGTGGATTGGAGCGATGGAACGTCTCAATCAGGCAGGCATCAAGCGCTTGGCTGCCATTCATCGTGGCTTCTCGAGTTACGATAACAAGATTTATCGAAATGCCCCAATGTGGCAGATACCTATAGAATTGCGCCGCCGCATACCAGAGTTGCCGATAATCTGCGACCCAAGTCATATCGGTGGAAGGCGTAATCTTATATCCCCACTTAGCCAGCAGGCTATGGATCTTGGTTTCGACGGCTTGATTGTAGAGAGTCATTGCTCTCCGGATGAAGCGTGGAGCGATGCTGCACAACAGATTACGCCCGACGAACTCTACAGGATATTGTCGCACCTTACAATACGCGACGGACATATAAATATAGAAGGCATACACGGCTTACGAGAGCAGATAGATGCCCTCGACAATAACCTTATAGAGATTCTTTCCAATCGCATGAACATCTGCCGAAAGATAGGCCGCTATAAGAAAGAGCATAACATGACGGTTCTGCAGGCTAACCGATATAAAGAGATAATAGATAAGCGAGGAGCACAAGGCGACTTGTGTGGTATGGATTCGGATTTCGTTAAACATATATTCGAACTGATTCACGAAGAGTCGGTACGTCAACAAATGGAAATAATCAACAAGCAATAGTACGCAAAGATGAAGATAATATTGTCAAGTAATTCGCCACGCCGTAGAGAGCTACTCGCCGGTCTTGGCGTTGATTTTGAAGTGAAAGTAATAAAAGGTGTAGACGAGTCGTATCCTGACACGCTGCCGTCAAAGGATGTGGCAGAGTATATAGCACGTGAGAAGGCTGCTGCGTATGAAGTGGCAGACGACGAACTCGTGATTACTGCCGACACGGTGGTGATTGTTGGCGACGATATCCTCGGCAAGCCGCATGATGCAGCTGAGGCTCACGCCATGTTGCGTAAGATAAGCGGACGCACACACCATGTCGTTACTGGCGTTTGCATGAAGACCAACCAGGAGCAGCATAGCTTCTCGGTCATGACTGGAGTTACTTTCAAGGAACTGACAGATTCCGAGATTGATTATTACATTGAGCACTATAAGCCATTCGACAAGGCTGGAGCCTACGGCATTCAGGAATGGATAGGATATATCGGCGTTACCGGATTAGAAGGTAGCTATTATAATGTTATGGGTTTCCCCGTTCAGCGCGTGTATGCAGAATTGACAAATCGGTTTAAGATTGTTCAATATTAGTGAAATGTTTCGACTATTTAATATATTTTAGTCTATATATTTCGCCTCTGTTTTATTATTTCAGTAATTTTGCGCTTAATTTATGGCGCAGCTATAAAGGTTGTGCCCGATTTAACGAGTAAATATTAAACATAAACTATTATGTCAGAATCAATAGATATCCGCCAGCTTAACGCTCGGATAGAACAGCAAAGCAGTTTTGTCACCAACTTGGTGACAGGTATGAACCAAGTGATTGTTGGACAGAAACACCTCATCGAGTCGTTGCTTATCTCGCTTCTTAGCGATGGTCACATCCTTTTGGAGGGTGTGCCTGGTTTGGCAAAGACTCTCGCCATAAAAACTCTCTCACAGCTTATCGATGCCGACTACAGCCGCATTCAGTTTACACCCGACTTGCTACCAGCCGACGTTGTAGGTACGCTTATATATTCGCAGAAGGACGAGAACTTCCATGTGAAGAAGGGCCCGGTATTTGCGAACTTCGTACTTGCGGACGAAATCAACCGTGCGCCGGCTAAGGTTCAGAGTGCCTTACTCGAGGCTATGCAGGAGCATCAGGTTACAATCGGCGAGCAGACATTCAAGCTTCCTAATCCGTTCCTCGTAATGGCTACACAGAATCCTATTGAACAGGAGGGTACCTATCAGTTGCCAGAGGCTCAGGTAGACCGTTTCATGCTCAAGGTGGTTATCGGCTATCCTACACTTGAGGAGGAGAAGCTCATTATCCGTGAGAATCTGCGTGGTGAGGAGAAGAAGGTGTTGCCAGTAACAACTGCAGCGGAGATTTTGAAGGCTCGCGAGGTAGTTGAAGAGGTATATATCGACGAGAAGATTGAGCAGTATATTGCTGACATAGTCTTTGCTTCACGTTACCCCGAGAAGTACGGCTTGGGCGAACTGAAGGATATGATTACCTTCGGCGGTTCGCCTCGTGCAAGTATCTCGCTTGCAAAGGCTGCACGTGCTTACGCTTTCATCAAGCGTCGCGGCTACGTAGTGCCAGAGGATGTGCGTGCCGTTGCACACGACGTGCTGCGCCATCGCATAGGTCTCTCATATGAGGCTGAGGCAAGCAACATCACAAGTGAGGAGATCGTATCTAAGATAATAAATAAGGTAGAGGTGCCTTAAACATAAGACAATGGAAACGTCAGAGATACTTAAAAAGGTTCGCAAGATAGAAATCAAGACGAAGGGTCTGAGCCAGAACATATTCGCAGGTCAGTACCATTCTGCCTTTAAGGGTAGGGGTATGGCGTTTGCCGAGGTTCGCGAGTATCAGTTTGGCGATGACGTTCGCGACATAGACTGGAATGTCACAGCACGTTTCCGCAAGCCTTACGTGAAAGTGTTTGAGGAGGAGCGCGAACTCACCGTTATGTTGTTGATTGATGTCTCGGGGTCGCTCGATTTCGGCACACGCAAGTGTATGAAGTCGGTGATGGCTACTGAGATTGCTGCTACCATTGCCTTCAGCGCTATGCAAAACAACGACAAGATTGGTGTTGTGTTCTTCTCAGACCGTATAGAGAAGTATATTCCACCGAAGAAAGGACGTAAGCATATCTTGTATATAATACGAGAGATGCTCGACTTTCATCCGCAAAGTACGAAAACGAACATTGGCGAAGCGGTGGCTTACTTCACACGTATGATGAAGCGCCGCACAACCGCATTCGTCATCAGCGACTTCTATGACAATAAGGACTTCCTGAAGCAGTTCCAGATAGCCAACAGCAAGCACGACCTTATGGCTGTGCAGGTTTACGACCGCTGGGCAAAGCAGTTGCCGGATGTAGGACTTATGAAGGTGCAGGATGCAGAAACGGGTAGCGAGATGTATATCGATACCTCAAGCAAGAAGGTGCGTGCTGCTCATGCTCGCTATTGGACGGAGCGTGAGGCGATACTTCGTGAGACATTCTCTCAGGCAAATGTCGACTGGATGTCTGTGGCTACCGATGAGGATTTCGTGAAAGCAATGATGACTTTGTTCTCATCAAGAAACAGTTAAACAATGAAAAGATTAATAACTCTCATATTGTTCGTGTCGTCACTCACGATGGCTGCCGCACAGCAGGTGGGTGTTGAGGCTAAGATTGACTCTGTTGCGATAATGATTGGCGAACAGGCACATCTTCAACTGACTATCACAGCTCGCCAGGGCGCAAAGATTGTGTATCCGCACTACAAGCGTTCGCAATATCTTGTGCCTGGTGTTGAGGTGCTTGACGATTCGAAGGGCGACACGGCTGTTGTCGACGGCTATTGGAGCGTGAAGAAGATACTTACGCTTACGAGTTTCGACGAACGACTGTATGCCATACCTGGCATCACGGTGAAGGTAGACGGCAAGAGCTACAAGTCGAACCCCGTAGCGCTTAAGGTTATCACTTGCGATGTAGACACTCTCAACATGGACAAGTTCTTCCCGCCGAAGTCGGTACAGGACAATCCGTTCCTTTGGTCAGAGTGGACACCGCTTATTTGGATGACGCTTATCGTGCTGTTACTTATTGCGTTAGGCTCATGGGTTATAGTACGTCTGAAGCAGAACAAACCGATTGTTGCCCGCATACGTATCGTGAAGAAAGTGCCGCCACACAAGAAGGCATTGGACGAGATGAACCGCTTGAAGGGCGAGTCGCATACAGCCGATTATGACCAGAAGGCTTACTATACGCAGCTTACAGATACCCTGCGCCAGTATATACGCGAGCGTTTCGGTTTCAATGCTATGGAGATGACCTCTTCAGAGATTCTCGAAAACCTGCGTAGTGCCGGCGACGAGAAAATGCTTGCAGAGCTAAGCGAGTTGTTCATGACTGCCGACCTTGTGAAGTTTGCGAAATATTCGGCACTTCTCAACGAGAAAGACATGAACCTTCTTAACGCCATTAACTTCATAGACCAGACCAAGCGTGAGGATGCTCCTACAGAAGAACGTATAGAACCGACACTTAGTGAGGAAGAGGTGCGTACACGCAAGACGCGTGTTGCGCTTAATACGCTTTTGGGCGCTATCGCCGTGGCTGTAGTCGCACTGGCAGGCTATGTGGTTTATCGTGTATGGCTGCTCCTTATGTAAGAGCAGGCTGTTACAGAACGAAAGTAATATACAACAATGGAATTTGTAAATAAAGAATACTTCATACTGCTCACGTTGCTGATACCTTATATAATATGGTATTGGCGCAATCGCAAGCATAGCGAACCTACCATGCGTGTCAGCACCGTGGCTGCCTACTACAAGGCGCCCAAGAGCTGGCGACAGCGCATAGTGCACGCTCCTATGGTTCTGCGTTGCCTTGCCTTTGTGATGATTGTGTGCGTCATGGCACGTCCTCAGACTCGCAACTCTTGGGACAACAAGTCGGTAGAAGGCATCGACATCATGCTTGCTATGGACGTCTCGACGTCTATGCTTGCTGAAGACCTGAAACCAAATCGTCTTGAGGCAGCCAAGAACGTAGCAGCAGAGTTTGTGGCTGGTCGTCCGAACGACAACATCGGTCTTACAATCTTTGCCGGCGAGTCGTTCACACAATGTCCTATGACTACCGACCATGCATCGCTTCTGAATCTGCTCGGATCAGTTCGTACAGACATAGCTGCACGCGGCATCATCTCAGACGGTACAGCCATCGGTATGGGACTTGCAAACGCCGTTTCGCGACTGAAGGAATCGAAGGCAAAGAGCAAGGTCGTAATCCTTCTTACAGACGGTAGCAACAACATGGGCGACATCTCGCCGATGACGAGTGCAGAGATAGCGCAAAGTCTTGGCGTGCGTGTATATACTATTGCGGTAGGAACCAACAAAGTGGCACCTTATCCCGTGCCATTAGCCGGAGGCGTTCAGTATGTGAATATGCCGGTAGAGATAGACACGAAGACTCTGAGTGAGATTGCGCAGATAACGAATGCCAACTCTTATCGTGCAACAAACAACCGAGAGCTGTCGCAGATATACAAGGACATCGACAAACTCGAGAAGACAAAGATGGACGTTAAGCGTTTCTCTAAGCACTACGAGGCTTATCAGCCCTTTGCCATTGTGGCTTTGCTGCTGCTCGTAGCAGAGATTCTGCTACGCTTTACGGTCCTTCGCCGAATACCTTAAGGTTGGCGGCGTACGGAATCCGCTACAGATACGGGTTGCAACAACCGTATAGTGTTGTCTTTAGTGGCATAGCCTTAGGCTGTTGCCAAAATAAAAACTCAAAATTCAAAGTTTTAAAACAATGTTCAGATTTGAGAGCCCCCAATATTTATGGCTGCTATGGCTTGTGGTAGTGCTGGTAGCAGTCAGATACTATAGCCTATGGCGCAGGCAAAAGAAGATAACGCGCATTGGCGACAAAGACCTTGTGCGTCAGCTTATGCCCGATGCCTCGACCATGCGTCGCCGCGTGAAGTTCTGGCTTACGATGGCAGCCGTGGCCGTGCTTGTGGTTGTCATAGCTCGTCCGCAGATGGGCTCAAAGATAAGCAACGATAAGCGCAACGGCATAGAAACCATCATCTGCCTCGACATCAGTAACTCGATGCTGGCTCAGGACGTAGCGCCATCGCGCTTGGACAAGAGCAAGATGCTTGTAGAGAACCTCGTTGACAACTTCTCTAACGACAAGATTGGTCTTGTAGTGTTTGCTGGCGACGCCTTCGTACAGCTGCCTATCACGAGCGACTATGTGTCGGCAAAGATGTTCCTGCAGGGCATCAGTCCGGCGCTCATCTCCACACAAGGCACAGATATAGCACGCGCCATCTCCGTAGCATCGAGCAGTTTCACGCAGCAGCAGGGTGTAGGCAAGGCGATCATCGTGATAACCGATGGCGAGGACCATGAAGGTGGAGCGTTGGATGCAGCCAAGGAAGCACGCAAGAATGGCATCAACGTGTTCATCCTCGGCATAGGCAGCACAAAGGGCTCTCCGATACCCGTTGGCGGCGGCGAGTATATCCGCGACAATGCAGGCAACATCGTTATGTCGGCTCTCAACGAAGACATGTGTCGCGACATAGCCCGTGCCGGTAGCGGCACATATATCCATGTAGACAACACCAACGACGCTCAGGAGAAGTTGAACGACGAGCTTTCGAAGCTCCAGAAAGGCGAGACTGAGAGCGTTATCTACAGCGAGTATGCCGAACAGTTCCAGTCGTTCTGCATCGTGTTGCTCGTTCTGCTGATAGTGGAGGCGTGCATCATGGAGAAGAAGAATCCGTTGTTCAAACATTTCAGACTATTCAAGAAATAAACGATATTCAACATGAAGAAGTTTTTAGTTCTTTCAATCTTGATGATTCAGGCATTGGTAGGCTTTGCGCAGATCGACCGCCAGCACATACGCTACGGCAACCGCTGGTTCAAGCAGGACAACTATGTAAAGGCAGAGGCAGAATACCGCAAGGCAGTAGACAAGAACCCGTCAAATCCGCAAGCGCTCTACAATCTCGGTTGCGCCTTGCTCATGCAGAAGAAAGATTCGGCAGCCATACAGCAGTTTGAGAACGCTGGCAAGATAGAGACCGACCCGAAGCGTAAGGCTATGGCATACCACAACATCGGATGGATATGCCAGTCGTTGAAGATGTACGGCGAGGCTGCGGAGGCATACAAGGAGAGTCTGCGCAACAATCCGTCTGACAACGAGACCCGCTACAACCTTGCGCTCTGCATGCGCCAGCAGAAAAAGAACAAGCAGAACAAGGACAAGCAACAGCAAAAGAAGCCGCAGAACAAGGGCGAGAACAAGAGCAAGGAAAAGAAAGAACAAGACAAGAACCAAAAGCAACAGCAGCAGAAGCAGCAGGAAAAGATGAGCAAGGAAAACGCCGAGCAGATGCTTAACGCCGCCATGCAGCAGGAGCAGCAGACACAGCAACGCATAAAGGACGCCATGCGTCAGAACAGATCGCGCAAGTTGCAGAAAAACTGGTAGACCACATAAAAATACATCATTCAGAATGAATAAGAAGATAACCACACTATTACTGACATGTTTTGCGTATGTACTCTCGGTATGTGCGCAAAACATTTCTGTTTCTGCCCCTACACACGTTGCTACTGGCGAGAACTTCCGTGTGTCGTACACTATAGCTAATGTGTCGGTAGACGAGTTCCGTTCGGCTTCCATCCCTTCCGGTCTGGAAGTGATAGCTGGTCCGTACACATCGCAGCAGTCGAGCTATCAGATTGTGAACGGACATACCAGCCGCTCGTCGTCGATAACCTATACCTATACGCTCTATGCGGAGAAAGCTGGCTCATACACCATAGGTGCAGCACACGCCAAGGCAGGCGGCAAGACAATCGCCTCGCGGCCATTCCGCATACAGGTGTCGGGCGCCACACGCAACAACGGTTCTTCGGCGCCAAATATGCACGATGACGCCGTTTCGCCGTCGCATAGTTCGGGAGGCAGAATATCTTCTAAAGATCTCTTCGTGAAGGTGACAGCCAACAAGAAGCACGTGCATGAGCAGGAGCCGATATTGCTTACGTACAAGGTGTACACCCTTGTAGACCTTACGTCGCTCGATGGCAAGATGCCCGACTTGAAGGGCTTCCACACGCAGGAGATACCTCTGCCGCAGCAGAAGAGCTTCCACATCGAGAAGCTGAACGGCAGAAACTATCGTTGCGTAACGTGGAGCCAGTATGTTATGTACCCGCAAATGACTGGCAAGATGACGATACCGAGCCTCACGTTCAAGGGTGTTGTCGTTATGCAAAACCGTAATGTAGACCCGTTCGAGGCGTTCTTCAACGGTGGCTCGGGATATATAGAGGTGAAGCGAAACATCGTAGCGCCGGCTATAGATATACAGGTAGACCCACTGCCGCAGAAGCCTGCCGACTTCTCGGGCGGAGTAGGCCGATTCTCAATTTCTTCGCAGCTTCTGAGCAACAGCGTGAAGGCAGGAACGCCTGTAACGTTGCGTGTTGTGGTGGGTGGCAACGGCAACCTTAAACTCATCAAGCAGCCAGTTGTTACCTTCCCGAAGGACTTCGATAAGTACGACCCGAAGGTGACCGACAAGACCAAGCTCACAACGAACGGCTTGGAAGGCAACATGGTGTACGACTTTCTTGTGGTGCCGCGCAACCAGGGCAGCTATACCATACCTGCTGTGTCGCTCACTTACTATGACACGGCAAGCAATCAGTACAAGACGGTGAAGACGTCGCCGCTCACCATCAAGGTGGAGCCGGGCGATGGCAAGGGTACGTCAGTAACAGACTATTCTGAGGCGCAGCCGACCGATATAAGGCCTATAAAGCAGGACATGTACGACACGATTGATACCGCGCACCTCTTCTTTGGATCTGTGGGTTTCTGGTTATGGCTGATTGTGCCGTTCGTCGTGTTTGTAGCACTTGTGGTTATCTTCCACAAGAAGGCTGTGGAGAACGCCGACATCATAGGCAAGCGCGGCAAACGTGCCAACAAGGTGGCTACGAAACGCCTTAAGACCGCTTACAAGTTGCTCACGGCAGGCAAGCAGAACGAGTTCTATGACGAGGTGCTGCGTGCGCTTTGGGGCTATGTTGGCGACAAACTGAACATGCCGGTAGAGAAACTCTCGCGTGAGAATATCAGCGAGCAACTTGCTACACGTAGCATAGGCGAAGATATTATAGGCAAGTTCCTCTCGGCTCTCGACGAGTGCGAGTACGAACGCTATGCTCCGGGCAGTGCAGAGGGAAATATGACAAAGACATACGATAGTGCTATGGTTGCTATTACGGAGATTGATGGAGTCTTGCGTGGCAAGACAGCAAAGAAAAGTGGCAATGTGGCGAGATTAATATTGCTGTTTATGGCGATGAGCTTCGGCTTTGGAGCGATAAGTGCAAATGCCGCTGACAATGCCTCTAATGAGCAGCAGACAAGCCGTAACGGCACAGTAGCCATCACGACATCCCAGCATGGTAAGCGTGGCGCTGCCATAGCAGCCACTGCTTATGCCAAGGGCGATTATCAGCAGGCTGCGGCTTGCTATACCGAACTGCTGAAGGCAGGCGAGAGCGCGGAACTGTACTACAATCTCGGCAACTGCGAGTATCGTTTGGGCAACATCACGCAGTCGATAATAGCCTACGAGCGTGCGCTGCGACTTAACCCTGGCGACAGCGATGTGCGCTACAATCTGCAGTTTCTGCGTGGCAAGACCATCGACAAGGTGGTGCCGGTAGACGAGATGTTCTTCGTGACGTGGTATCACTCGCTGCAGAATGTGTTGAGCATCGACACATGGGCTACGATGGCTGTTGTGGCTTTCGTGGTGTCGCTGGTGCTTATGCTTGCATACCTCTTCGGTAGCAACATCGTTCTGCGTAAGGTGGGCTTCTTCGCAGGCTCTGCACTTTTCGTGCTGTTCCTTGTGAGCACTCTGTTCGCCTACCAGCGCAAGGCTGCGCTTTCGGAGCATAGCGTAGCCATAGTGCTTTCGCCGACGCTCAACGTGAAGGCAACACCGTCGGAGAGCAGTTCGGACGCCTTCGTGATACACGAGGGTACGCGTCTGACCATCACCGACCGTTCGATGAACGCTTGGTATGGCGTGCGTCTTGACGACGGCAAGGAGGGCTGGCTGCCCAAGAACTCGGTAGAGGTGATATAAGTTCTCCCACGTTCCTCCCCGTCGTGGGCTAAGGAAGAGACGATTCAAGTTTGTGGTTTACTTTCAAATTATAAAAATGAATATCGACACGCTTTTAGGATATGATCAGGAACTGTTGCTGGCGCTGAATGGCAGCGACTCGCAGTTTATGGACGGACTGATGATGGCCCTGACGTCGGGTCTGACTTGGATTCCGTTGTACATAGCCTTGCTGTATCTTGTGATAAAGAATAGCGAGACGATGGGACAGATAGCGCTGATAGTGGCTTGTGCCGCGTTGTGCGTTCTGTTTGCCGACGGTTTGGCAGACGGCATCGTAAAGCCGGGTGTGGCGCGTTTTCGCCCGTGCAACGACCCTTTGCTGCAAGGTGTTGTACAGACTGTGGACGGCTACTGCGCCAATGGTCTGTACGGATTCTTCTCGGCGCATGCGTCAAATACGTTCTCGATAGCCGTGTTTTTCAGTCTGCTTGTGAGAAGTGGCATACTGAGTACGGGCTTGCTCTTGTGGTCGCTTGTATGCTGCTATACCCGTATGTATTTGGGCGTACACTATCCGTTTGATGTGCTCGTAGGACTATTGTGGGGTGGCACGGTAGGCTGTGCTGTCTATCTTCTCTACTATAAGTTCAGGGCGAAGATGTCGCAGTCGAAGTGTTTCGTTTCTACACAGTATACTTCAACGGGCTTCAGCACGGACGACATAGACATCGTGATGCTTGTGCTTGTGGCTACTCTCATCTACACCGTGCTGCGTGGTGTACTGCATTGATAGTGACTTGCCTCTATGATAGAATAATATTCTGTCATAGAGGCAATTTTATTCCATCACTGCAGGAGCCTTATTCCAGACCTACCGGAATTCGTTCATATTTTTAGTTAAAATAATTGATTGCTAAGATTAGTATATCAGAATTTATAATTACCTTTGTAGATTAAGATGAAGCCCCGTGTGGCAAATACAACAAAACGATTATGGAGACAAAACACATACATATTAAGGATTATAACTATGCGTTGCCGGACGAGCGTATTGCTAAGTTCCCGTTGGCCCAGCGCGACAGAAGCAAACTGTTGCTGTATAAGCATGGCGAGGTGTCAGAGGACGTGTTCTGCAACATTGCGGATCATCTGCCCAAGGGCGCTTTGATGGTGTTCAACAATACGCGTGTCATTCAGGCGCGTTTACATTTCCGCAAGGCTACGGGAGCGTTGATAGAGGTGTTCTTGCTCGAGCCTTATGCTCCGGCAGACTACGAGCAGATGTTTCAGACCAAGGGCGAATGCGAATGGCTCTGCATGATTGGCAATCTGAAGAAGTGGAAGGGCGAGACGCTTGAGCGCACGTTCGATGTGAACGGCGAGGCTGTTACTCTGAAGGCTGAGCGCCTTGAGGATGTGGGCAAGAGCTATAGAGTGCGCTTCGTGTGGGACAATGCGGAGGTGTCATTAGCCGAACTGCTCGACGCTGTGGGCGAGTTGCCTATTCCGCCGTACTTGAACCGCGAGACGCAGGAGAGCGACAAGACGACATATCAGACAGTCTACTCGAAGGTAAAGGGATCGGTGGCTGCTCCGACAGCTGGCCTGCACTTTACGCCGGAGGTGCTGGCGGCTATTGACCGCAAGGGTATCGACCGCGAAGAGCTGACGCTGCACGTGGGTGCGGGTACGTTCAAGCCGGTGAAGTCGGAGGAGATTCAAGACCACGAGATGCATACCGAGTATGTGTGTGTGCATAGAGAGACGCTCGAGAAGCTGATAAAGCATGGAGCAGAGGCTATAGCTGTGGGCACGACGAGTGTGCGCACGTTGGAAAGTCTTTACTACATGGGCGTGAAGCTGGAACAGGACATGGATCTCTCAGAGGAGGAACTGCACGTGGACCAGTGGGAACCGTACGAGAACGAGGCTGCGAAGGGTGTGACACCGATGAAGGCTTTGGAGAACATCGTGGCTTATCTGGACAAACACGGGCTGAGCGCTCTGCACTCGAGCACACAGATTATCATTGCGCCGGGCTATGAGTATAAGATTGTGAAGATGCTCGTGACTAACTTTCATCAGCCGCAAAGCACGTTGCTGTTGTTGGTGAGCGCGTTTCTGCACGGCGACTGGCATAAGGTGTACGACTATGCGCTGGCGCACGATTTCAGATTCTTGAGCTATGGTGATAGTTCGCTGCTGATACCTTAGTTAAAAGTAAAAGAGTAAAGAAGAAAAGTAAAATGAAGATAGGTGATAAAGTACAATTCCTGAGTGATATCGGCGGCGGACGCATTGCCGGTTTTCAAGGTAAAGATATAGCGCTGGTGGAGGATGAAGACGGTTTTCAGATTCCGACGCCGGTGACGGACCTCGTAGTGATGAGCAGTAGCGACGACTACTCGATATCGAAGTCGATACAGAAGAAGAGTGGAATGGAGGAGCCGACGGCAACTGATCCCAATACGTTCAACATGTCGGTGAAGGCGAAGATAAACCAGATGGACGAAGACGTGCTGGAGGATGAAGACGAGTATGACGCTGCGGATAGAGAAATCACGTACAAGGCGAAAGTGGAGGAGCGCAAGGGCGGTAACGTGCTGAACGTGTACTATGCGTTCGTGCCGGAGGATGTGAAAAACTTCTCTAAGACAAGTTTCGCTTGCTATCTCGTTAACGACAGCAACTACTACGTTCACTATCTGTACATGAGCGTAGATGGCGGCACATACACGTTGCGTGGCGAGGGAGAACTGGAGCCGAACACGAAGATGTATGTGGAGAGTTTCGCACTCGATGAGTTGAACGAGATTGACCGCGTGCGTTTCCAGTTGCTCTCTTTCAAGCGCGACAAGGATTTTGTGGCAAAGCCGGTTTGCGACGTGCAGTTCCGCATCGACAAGGTGAAGTTCTACAAACTGCATACGTTCCAGAAGAACGACTTCTTTGAGACGCCTGCGTTGCTGTACCCCGTAGTGAAGAACGACGGCGTAGCGCAGCTGAAGCCCGTTGATGCAGAACAGCTGATATACGTGGACGAGGAGAAGGAGGAGAAGAAGGCTGCTGATAAAGCTGGCGAACTGCCGAAAAGCGCTATGGAGAAGTTGAAGAAAAGTAGTCTGAACACTTCTGCCACTCATCGTAACAGCCGCGCCAATGGCGATGACATCCTTGTTGTAGACCTTCATGCCGACGAACTGCTGGAGACAACTGCAGGTATGGGCTCTGCAGATATCCTCAACTATCAGCTCGACTACTTCCGCCGTACGCTCGAGGAGAACAAGCATAACAAGGGCAAACGTATCGTGTTCATACATGGTAAGGGCGAAGGCGTGCTACGCCATGCTCTCGTGAACGAACTGAGATATAGATATAAGAACTACAGATACCAGGATGCTTCGTTCCAGGAATACGGATACGGAGCAACGCAGGTAACGATACGATAAAAGTAAAAGAGTAAAAAAGTAGGAGGTATGGGCAAGATGCCCATATCACGCAGCCACAAAACTTTTAAAAGTAAAAGATAAAAAAGGCTTTTATGAATTACGGATATATAACTGTTGCTTCGGCGATACCTCAGGTGAGGGTTGCCGATGTAGACTACAACGTAGAGCAGATAGAACGCTTTGTTGTAGACGCAGACAAGCGCGGCGTGGAGATATTGGTGTTCCCCGAACTGTCGGTTACGGGCTACTCGTGTCAGGACCTCTTTGCACAACAGGCTTTGCTTGATCGTGTGGAGAAGAAGATTGCCGACATGCTTGAGGCTACAGAGCGATGCGATGTGATAAGCGTTGTTGGCGCTCCGGTATGCATTGGCGGCGGAGTGTACAACTGCGCCGTGGTATGCCAGCACGGCAAGGTGCTGGGCATTGTACCAAAGCGCTTTCTGCCCAACTACGGCGAGTTCTACGAGAAGCGATGGTTCGCCTCGTCGGACGACCTTACAGAATCGGTTGTGATTGGCTACGCCGGTAGTTGGGTGAGCGTGAGTGGCGAAGAAACGTTGTTCAAGACGGCACGCGGCGTGAAGTTTGGCATAGAACTATGCGAGGATGTATGGTCGCCATTGCCCCCGTCGACCGACCTCGTGTTGTCGGGAGCCGATATTATACTTAACCTATCGGCATCAGACGACCTCATCGGCAAGAACGCCTATCTTAAGAGTCTGATTGCACAGCAGAGTGCCCGACTGATATGCGGCTACGTATATAGTTCGTGCGGCTTCGGCGAGAGCACGCAAGACGTGGTTTATGGCGGCAATGCGTTCGTCTATGAGAACGGCGCTCTGGTGGCAGAGTCGGAGCGCTTCTCGTTGGAAGAACAGCTCGTGGTGAGCCAGATAGACGTTGACAAGCTTCGCACAGAGCGCAGAAGAAACACCTCGTTCGTACATGCCCAGCGTGGACATAAAGCCAGAGTGTTCGATGCAGACGAAACAAACGAAAGAAGATTCGAGATGCTTCGCCATGTCGATTCGCATCCATTCATACCAGAGAGCGACGACATGTACGCTTCGTGTGACGAGATATTCAGTATTCAGGTGTGCGGTTTGGCAAAACGCTTGGTACACACCCATTGCAAGTGTGTCGTGATTGGCATCAGTGGCGGTCTTGACTCTACACTCGCCCTGCTCGTCTGCGTTAAAACCTTCGACAAGTTGGGCTACGATCGCAAGGGTATTGTGGGCGTCACGATGCCGGGTTTCGGTACCACAGACCGCACATACAACAACGCCATGACCCTTATGAAGGGTTTGGGCATAACTATACGTGAGATAAGCATTCGCAAGAGCGTTACGCAGCACTTTGAGGATATTGGTCACGACATAAACGTACACGACGTGACGTACGAGAACGGACAGGCAAGAGAGCGCACGCAGATACTCATGGATCTCAGCAACGAGTTGGGTGGCATGGTTATCGGTACGGGCGACTTGAGCGAACTGGCGCTCGGATGGGCTACATACAACGGAGATCACATGTCGATGTACGGCGTGAACGCGAGCATACCGAAGACCCTCATACGCTATCTCGTGAGCCATGTGGCAGAGAACAGCGTAGACGAGCAATCGAGAACAACCCTGCTCGACATCATCGACACGCCTATCTCGCCCGAGCTGATTCCAGCCGACGAGCATGGCAACATAAAGCAGAAGACAGAAGACTTGGTTGGTCCGTACGAATTGCACGACTTCTTCATCTACAACTTCATGCGCTTCGGTTTCAGTCCGGCAAAGATATACATGCTCGCACGCCATGCGTTCAGCAAAGACCTCTATTCGGACGAAGTGATAAAGCATTGGCTGAAGACCTTCGTTAGACGATTCTTCAACCAGCAGTTCAAGCGCTCGTGTTTGCCAGACGGACCGAAGGTGGGCAGCGTGAGCTTGAGTCCGCGCGGCGACTGGCGTATGCCCACCGACGCATCAAGCGCACTTTGGCTGGCAGAATGTGAAAACCTCTAAATGTAAACAATGACAGAACAATTCAGATATACCGATGAGCGGTTTGCCGACATACAGATGCTACGCTACCGTCTCTACGGTTTTGAGGCGCTGACTCTGCGTCAGAAACTATACATATACTACCTCGCCAAGGCAACGCTCTGCGGACGCGACATAACAACCGACCAATTCGGACGCTACAATTTGCGCATACGCAAAGTGCTCGAAGCTATATACGAACGCTACGAAGGCGACCGCACGACGGTAGAGTACAAGGCGTTGGAGACATACCTTAAGCGAGTGTGGTTCTCGAACGGCATACACCACCATTATGGCTGCGAGAAGTTTGTACCAGCTTTTACTGAGGAATACTTCAGACAGGTTGTGGACTGTTGCGGTTGCGAAGACGAGAATATCGATGAGCTTTGCAAGGTGATATTCGACCCTACAATTCAGCCAAAGCGTGTAAACCAGAAAGTCGGTGACGATCTCGTGCAGACATCTGCATGTAATTATTACGAGGGAGTGACACAGCAGGAAGCGGAAGACTTCTACGAGGCTATGCGCGACGAGAACGACCCGACGCCGATATCATACGGACTCAACTCAACGCTCCGCAAGACAGCCGACGGCATGCTGAAGGAAGATGTGTGGCACGAAGGCGGACTCTATGGCGATGCGATAAAGCATATCACTTACTGGCTCGAGAAAGCGGCGAAAGTGGCAGAGAACGGGCTTCAAGCGAAGATAATCGGTATGCTCGTAGACTACTACAGAACAGGCGACCTCAGCAAGTTCGACGCCTATTCAATAGAATGGCTGAAAGAGCACGAAGGACGTATCGACTTTATCAACGGTTTCATAGAAGTGTATGGCGACCCACTCGGCATGAAGGCATCGTGGGAAGGCATCGTGACGTACAAGGACATGGTGGCAACGCAACGCACGCAGACAATCAGCAAGAATGCGCAATGGTTTGAAGACCACTCGCCCGTAGACCCTCGTTTCCGAAAGCCGCAGGTTGTCGGCGTGACGGCTAACGTGGTATGCTCGGCGATGCTCGGCGGCGACGAATATCCGTCTACGGCGATAGGCATCAATTTGCCCAATGCCGACTGGATAAGAGCGCGCTACGGTTCGAAGAGTATAACGATAGGCAATCTGACACACGCATATAATCAGGCGGCTAAAGGCAATGGTTTCCTACAGGAGTTCGTAGCCGACGAAGCGACACGCGCCTTGATTGAGAAATATGGTGACGTATGTGACGACCTGCATACCGACCTGCACGAATGTCTCGGACACGGATCGGGACAACTGCTCGCAGGAGTGTCGGCAGACGCACTCGGTTCGTACGGCAGCACGATAGAAGAAGCACGCGCCGATTTGTTCGGCCTGTACTATATAGCTGATGCAAAACTCGTAGAACTGGGTCTTGTGCCCGACGCAGAAGCATACAAGTCGCAGTACTACACATACATGATGAACGGTCTGCTTACTCAGCTCACGCGCATTCAGCCGGGAAACGAGATTGAGGAAGCGCACATGCGTAACAGGGCTCTCATAGCCCGTTGGACGCTGGAGCACTATCCGTCGGCAGTAAGACTCGTGAAGCATGAGGAGAAAACATACGTAGAAGTGAGCGACTACGAGCAGTTGCGTGAGGCATTTGCCAAACTGCTTGCAGAGATCCAGCGCATAAAGAGCGAAGGCGACTTCGAGGCTGCAAAGCAACTTGTAGAGCGTTACGCAATACACGTAGAGCCGAAGTTGCACGAAGAACTTCTGGCACGCTACAAGTCGCTCGGCATAGCGCCGTACAAGGGTTTCCTTAATCCGAAGATGGAGCTCGTGAGCGACAGCGAAGGCAACGCTACCGATGTGCGCCTCGACTATACAGAAGCCTACGACGAGCAGATGCTGCGCTACTCGAAAGAGTATGGTTATCTTTAGTTATATATAATATAATGTGTGACATGGAAACATCCGAACAGGTAAAACAGATAAAGCGTTCTTTTCGTCTGTATATGAACGGCGTAACGTCGTCTTCGATGCGACAGAAAGGACTCGACTATAAGATAAATTGGGGAGTGTCGCAAATGGATTTGCGACACATGGCAGAGCCGTACGGCAAGGACAAAGCCCTTGCTGCGGCTCTATGGCAGGAGAATATACGCGAATGTAAGATACTGGCTACGCTCATCATGCCCGCTGCCGACTTTACGGCAAGTGAGGCGATGGAGTGGGCTGCTACGTTGTCGACAGTAGAGATGGCAGAGACGGCTGTATTCAATCTTTTCCAGCACATGACGGAGGCAGAACAGTTCTCGCTGATGCTGCTCGCGAACGAAGATAAGCTGGTGCGCATCTGTGCTTACAACCTCGTATGCCGTCTGTTGAAGCGCAATAACGAATGTACGCCGCAACTGTATGCTGCGTTGTTCAAGAAAGCCGCAATCGACCTTAAAAGTGCCGACCGCCAACTGCTTCATCCGCTCGTCAAATGTCTCGATTATGTTTCGTCTACTGATACAGAACAGGCTAAAGAGGCTACACAATTGTTGAAAGAGGCAGGATTTGGCGCTTTTTAGTGTTTCTTTTTGGTCACTTTCCCAAAATAATGTAACTTTGCATATTGATGGAAAACGATAAAAAGGCGGCAGCACGCGCTGCGCTGACCAAATACATAGAAGAGAACAACTGTAGGAAGACTACGGAGAGGTTCGCGCTCCTCGATACGATATACGATATTGAAGGACTTTTCACTATGGAAGAGCTTGCGGAGCGTATGGCGGTGCAGAACTTCCATGTGAGCAGAGCCACGCTCTACAACTCGCTCAATCTGTTTGTTAAGTTATGTCTTGTGGTAAGACATAGGTTTCAGGCAGAGACAAAGTACGAAGCATGCTGCGACACGTCCAACCATTGCTATCAGACATGCACGGTATGTGGCAAAGTGGTTGAGCTGGACGTGCCGGAAGTGGCAAAAGCGCTCGAAAGCGTGCGCCTGAAACGTTTCCGCAAAGAATACTACTCTGTGTATTTTTACGGAGTATGTCAGACGTGCCAGACACGAAGCAAACGCAAGAAGAACAACTTAAAAGGAACGAAGAAATCAAATATTGATAAAAATGAATAAAGGTAAAGTTGATGTCCTGCTCGGATTGCAGTGGGGCGATGAAGGCAAGGGTAAGGTAGTAGACGTACTGACCCCTAAGTATGATATTATCGCACGTTTCCAGGGTGGTCCGAACGCTGGTCATACCCTCGAGTTTGAAGGTCAGAAGTATGTCCTCCGCAGCATCCCGTCTGGTATTTTCCAGGGTGGCAAGGTGAACATTATCGGCAATGGCGTGGTTCTCGCTCCCGACCTTTTCATGAATGAGGCGAAGGACTTGGAGAAGAGCGGTCACGACCTGAAGAGTCGTCTGCACATCTCTAAGAAGGCACACCTCATCATGCCTACACACCGTGTGCTCGATGCAGCTATCGAGGCTTCGAAGGGCAAGAATAAGGTGGGAACAACCGGTAAGGGCATTGGTCCGACATACACAGATAAGGTTTCGCGCAACGGCTTGCGTGTTGGCGATATCCTCGACAATTTCCAGGAGAAGTATGAGGCTCACAAGGCTGCTCACCTGAAGCAGATTGCAGCACTCGGCTATACCGACTTCGACATCACTGAGTTGGAGAAGGTTTGGATGGAAGGCATCGAGTACCTCAAGCAGTTCCAGATTGTGGACAGCGAGCACGAAATCAACAAGATTCTGCGCTCGGGCAAGGACATCCTCTGCGAGGGTGCTCAGGGCACAATGCTCGACGTAGACTTCGGTTCTTATCCTTTCGTTACTTCTTCTAACACTATCTGCGCAGGTGCTTGCATCGGCTTGGGTGTTGGTCCGAACCGCATCGGCAACGTATACGGCATCATGAAGGCTTACTGCACACGTGTTGGTTCAGGTCCGTTCCCGACAGAACTTTTCGACGAGACAGGCGCAAAGATTCGCGACCTCGGTCACGAGTATGGCGCTGTTACCGGTCGTGAGCGTCGTTGTGGATGGTGTGACCTCGTTCAGCTTAAGTATTCTGTCATGATCAACGGCGTAACAGAGCTTATCATGATGAAGAGCGACGTGCTCGACAGCTTCCCCGTTGTCAAGGCTTGCGTAGCATACGAGTTGCCCGACGGTACACAGACCACCGACCTGCCTTATGAGCTCTACGACGCTAAACCGGTGTACAAGGAGTTCAAGGGATGGAACACGGATATGACAAAGTTCACATCTGAAGATCAGTTCCCGCAGGAGTTCAACGACTATGTGAAGTTCCTCGAGGAGTATCTTGAGACTCCTATCCGCATCATCTCTATCGGTCCGGACCGCGCACAGACTATCGTAAGAAAGTAAAAAAAATAACTGAACTAAAGAAGTTAAAGTTGCAGCAAGTAGCTTTAACTTCTTTAGCTTTTTTAATTCAATAACTCTAAATTATTAATGGCAAAACCAAGTATACCTAAAGGTACACGCGACTTCTCGCCGGTTGAGATGGCGAAGCGCAACTATATATTCGACACAATTCGCAGCGTTTACGCTCTCTACGGCTTCCAGCAGATAGAGACTCCGGCAATGGAGACATTGCAGACTCTCATGGGCAAGTATGGCGAAGAGGGTGACAAACTTCTCTTTAAGGTTCTTAATTCGGGCGACTGCCTTGCAAAGATTGACGACGAGGAACTGCTCGGTCGCAACTCGCTGCATCTCGCTTCGAAGCTTTGCGAGAAGGGCTTGCGCTACGACCTTACTGTGCCGTTTGCGCGCTACGTCGTACAGCACCGCGAGGATATTCAGCTTCCGTTCAAGCGCTACCAGATTCAGCCGGTATGGCGTGCCGACCGTCCGCAGAAGGGCCGCTATCGCGAGTTCTATCAGTGTGACGCCGACGTTGTAGGTTCTGACTCGCTACTCAACGAGGTGGAGCTGATGCAGATTGTAGACACCGTGTTTACAAAGTTCGGCATCCGTGTGGCTATCAAGATCAACAACCGCAAGATTCTTACCGGTATTGCCGAGGTGATAGGCGAGGCTGAGAAGATTGTTGACATCACGGTAGCTATCGACAAGCTCGACAAGATTGGCATCGACAACGTGAATGAGGAACTTCGTCGTGTTGGCATTTCAGAGGACGCTATCGAGAAACTGCAGCCGATAATCGCCCTTGCTGGTACTAACGACGAGAAACTCGCTACTATCGCAGAGGTTCTCGCTGGTTCGGAGGTAGGCTTGAAGGGCGTTGAGGAGACACGCTTCATCCTCGACACGCTGAAGATTTGCGGTTTGCACAATCAGATTGACCTCGACCTCACACTTGCACGCGGTCTGAACTACTATACCGGTGCTATCTTTGAGGTGAAGGCTCTCGACTACGCAATCGGTTCTATCACAGGTGGCGGTCGCTACGACAATCTTACCGGCATCTTCGGACTTCCTGGTCTTAGCGGTGTAGGCATCTCGTTCGGTGCCGACCGTATCTACGACGTGCTTGGCGGTCTTGACCTTTATCCGAAGGAGGCGGTAAACGGCACACAGCTGCTCTTCATCAACTTCGGCGAGAAGGAGAGCGCTTACTGTCTGCCGGTTCTGCGTCAGTGTCGCGAGGCTGGCATACGCACAGAGATTTATCCGGACAGCGTGAAGATGAAGAAGCAGATGGCTTATGCCAACGCTAAGCAGGTGCCGTTCGTGGCGCTTGCTGGCGAGTCGGAGATTGCGGAGTGCAAGCTCACATTGAAGAATATGACTACCGGCGAGCAGACTCTCGTAACTCCGGAGGAGCTGATAGCTGCAGTTAAGGCATAACATACATAGTATATAAGATACATATATATAAAAAAGAGGTGTTTCAAGACCTACGCTTTGTGGTTTTGAAACACCTCTTTTTGTGTTGTAGCGTTCGCAATCCGAACAGCCCCCGTTCGCAATCCGAACAGCCCCCGTCCGCAATCCAATCAGATTCCGTCCGCGATCCGATCAGGTTCCGTTCGCTGTACGATGACTTTTACTGAGCCTTTACATTGTGTCCCTTTGGTCTTTGTCCGTTTCCGTGTCGCGATATTTGTTGTAAATATAAACCAATAGTATTCATGTCGATAGATAATAAACAAGAACAAATGGAGAAAAGTGATTTTGTGCCAAGAAAACAACAACTTTTGTTGTGTCATGTTATTAAAAAACCTTAACTTTGCATCCGATTTATAACAACATTTAGGTTTAAAAGGTTTTCAGGTATTATGATGATTAGACAGTTGGCAATCCTTTTCGGTTGCCTGGCCTTGGGTGAGCTTATCATCTATCTCACTCACATTCCGCTTCCGTCAAGCATTCTCGGAATGTTGCTTTTGACTTTGCTTCTGAAGTTGAAGGTGATACGACTTGAGTGGGTGCGCAGCATTTCAGATTTTCTTGTGGGTAACATTGGCTTCTTTTTCGTTCCGCCAGGAGTTGCCATCATGCTCTATTTTGACATTATCAAGGCTCAGCTGCTGCCAATCGTTGTGTCAACGGTGGTGTCAACCATTCTTGTGTTGGCTGTTACGGGTTGGGTCCATCAGTTTTACGGTAAAGCAAAAGGCAAATTGAAAGGATAAGGATATGGAATATTTCTCAAATGAGTTTTTTCTCATAGCGCTCACATTCGGTACTTATTTTCTCGGTAAGTTGCTGCGTCGCTGGACTGGCTGGGTTGTGATGAACCCGATTCTTGTGTCGATATGCTGCCTTATAGTGTTCCTGAAGGTAACAGGTGTGAGCTATGATACGTATAATCAGAGTGGAAAAATGATTGAGTTCTGGCTGCGTCCGGCTGTTGTGGCGCTTGGTGTGCCTCTCTATATGCAGCTCTCTACGATAAAGAAGCAGCTCACGCCGATACTTCTTTGCGAGTTTATCGGATGCGTAGTAGGTATCGTGTCTGTAGTATATATCGCTAAAGCTATGGGGGCGTCGCGCGAGGTGATACTCTCGCTTGCGTCAAAATCGGTTACGACGCCTATTGCGATGGAGGTAACAAAGAGTATAGGCGGTATTCCTCCGCTTACGGCTGCTGTAGTGGTTTGCGTAGGTTTGATGTGTGCTGTGTGCGGCTATCGCACTATGGGCTTTGCGCGTGTAAAGTCGCCCGTAGCGCAAGGTCTTTCGATGGGTACTGCAGCTCATGCCGTGGGAACGGCTACGGCGATGGAGAAGAGTCCGGTACACGGAGCATACGCCAGTCTTGGACTGACGCTTAACGGCATTCTCACATCGTTGCTCACGCCGTCTATCATCCCGTTGTTGGGCGTGTAGGACGTTTGTGATATATTGAAATAAGAAGCATAGAATAAAAAGGTGCGAGCATTTCTGCCCGCACCTTGTTTGTTGCTATAGGGTTGTTCGTGTGAGCGCTATAGTGTTACTCGTGATGGTAGCTCTCGCCCTTGATGATAGTGCAGGCGCGATACAGCTGCTCGGTGAATATCAGTCGCACCATCTGATGTGAGAATGTCATTCGCGAGAGCGAGATCTTCTCGTCTGAGCGCTTGTAGACGGCGTCGGAGAATCCGTACGGGCCTCCGATTACGAAGACGAGTCGGCGGGCAGTCTGCTGCTTCTTCTGAAGCCATGCGCCCATCTCCATACTGGTGCGCTCTGCTCCGTGCTCATCGAGCAATACTACGGTGTCTGACGGCTGTATGAGTCGCAGTATTTGCTCGCCTTCAGCCTGCTTCTGCTGGTCCTCGCTGAGGTTCTTCGTGTTCTTCAGGGCAGGGATGGTGGTTATGCTGAAAGGCATGTAGTGCGAGATGCGCTCCGTGTAGTCCTTGATGCCGTTGATGTAGAGCTTGTCATTGGTCTTGCCGACAAGTATCAGCTCAGTCTTCATACTCCTCCTTTCTCTTGGGATTCATAGGAAACCAGCCCTTCTTCACGCGCTGCTTCTGTTCGAACAACTCGCCGATGCTCCACAGGCAAGAGGCTCCCAATACTCCGAGTATCGAAGAGGCTATGACGTTGGCTGTGAGCATCGATCCTACGATGAATGCAATGCCTGCAAGAAGGAAAATCCACCAAAGGCGGACTCCGAAATAGTATTCCACTTTAATGACAATGGGGTGAAACAGTCCGATAACCAAGAACGTGCTGATAGCTATCGAAAGTCCGGTAAAATGTATATTCTCCATATTAATTATACGTGTTTTGATGCAAAATTATAAAAATTATTGAAGATGTGCGTGTTGTATGACAAAAAAGCATCAAAAATATTTTGCTGGTCGGCTAAAAATAGGTAACTTTGCACCCGCTTAAAAGAATTAGCTTATCAAAAATAGTTTAATGAAGAATGACAAAATGAAAAACCAGTACCGCGTGAATGAGCAAATTCGCGTTCGGGAAGTACGTGTAGTAAGTGAAGGTGGTTCAACCGTTATGGCGACTCGTAGCGCTCTTGAAATGGCGCGCGAACAAGGCGTGGATCTCGTGGAGATCTCTCCTAACGCACAACCTCCTGTTTGTCGACTCATTGACTACAGCAAATTCCTCTATCAGCAGAAGAAACATGCTAAAGAGATGAAAGCTAAGCAGGCTAAGGTTGAAATCAAGGAGATTCGTTTCGGACCGCAGACCGACGAACACGACTACAATTTCAAGTTGAAGCACGCTCAGGAGTTCCTCACAGAAGGTAATAAGGTTCGTGCTTACGTTTTCTTCCGTGGTCGTTCAATCCTCTTCAAGGAGCAGGGTGAGGTGCTTTTGCTGCGCTTCGCTAACGATCTTGAGGAATATGCAAAGGTAGAACAGCTTCCGAAGCTCGACGGAAAGAAGATGTTCCTTTATCTCGCTCCGAAGAAGGCTGGCGTAGTTAAGAAGAGTCAGCAGAAGATGGATCGCGAGAAGCGTGAGGCTGAAGCTCGTTCTGCTAAGGATGCAGAGAACGGAGTGGAGGAGATGCCGACAAATGGCGGACTTCTTGCTAACGCAAAAGTAAGCGCAGAGGCTCTCAAGGCTCTTAAAGGCGAGGAATAAGCAATAAGAAGACAACATGATAAATGTGCGTAACGCCTTGGTATATGCGTTGCCACATATAATAAATAACAATTTTAAATTAATAAAAAATGCCAAAAGTAAAGACTAACTCCGGTGCAAAGAAGAGATTCCGCTTTACCGGTACAGGTAAGATCAAGCGTCATCACGCTTATCACAGTCACATTCTGACTAAGAAGACAAAGAAGCAGAAGAGAAATCTGGTTCATCAGGCAATCGTAGACAACAGCAACCTCAAGCAGGTTCGTGATTTGCTCTGCCTCCGTTAATTTTATTAGTCAAAACATTTAAAGGAAAGAAAAACTATGCCAAGATCAGTCAATCATGTTGCTTCAAAAGCAAAGAGAACAAGAATCCTGAAGCTCACCAAGGGTTACTATGGTGCAAGAAAGAATGTTTGGACAGTAGCGAAGAACACTTGGGAGAAGGGCCTCACATACGCATACCGCGATCGTCGTAACAAGAAGCGCACATTCCGCGCATTGTGGATTCAGCGTATCAATGCTGCTGCTCGTCTCGAGAATATGAGCTACTCTACACTTATGGGTGCTCTCCATAAGGCAGGTATCGAGATTAACCGTAAGGTGCTCGCTGACCTCGCTGTTAACAACCCTGAGGCTTTCAAGGCTATCGTAGAGAAGGTAAAGTAAATCGAAGCCATTGTGGAGTCTGACTTCACTTTATCGGTGAGATTTAATTTTCTCAAAATATAATAAGGGTGACAATGTATTGCACATTGTCACCCTTATTGCGTTTACCCTTGTTGCATCTCTCTGAGCAACTGTTTCTGTCGCTCGCTGAGGTTTGTAGGCAACTTCACGTTGTATGTTATGATGAGGTCGCCCATTGTGCCATCGCCGCGGTCATATCCCTTGCCACGCAAGCGCACCTTCGTGCCGTTTTGCGTTTCGGGCTTTACTTTCAGTTTTATCTTCGATCCGTTGCCAAGCTGTATTATCACCTCGCCGCCGAGTAGGGCTGTGTATAGGTCGATATTCACGTTGGCGTTCATCTCGCCCGTATTCTGTCGTGCTGAACTGCGTGTGCGGCTATGTGTGCGACCTGCTTTTGCACCGAACAAGTCCTGGAAGAAGCTTGAGAAACCTCCTCCGCCCTCGCCGAAGCTTGAGAAGTCGAAGCCCTCGAATGGCGAACCGCCACCGTTGCTGCTCCAATACTGCTGACCGCCAGCACCGCCTTGTTGTGCATAAGCGTCAGCTTCGCGCCAGCGTTCGCCATATTGGTCGTACTTTTTGCGCTTTTCAGGGTCGGAAATAACGTCATACGCCTCGTTTAGCGCTTGGAACTTTGCCTTTGCTTTCGGGTCGTTAGGGTGCAGATCCGGATGGAACAGCTTAGCTCTTTTGCGGTAAGCTTCGCGCACTTGGTCTTGTGGAATGTTGCGGTCTACGCCAAGTATTTTGTAATAATCAATAAATGCCATAGTCTTTACCTCCAATTATATATTTTTGTTAGTATCATCATTCATTAATCATTACGCAAAATCTGTGCCTAATTGTAGTTTTGTGTAAATAAAAACAAAACTTAATGTAAATAATATTTACTGACAATTAGGCACAGACATACGGAATTGATTTCGTTAGAACAGACTTCTGAATGCTGTAGGGATAGGTGTAGAGAACTCCATTGGCTCGCCCGTAACGGGGTGGGTGAAGCAGAGCATGTATGCATGCAGGCATAAACGATGCAACGGGTCGTCGCCGTTGCCGTATTTCACGTCGCCACAAACGGGATGTCCCATGTCTGCCGAGTGTACACGTATTTGGTTCTTGCGACCGGTCTCGAGCTTATATTCTACGAGCGAGTGTTCTGTGGTGCGATTGAGCACCTGGAAGTGTGTGACAGCATATTTGCCACCATTGTCAGTTGGCGACGAATATGTGATGTATGCCTTGTTGTCCTTCAGCCAGTTGGCGATAGTGCCATTGTCCTGCTCTATCTCGCCACTCACTACTGCGACATAACGGCGATCGTAAACAATCTGATGCCAGTTGTGCTCGAGTATCTGTTCTGTCTCTATGTCCTTGGCATATACCATGAGTCCACTTGTGTCGCGGTCGAGGCGGTGTACAACGTGTGCGCGGCATTTCTGGCGCGACTTCAGAAAGTAGTCGTCGAGCACCGATTTCACATTGAGCGAAGAATGGCCTGCAGCCATCGACAGAATGCCGATATTCTTCTCTACAACGACGAGCCATCTGTCTTCGTATACAATCTTAACGTAGCGACTCTTGAACTGGTTCTGCTTCTTGTGACGGCTGATGATAATCTTGTCGCCAGCTTTAAGCTGGTAGTCGAACTGAGTTACCATTCTTCCGTTCACGGCAATGCCACGACCTTGCAGCGTTGCTTTCAACTTGGAGCGGCTCTCGCTTACGTTATTGATGAGATATTCGAGCAGGGGAGCGTTCTCCTTTACGGTGATAACCAGATTGTCGCCTCCTTGTGTCTTGTATGTATTGTTTGTATTGCGCATTTATTTTGAATTTATATAGTTTGTATTCTGTTTGTATATCAGCTACAAATATATGTATAATACTTAAAATTCTGTGGTATGCAATCATTAAATGTCGAGGACAAAGACCTTGCAGTCGGAGAATTGCTTCTCGAATGCCGATTTGTCTGCCTTTTCCTTGAATATGCCGAACAGACTGCTGCCGCTTCCGCTCATCTGTGCGTATGCCGCTCCCATGTTATAAAGAGCCTCTTTGATGACCGCCAATTCGGGATGGTTTGGGAAGATGCTTTCCTCGAAGTCGTTTGTCAGTCTGTTGCGCCATGTCTCGATGGGTTGCGCGACAATGTCGCGGCACGAAACGTTCGGCTTTTGTGGATGGATGTGTGCAAACGCCTCCTTTGTAGAGATTGCCAATGACGGTTTCACTACAACTATGCTGTAGCCTTTCAGATTATTATCGGTAATCGTAACCGGCGTAAGAATCTCTCCAATGCCCTCTGCGTAGGCAGGTTCAGAGGCGATGAAGAAAGCGCAATCGGCGCCCAAACGGGCTGCGTACTTCTCCATATCCTCTTTGCTGATGTTCAGTTTGTAGCTGTCATTTAGCAGTCTTATCATAAAAGCTGCGTCGCTCGAACCTCCACCAAGTCCGGCTTCTGTTGGGATATGCTTGTACAGATGCGCATGAACTCGTGGCAGGTTATAGTCGGCTGCCAACAGATTATATGCCCTTGTTATGAGATTGTCCTCCTCGTTGCAACACACACTATTGCCCGTCACTTTAAGATCGCAGTTCAGTTTAGACGGAAACGCTTCGTCCATAGTCTGCACTTCCAAAGCGTCGCATAGCGGAATAGGGAAGAAAACGGTTTCAAGATTGTGATACCCGTCAGGGCGCTTCTCGGTGATGTTGAGTCCGAGATTTATTTTTGCGCAAGGGAAATTTATCATAAGTTATAATTTAAATTGCTGTTTAAACACGTATGCAAATACGATTCAATCATTGTCGGAGATAATATCACCACAAAATTATAAATAATAATTCTAATTCATAAAATAATGGGCGTTTTTTTCCCTCATTTGAGAAAAAGTCCTTACATTTGTATGTGTTAAGCCAAGTCTTGAATTTAATTCTTAAAACTACAATATTATGTTTTCTAACCAAGATTTAACCCAGATAGCACAGCGAGGCATTACACCCGAGGCTATCGAGCATCAACTCACACAGATTAAGGAAGGATTCCCGTTCTTGAAGATTGAAGCTGCAGCAGCAGTAGGCAACGGCATCTTCTCGCCAAACTCTGCGCAAGTTGAGAAGTACGTTAACGATTGGAGCGCTTATCTTAGCGACCAGCATACTATCGTGAAGTTCGTGCCGGCAAGTGGAGCTGCGAGCCGTATGTTCAAGAATCTCTTTGCGTTCCTTTCTGCCGACTATGACGAGCCGACTACCGACTTCGAAAAGTTCTTCTTCGACAATATCAAGAAGTTCGCTTTCAAGAAGGCTCTTTGCGCAAAGTGCAAGGAGAACGAAGGCGAATGTGTTTGCGACCTTATCAAGCACGGCAAGTATAAGGCTGTCGTAGCAAACCTGCTTGAGGCAAAGGGTTTGAACTATGGTCAGTTGCCGAAGGGCTTGCTGCAGTTCCATCAGTATGAGGATGGTCCGCGCACTCCGATGGAGGAGCATCTCGTAGAAGCAGCGCTCTATGCTTGCTCTGACGGTAAGGCTAACATTCACTTCACGGTTTCGCACGACCATCTCGAACTCTTCAAGAAGAAGGTGGCAGAGAGTCTGCCTTACATGGAGAAGAAGTTCAACGTTACGTTCAACGTTAGTTTCTCTGAGCAGAAGCCGAGCACAGACACAATAGCTGCAAACACAGACAACACTCCGTTCCGCAACGAAGACGGCACTTTGCTGTTCCGTCCGGGTGGTCATGGCGCACTCATCGAGAACCTCAACGAGATTGAGGCTGACGTTGTGTTCATCAAGAATATCGACAACGTTGTGCCAGATAGAATCAAGGACGAGACTGTTTTGTACAAGAAACTTATTGCTGGCGTTCTCGTTGATACTCAGAAACAGGTGTTCGATTATCTGCGCGAACTCGAGGCTGGCGTGCCTTCTCGCGAGAAACTTACAGAGATGCTACGTTTCGTTGAGACAACATTGTGCTGCAAGAAGGCTGGCGCTGCAGAACTGGCAGATGCCGAATTGGCTGAATACCTCAAGACTAAGTTCAATAGACCTATCCGCGTTTGCGGTGTAGTGAAGAATGTAGGCGAGCCTGGTGGCGGTCCGTTCCTCTGCTACAACAACGACGGAACTGTTAGTCCGCAGATTCTTGAGTCGAGCCAGATTGATACAAACAACGAGGAGTATGTACGCATGTTCAAGGAAGGCACACACTTCAACCCAGTTGACCTCGTTTGTGCTACAAAGGACTACAAGGGCAATCGCTTCAACCTTCCGGAGTATGTCGACAAGAAGACAGGCTTCATCTCTTCTAAGAGCAAGAACGGCAAGGAGCTCAAGGCTCTCGAACTTCCGGGTCTTTGGAATGGCGCAATGAGCGACTGGAACACAATCTTCGTTGAGGTGCCAATCGGCACATTCAATCCCGTGAAGACTGTGAATGACTTGCTTCGTGAGCAGCATCAGTAAACATTATAGAATATAGACTGGCACACTTTGTGTGATAAAACCAATTGCATGAAGTGTGCTCGTTTATGTTTGGACGCCTTCGTCCATTTTTAATTTAACTAATCACTAAATGACTATCAAATTGAAGTTTTTCAATTATCTGTTTGTTCTCGTATGTCTTATTATGGGAACAGGCATGTCTATGCATGCTCAAGAACAAACTTTCACTCGTATTAATAGTATCGAAGAATTGAATGATGGCGATCGGTTTATTGTGGTGAATGAAGAGTTATCAAAGGCCATTTCTACTTGGAATGGTGTGAAATATTTTAACTTTACCGATATTCTTATTGGTAATGGTGTTGCTACAACAAGTAATATCGTTACAATTCTTACACTTGAAAAGACTACTTCAACGAAGTATTACTATCTGAAGACGGCTGATGGGTTATATTTGTCTAACGGATCAACATCTTCTTCAGCTAATGTTACAGCTTTAAAATCAATTCCTGATAATACATCTATGGCTACTATAGCAATAGATAAAACACATGCTGAAATAGTATTTGAAAATAAAGTAAAGAAAGCGTTTCTTTTTGCAGAGGGTACTGGTTTCTCATGCTATGATTACACTTATCACGATGCTTCTCGACGAATGCTTGCAATATATAAAGCTGAAGGCTCACCATCTGCAATAAAGCAACCTACTTCTGTAACATTCAGTTCAAAGGATTTGACAATATATAAAGATAAGGAGTATTCCTTGCCTACAGCAAGTGTGACACTTCAAAATGGCAAGACTATTACTGATGCAAAACTTTCATATTCAAGTAGCAATGAGAAAGTTGCATCGGTTAATGAGTCTACTGGTGAAATCACGTTGAAAGAGTTTGGCACGACAACAATAACTGCAAAATATGCTGGCTCAGACTCGTATAATGAGTCGGAGGGTTCTTATACTCTGACGTATCAAGACAGATTGACTGAAGCTACTATTGTGTTCTCGGCTGAGAATGATGCTTTCTATAATATGCCAAGGAATAGTGATAGTCATGCTTTGCCTCAAGACTGTATTTTTAAGTCTGATAATGGAGAAGAATATAAATTTAAGATATATTGTTTTTACAAGCATAGGGTAAATAATGGATACTTAACATCTATATCTGGTGGAGCATATGTTAGTAGTCCTAAATTTTTTGCTCCTAATGGGTATGCGGTAAGAGTAATTTTTGAACAAAAGCATAATGTAAGCAGACCATATATTTCTAATGCTGATCAAACTAATTATATTAAGAATGGTGAAGGGGGACTCACAGGCTTCAATGAGTATGAATTTACAGAGACAATATCAGATTCTAAACCGTTTACTATTAGTTGTACAAGTATCTGCTATATCAAAAAAATCGAGATATTCATAAACCCCGTGCCTTCTCTTGAGATTTCTGATACTGACTTTGAGGCTGTTGCCAAGATTAAGGAGTACGATAAGACTGCCGTGCATTTCAAATTGAAGAGATCGTTTGTTGCTGATGATACATGGTACACTATTTGTTTGCCTTTCAACGTTGCGAAGGAGCAGTTGGTTGAGGTCTTTGGAGGCAAGAAAGTAGAATTGAGAACATTCGACCACATGGAGGGAATGGTTATGTACTTCAAGTCTGTTGAAAATTTGGATGCTGGTGTTCCATATCTGATTAAGCCCAATAAGAATCTTGATAATCTTCTCTTTGAAAATGTGAAGATTGATATGGCTGCACATCCTGATTTGCAGGTTGGTGCAGATGGATATTTCATGAAGGGCACATATCAGGCAACCGAATTGAATCCCGATGGTACGAATCTGTTCCTTGGCGACAACAATACGTTCTTCAGACCTTCAGAAAATGATCATAGAATGAAGGGAACAAGAGTGTATTTCATCATTCCGAGAAAAGCAGTAGGTAAGGTGTTGAGTTATGATACAGAAACCATCGTTGATGGTATTGTTGACGTTGAAGTTAATTCGCAGTCGAATAGTCAAAAGGTCTATAATATCAATGGCGTTTATGTTGGCAGCAGTCTTAAGAATCTGACACCTGGCGTGTATATCGTAGACGGCAAGAAGGTTGTGGTAACAAACAGATAATACGACCGACTGCATTAAGTAGGGTAGACTAATTTTGAAAAAAGAATGAGGCTATAGAACCATTGTCCTATAGCCTCATTCATTTTGTGTATCGATTTGTTCGATGATGTCTTTTGTTATAAAGCGATATCGTGCAGAATCTCGCCCAAAGTGGGATGTATGTGGATACAATTGGCGAGGTCTGTAATGGTTGCGCCCTGATTCATGAGAGCCGAAATCTCCTGCACCATGTCGGAAGAATGTGCTCCGAAAGCATGACAACCGAGAATTTTTCCGTCTGCCTTGTCGACAAACAACTTCACCATACCATCTGTTTCGTTCATTGCGAGAGCTTTGCCGTTAGAACGGTGGAAACCCTTGCGGCATTCGTATTCGCAACCTTCCGCTTTCAGCTGATCTTCGCTCTTTCCTACACTTGCAGCTTCGGGATAAGTGAAGATAGCAGACGGCATAACGTCAAACTTGATATCGTCTTCTTTACCGAGAATCTTGTTCACTACATGCAGACCCTGGAATGTTGCTGCATGAGCGAGCATACAACGACCGTTCACGTCGCCTATTGCGTATATGCCTTCAACATTTGTGCGGAAATCATCGTCTACTGCGATTCCCTTCGGCGAGTATTCAACGCCTGCGAGTTCGAGGTTAAGACCTTCGATGTTCGGCTTGCGACCGGTTGCAATGAGCACAACGTCTGCATCCACCTGCGCAGGCTTGCCCTTCTTCTCGTAGTTGACGGTGAGCTGGCGCTTGCCTTCTTCTGTAGTTGTCTCTGCGATTGACTTAACAGCCGACTGCATAGAGAACTCTACGCCGCGCTTGCCGATAGTCTGGCGCAGACGCTTTGCGATGTCCGAATCGAGAACCGGCAAACACTCCTTGAGGAACTCAATCACACTCACCTTACTACCGAAACTGCTGAACACGGAAGCGAACTCCATGCCGATGACTCCTGCGCCGATGATGCACAAGCGTTCAGGAATATGGTCGATGTCGAGAAGTTCTGTAGAGGTGATAACGCCCGGCAATGTTGTGCCTTCAATAGGCGGACACTTTGAGTCGCTGCCCGTAGCTATCATAATGTTGTCGGCAGTATACTCTTCTTCGCCTACAACAACAGTCTTGCTATCCTTGAAGTGAGCAAAGCCACGAACGAAAGTAATGCCAGGAGTCTGCATCAGCGTCTCGATGCCGCTACGCAGCTGTTCAACAACCTGCTGCTTGCGCTCAATAACCTTCGGGAATTGAAGTTGGAAACCGTCAAGCGCTACGCCGAAGACATCAGCATGCTGCATGGTGTCTACAACTTCTGCGTTTCGACAGAGAGTCTTTGTTGGTATACAGCCGCGGTTCAAGCATGTGCCACCAGCCTCGGCTGCTTCAATGATGGTCACGGTGAGTCCATGTTGCGCAGCATAGTGCGCAGCACGATAGCCTCCGGGTCCCGAACCTATAATGATGAGATTTGTTTTAGTCATTTTGTTTACAGTTTATATTAAAAAAGGTGTGCCAAAATAGAATATATCGGGCTGAGCCCTATTTGACTTATGTTCTATTTTAGCACACCCTTTATGGTTAATTAGTTGGAAAGCTGCTTCCAAGTAAGTATCGGTTGCTTAGCAGCCAGCACGTCGTCAACACGACCTGTCGGAGTGTTGTGCGGAGCTGTCTTCACCTCTTCCGGATTTGTCTTTGCTTCCTCTGCAATCTTACGCAGAACAGCGATGAACTCGTCGAGCGTCTCTTTGCTTTCGTTCTCTGTCGGCTCAATCATCATTGCCTCATGGAACAGCAACGGGAAGTAGATCGTAGGAGCGTGATAACCGTAGTCGAGTAAACGCTTTGCTACGTCCATTGTTGTCACACCCGTTGACTTGTCCTTCAAGCCGTTGAATACGAACTCATGCTTGCAGACTGTCGGTATGGGTAACTCGTATATATCCTTAAGTGCCTCCTTGATATAGTTGGCGTTGAGTGTAGCAAGCGGACCAACCATGCGGATGTGTTCCTTGCCGAGAGTGAGGATGTATGTGTATGCGCGGAGCATAACTGCGTAGTTGCCGAAGAACTCGCCAACATGCACGTTGAAGTCCTGACCATTTGTTGTTACGATGCGATAACGATCGCCCACCTTCTCAACCTTCGGTACAGGCAAGAACTGCTCCAATCCTTTACGCACGCCGACCGGACCTGAACCAGGACCGCCACCGCCGTGAGGTGTAGAGAATGTCTTGTGCAGATTGATGTGCATAACATCGAAGCCCATATCGCCCGGACGGCAAACGCCAAGCATCGGGTTGAGGTTAGCTCCGTCGTAATACATCAAGCCGCCACACTCGTGAACGAGTTTCTGTATCTCAGGTATTTCGCGCTCGAAGAGTCCCAATGTATTCGGGTTGGTCATCATCACGGCAGCTACGGTGTCGTCGAGCAGACCGCGAAGGTCGTTAACGTCAACTACGCCCTGAGCTGTAGACTTCACTTCCACAATCTCCAAGCCACAGACAGCAGCCGAAGCCGGGTTTGTGCCGTGAGCCGAGTCGGGCACGATAACCTTTGTACGCTTCAAGTCGCCACGGCTCTGATGATACGCACGGATGACCATCAAACCGGTAAGCTCGCCATGAGCACCTGCAAACGGATTGAGTGTGAACTCTTCCAAACCGGTTATTGCAGAGAGAGCCTTCTGCATATCATAGTATACCTGCAATGCTCCCTGACATGTGTCCTCAGGCTGCAATGGGTGCAATGCTGCGAACTGCGGCAAAGCAGCTATCTCCTCATTGATGATAGGGTTGTACTTCATAGTACAGCTACCGAGAGGGTAGAAGCCGTTGTTAACGCCGAAGTTGTTTGCGCTAAGATTGGTATAGTGGCGTACCACGGTCAGTTCGTCACACTCTGGCAATTTAGCATCTTCGCAACGACGCATTTCAGCCGGCACCTCATGGTGTCCGAACTCGTTCTTTGGGAGCGAATAGCCACGGCGTCCGGGTTTAGACAACTCAAAAATCAAGTTTCCATAAAGACGATTGTTCATAGCTTTTCCTCCTTTGCAATATTAACGAGTTTATCAATTTCTTCCTTCGTGCGCTTTTCGGTAACGGCAAACATCAATGTGTCAGCGTCAACCTTCACACCGCCTAAGATGCCGTTCTCGATGAAACGCTGCTGCAAGCGGTCGACATCGCCGTTGTACTTAACGCAGAACTCATTGAAGAACGGACGCTCGTATTTGTCTGAGAACAAACCGGTTGCAATCAAAGCGTCATGCAGATAATGAGCGCCGTCGTATGACATTTGCGCAGCTTCCTTCACACCCTCCTTGCCCATTACAGACATATAGATAGTAACGAAGAGAGCCATGAGCGACTCGTTAGAGCAGATGTTCGATGTAGCTTTCTGACGGCGGATATGCTGTTCGCGAGCCTGCAATGTGAGAACGAACACGCGCTGTCCGCGATTGTCTACAGTCTTGCCAACGATACGGCCCGGCATCTTGCGCATGAGCTTTTCGGTGCAGCACATATAGCCTACCGACGGACCTCCGAATGCCATCGGAATGCCCAACGACTGTCCGTCGCCTATTGCTACGTCAGCACCCCATTCGCCTGGAGTCTTCAGCAATGCGAGGTCGGCAGCCACGCTGTTCACGATGAACAACGACTTATGTGCATGACATGAATCGGCAAAGCCGCTGAAGTCTTCAACAATGCCATGATAGTTAGGCTGCTGAACGATTACGCCAGCCACGCCGCCCTTTTCGAGGCGGGCGTCCA
>ULWG01026575.1_pt1 | contig 59248 bp, 33 predicted proteins | sample 1960141 | NCBI WGS metagenome assembly ULWG01 (sample SAMEA4835806, study PRJEB28245) | human gut metagenome | biome: gut microbiome; material: fecal sample | place: Denmark | collected 2008
ATGCTCAAACGGCTTGAATTCCAAATCCGAAACTTGAGTATAATATAAGTGTTGGATTTTATGTAAACCCTGACGGATCATTGGATATTGATGCAAAGGGACAAATATATTGTTTCTTCCCGACAAGCGAGCACTTTGATAGTTGTTTTGTAAGCCATGCTCCATTTTTACTTGTTGACAATAGAGATAGTATTAAACGCTATGAGGATATAAATCAAAAGTTCTTGAATTGCATTGCCGAATTAGCGTCTGATGCCTTGTTGTGTCTTAAAGAAATTGGTGAATGCAGGAATTCAAGACTATTAGAATCGGAAGATAACGAAATATCGACTACGAACAAAAACATTCTTATAAACGACAACATATTCCATATCCTAAATATTAAATCAACAGAATACAAAGACTCCTATTTGAGACAGTGTTATTTCAGAATAGTAAGAGATAATAAACTGCTTCTTAATAGGTCAAAGCGTTATGCTTCTATAAACGATGTGTTTTCTGCAACCATTGATTTGGAAAATTTAATTTCCTCTTCACAGATTGCACAATTATGCCAAAACAACGATAGGGATTTTCTTTACTTAAAACAATATAGATCTGATTTTAAGGAAGTCGAAGCAGAATTAAAAATTAAGCCGTTTGATAATGAATACCTAGCAAAGCATATTTCAAATTCCTTCATGGCAAACCAACCATTGGAATGGGCTCACAGACTTCTTACATATATAGAGGACAAAGCACGCGTTTTATGGAGGTCTGATGAACCAAGAACTATTAGCGACACATGGAGTGCTTTCTCCGTAGATTCTTGGAACAAGCTCAAATTTAGATTTGCTTCTATAGCAAAAACACAAGATGGAGAATGGATAAGTCCGTATTATTTGTATAAAAAGAATGCAAATGTCTGTCTGCCATATTCAGGTTTTAAAGATGTAGAAACTGACGCTTTCGGTAAAGTGTTAGATAAGGAAATCTTTGAGAAACATGAAAGCCTTTTCCGGGGTATGGGAATAAAGGAGCCAGACATGGCTGACTATTTAGAAAAGACTCTGCTTGTTCGCTATAAGAAAAATGACATTCCAACAGAAGAAATCTTATTAAAAGATTTTGAGTATATATACAAGTTGGTCTATGCCAATGCAAACCAGAGAATCAAAGATATAATAAAGAAAGAATGGAAACTAAAACAGTTAGACGAATCTCGTTTTACGTTGTGTAATGTATCAGAAATGTACATACCAACAACTGATTTTCTGAATTACGCAAAAGGCGATACTTCTTTTAAATTTGTTGATTGTGACTTTTATACAAAAGGCACAGATTTGTCATACTCTGAAGTTAAACATTTTCTTGAACTATATTTAAACGTTAGTAGCAAACCTCAAATTCGTGAGATAACGATAATAGCAGAGAAACTATATAGAAGGATTAAGTATGATTATTCCTATGAGAATTTCCCTAAATATATTGTTGATTTCCTTGATAAGCAATATTTGGCTGTTACTAAATTTCCTGGTTTTAAAGATTACCAATTGGATGGTTATGATATAAATAATTGTTCAAAAGATTGGTCTCATGCTTTGTGGAGATTTGTCTGTGAAAACGGAATCGATACAAAGAAAAATGGAGAATTAGAATATTGTTTATATCGTGAATGGTCATACCATTTTAAAGATTTTGAGAGCTCTTATTATCATAATTTGAAAAATGACAAGTGGATAGTTAGAGCTGACGGTACATTCTGCAACCCTAGCGAAATAACCATTGACGAGTTTCATCAGTTAGGTTATGAAAAAAAAGATACCGTTGAACAGCATTTGACCTTTTTGAATGAGATTCAAGCGGAGAAAATAAAAAAGGATAAAGAAGAACAAGACAAAATAAGTAGAGAGAAACTGTATAAGAAATTAGAAGAGCAAAAGTGCTCTGTCGAGACCTTGGCATCAATCGTATCCGCATTAGAAAATGGAGTGGATATAAAAGAAGCTTTAAATGAGTCGCATTCTTCGTATGGCGAAGACAACCATATAGGATTTGACTCTAATTCAAAGTTATGTTCCTATTCTGATGGAAAAACTTCCAGAATACCGAACATCATTACTTCTAATTTGGAATCTCTTGTACAAATCGTAGATAAGGTTGGCGCAGACAATCTTCCTGTTGTGGCAGACCACGTTGATGATATCGTTAACTGGATAATAGATGAAGACAAGGCACCATCTATGGTTCGACGCATTGTGAATTATATCGGCAAGAAGATATATGAACAATATCTTTTAAACGAAGGCATAAAATATGAGTCAGTAAGCAATAGCTTATTAGGTTTTGATTATAAAATAAACAATGGTGAGAAATACGTAAGCGTTGTCTCTACCATAAAAAGCATTGCAGACAACAAGATACCCATTGGCATATCCGCACTGCAAAATGCATTCCTTCGCAATCATCCCAATGCGCAAATACGGATTGTAAGAATATCTTTCAGTGATATTTCTATACTTCCTCAATACAACCATATTGTAAACCTTTATGGCAAAGAAGAGGAACCTGATTTCAATGACAGATTACGCAAAGAATGTGAAGAACTTGCCATAAACTATTGGAAAGGAGCAGCAATAAATGAATTCGATGCTGTATCCCCGGAATATTCTGTTAAAATAGAACGTAAGAATAAAAAGTAATGTTATCTATAGCTCAACAAATATATTACAAGTGGGACATTTGCCACAAAAAATCGACTTCTGATGAAGGTCGGTTTACTGGCGTTTTATCTGAATCAAAGGTCGATTTAAATCCTCATCAGGTGGAAGCTGCTCTATTTGCATTTAAGTCACCATTAAGCAAAGGAGCAATACTTGCCGATGAAGTGGGACTTGGAAAAACCATTGAAGCAGGTATCTTATTGTCAGAATTATGGGCAGAACATAAAAGACACATATTGATTATAGTTCCAGCTTCATTGAGAAATCAATGGAGCATGGAGCTATTAGAGAAATTTTTTCTCCCGTCTTTAATATTAGAGCAAGGTTCTTACAAAACCATTGCAGCCAAAACAGAAAACCCTTTTCAAACAGATGAAAGTATAATAATCTGTTCTTATCAGTTTGCCGTTACCCATGCGGACGAGTTATCAAAAGTCATGTGGAATCTTGTTGTGATAGACGAGGCTCACAAACTTCGTAACGTATATAAAAAAGGAAATGTGACAGCAAATGTATTAAAGGAGACATTGCGCCCATACAAGAAGATATTGCTTACAGCCACTCCTTTACAAAACAATTTAAGGGAGCTATATGGACTTATCAGTATAATTGATGATGAATTCTTCTCTTCTGTCCAAACGTTTGAGGAACAGTATAATACAATATCAATCCGTGACAACTCTAAATATGGAGAATTGAAGGCAAGGATTGCCCATATAGCGCATCGTACATTGAGAAACCAAGTACAGGAGTATGTGAAATACACCAAACGTATTCCTTTTGTGCAAGAGTATCATCCTTCAAAGAAAGAAATTGATTTATATGAAGCTGTTAGCGACTATTTATTTCGTGAGGGCACTTATGGTATACCGGATAGAATACGTCCTTTACTATCACTCCTTTACAGAAAAATTATGTCGTCATCTGCTTATGCACTGTCTTTCACGCTTCAAAGTACAATTGAAAGACTTAAACGAATTAAGGATGAAGGACGACAAATACTTAGTATGTCATCTGTATTAAATGATTTGGAAACCATTGATAATGACGATAATTCAGATTCATATGAAACAGTAGAAATTTCTGAACAAGACAAAGCTGCCATTGATAACGAAATTGAAGAGCTTCGACATTATGTTTCAATGGCCGAAGGAATTGGTTGTGAGACAAAGGCTCAAGCATTATTGAAAGCCCTTACTGCATCATTTGACAAGGTTGAACGCCTTGGAGGTCTGCGAAGAGCTTTAATATTTACAGAGAGTCGTAAAACTCAAGAATATCTAAAAAACTTTTTTGAAGCGAACGGTTTCAGAGACAAGGTTGTATGTTTTAATGGAACAAATAGTAATGATGAAGCCAACAATATATATCAAAAATGGTTATTGACCCATGCAGGAACCTCTTATGTAACCGGTAATTTTCAGATAGACAAGAAGCAGGCTCTTGTAGATTTCTTTAAGGATTCTGCAGAGATAATGATTGCTACAGAAGCAGGTGCTGAAGGTATAAATCTTCAATTTTGTTCTTTAGTGGTTAATTACGACATGCCTTGGAATCCACAACGAATAGAACAAAGAATTGGACGTTGCCATCGCTATGGTCAAAAGCATGATGTAGTAGTTGTGAATTTCGTAAATAAGGCTAATGCTGCAGATTGCCGTGTATATGAGTTACTGTCAACTAAGTTTAATTTATTAGAAGGCGTATTGGGTAGCAGTGATGAAATATTGGGGTCTATAGACTCTACATTTGATTTGGAAAGCAGATTGAGTTCTATATTACGAGTATGCAGAACAGAAAGTGAAATAAACAAGGCTTTCGATTCGTTGCAGAAGGAGTTGGAAGATGTTATTTCAGAGCGTATCAAGGATACAAAGAAAACTCTATTGGAAAACTTTGATGAAGACGTTGTTAATTTATTAAAGGTTAGACAAGATGATGACGAAAAGAGAATCGATAGTTATATTCGCCATTTTTGGAAGTTAGCTCTTGTCGCTTTAAATGGGTTCATTTCTGATATAAATGAGAATACATCGTCATTTAAATTAGATACAGACATTTCAAATGAGATAAAGGCAGGAGTGTACTCTGTAAACAAGAAAGAGACAGATAAAATACAAATAAGGGCAACAAGTTCTATTGGAAGCTATATACTTAGACAAATACCCTACTTGAATGTTGTCGAAGATGTAACTTTCGATTTGACATCATACCCTTATAGATCTATTTTATTAGAAGAATATAAAGACAAAGCCGGTTGGCTTATTGCTTATGAAGTTTCTTCTACTAATGAGTATGACGACGAAGAGAATATCATTTTCTGTGCTATCACCGATGATAAATATGTACTGCCAGCTGAGTTTGGATTTAAATTATTAGAATTAGAAGCAAAAGAAAGTGTTACTTGTAAGTTGCCTGACCATATTAAAGAAGATACAGAATATATATTTGATAAAAACACTGAAAAATATAAAGATCAAGTCAATGCCAGAATGGAGGAATATGCTTCATATGAGATTGAAAAATACGAATCATGGTCAGATGACAAACTTGTTCCTTTGCAAAAGGAAATAATAGATATTAGAAAAGAAAAAGATACAATTCACAGACAAATAAGAAAAGAAAAGGATATCAAGACCAAATTATTACTTAAGAAACAAGAAAACCATTTGTCTGAGAAACTCTCTAAAAAACAGCGTCAACTATTCGACTTGGAAGATGAATACAACAAGAACGTTGACACAATGACAACAAAGTTATTAAAATCATTAGAGTGCAACTTTGATAAAAGGACATTATTCTCTATTAGATGGAGAATTGTTTAACTTAAGATCATTAGTGTCTCGTTAAATCTGAGGCACTAATGACTTAAGACAACGAAAGGCTTGAAACATATATTAGATATTACCAGCTGCTTTTAGTCGTTTTAAGTCATTTCTGTGGCAGTTCTTTACAAGTGAGCACATTTTTATACAATTCAGTTTGCATTTTATTGTGACACCTCAAAGAAAAGCATTATATTTGCAGAAGAAAAGCAGTTTAAACGAAGTCTTCCATATGCTGAAAGACAACGAGATACGCCAGTACGGAGAATACCGCACCAAGCGCCTCGTCCTCGATGCATGGTATAAATTTAAATACGACGACTGATATGAGAAGTTTTAGTGATACAGAGAAGAGAATCTTACGTTTCATGGCATATCCACCTATGCCACAAGATATATGTATAATCTCTCTCTTCGAGAACTTTAGTGATTGTTATTTGATAGGATGGCCAGAAGATTGTTCCTCTTTAGAGTTGGTTCATTCACAAGATAAGGATTGGAAAGATGTTAGAGCCAAAATTTTTGATATTATTGTGCTGTTACAATATTTGGAAAGCAATCAATATATTGGGGTGTTTCAACTTAACCTTCTAAAAGACAATCAGATATATAATAGGAAAATGTTTGATGTTAAAAGAGATGGTAAAGGCAACTTGCTCATGTGGGCTAAAGATACATGCAAATTGAATATAAAAATTCCAAATGATAAAGGTATAGAAGGTGAATATACCCGTAAATTACTTGTTGCAACTTCAATATTAAAAGAGAATACCACGGCGGCAGAACAAATAAAAAGGTATGCAAACTCTTCCTTTCATGCAACACAAAATCTTCGAGATTTTGTCGATAATGATTTTCAAACGAAAGAGGATTTGCGATATACCCAAACAAGAAAACAAACATGGATTGCAATATGGATATCTCTTGGTGTAGGAATAGGGGGGATTATTGCAACACTTCTGACATTATTCATCAAATGATATAAATAGAGACAATGGAAAAATATATAGACATATTCAGTCAACTCTGGGATCACTCTGAAAATGAGGTCGTAGAGTTTAAGAAAGCAGAGACCAACTTTGATATTGACGAGTTGGGCAAGTACTTCTCCGCCCTCAGCAATGAAGCAAACTTACGAGAACATGAGTTCGCTTGGATAGTCTTCGGTGTTTGGGACAAGAAACACCAAATCATTGGCACCAGTTTCAAAGATGGTGAAGTAGCCTTGAACCGCCTAAAGCAAGACATGTCTCAACACACTACAGACAATCTCATCTTTAGGGATATTATACCTATTGAGGTTGAAGGCAAACGTGTTTTGTTGTTCCAAGTTCCTGCATCGCCACGCAATATCGTGATGCACTGGAAAGGTGTGGCTTATGGTCGTGATGGCGAAAGTCTAAAACCATTGAACCAAGCCAAACAAGATGCCATCCGCCAACAACCACCAATACCAGATTGGACAGCCCAACTCGTACCCAATGCGACCATCAATGATTTGGATGAGTTGGCTGTAGCCACAGCTAAAGTCATGTTCAAGAAAGTACACTCTTCAAGTATTCCTGCCGAAGAAATAGATGCGTGGACAACAGAAGAGTTCTTAGCTAATAGTATGATGATGCGAGACGGCCAAATCACTCGTGCTGCAATACTGTTATTAGGCAAGCCGCTTTCTATCCAAAAGATTCATCCTGCCGTTGCACAAATCACTTGGACTTGGGAAGATGAAGAAGGTTTTGTGCAAGATTATGAACACTTCTCCATTCCTTTCATCTTGACTGTAGATAAGGTGTTGGGCAAGATACGCAACAAAACCATGCGCGAACTGCCAGGCGGAACCCTCTTTCCTGATACGATGAAGCAGTATGATGAATATACCATACGTGAGGCTCTACATAATGCCATCGCCCATCAAGATTACACCTTGCAACAGCGCATAGTTTTCGTAGAAGGTCCAAGCACCTTATACTATGGCAATGGCGGTAGCTTTATTCCCGGTACCATAGAGAATGCTTTGGAGCATAAAGGCCCTCAGTTTCACTATCGCAACGAATGCTTATGCCGAGGCATGGTCAACTTCAACATGATTGATACCGTAGGACGTGGCATCAAGAAGATTTACACTGAACAACGCAATCGTTTCTTCCCCATGCCTGATTACGATATTGACAATGAGCATCGTACTGTAGGAGTCACTATCTATGGCAAGATGATTGACGAGAAATATACCAACTTGCTAAAGAGCAACCAATCCTTATCATTGAAAGAATGTCTTTGGCTGGATGCCGTACAGAAGCATCATCCTATTACCAAAGAAGCAGCCAAGCATCTTTATGACAAAGGCTTGATAGAAGGTCGTGCGCCTCATTATACAATATCCCTTAAGGTTGCCAAACTGACTAAACAGATAGGACATTACACTAAGGAGAAAGGACTAAACGAGACAAGCATCCAAAAGTTGGTACTTCAACTAGCACATAATGCAGGAGAATTGGGATTTAAACGCAAAGATGTTTTTGAAAGCTTGCAGCATGTTCTTCCCTCAAGCTACACATATGATGAGAAATTAAGAAAGATAGGTTATCTTCTTAGAAAAATGGCTAAAGACGGATTTATCATCAAAGCATCCAACGGCAAGCAATGGAACATCACCACAAAAGGCGAACAAGAACTTAGCTAAAACGACCATTTTAGTCGTTTTTAGTCGTTTTTTAGTCGTTTTTAGCCGTTCTTAGTCGTTCTTTCGGTCGTTTTAAGTCGTTTTCGGCTATTTTCTGTCGTTTTAAGTCGTTCTTACGGTCGTTCTTTACAAGTGATTCTTCAGATATAATTGTAATGACATTTTATCTGAAGAATCATTTGTACGTGAAAAAAGCTGCCATATCTCCCAGCTTCGGCATAACTCATTGTATATAAGCAAAATAAAGGCTGGCAGATAACTCGATAATCAGGTTATCTACCAGCCTATCTGCCAGCCTTAACAAGCTATCCTCCAGCCTCAATAATCCTTCTGCCAGCCTCAACAAGCTATCCTCCAGCCTCAACAAGCCATCCTCCAGCCTTAACAAGCCATCTGCCAGCCTGTCAATGCGATTAACGCAGACTGGAAACAAGATTACCGCGTAGCGAAAATATCATTACCGCGTAGCTAAAATAACATTACCGCATTGCGGTAACAGAAGTACCACGCTGCGGTAATGTGCTTGGGGCTGAAGAAATCTCCCCTTTCTCTTAAAGAAGTTCTTCATTTCTCTTAAAGAAGTTCTTCATTTCTCTGAAGAAATACCTTCCTTTTTCAATTTACTAAACACGCATCACTCGGGCAGTGCTGTTACAATCACTACGCGATTAAGATCGTTATCTTCGTACGGCTGCGCATTGCTGCCGATGCCTTGCGCCTCGATGCGCGACGGAGCGATGCCGTAACGCTCTATGAGGATATTGCGCACGCTGTCGGTGCGGCGTATGGAAAGCATCAGGTTGGTGCGCTCCTTGCCGGTTGCCTTGTCGGCATAGCCGTCGAGACGGATGCGTGCAGAAGGGTTCTGCTTGAGATATTCGACGATGTTCTCAAACACTATGTCTTGCTTCTTCTCTGGCTTGGCGGAAGCGCAAGCGAAGCTGACCGAGGCGAGACGGAACGCTTCCTGTTTCTTCGCAACCGACTTCTCCACTATGCGGTCCTTGAAGACGGGACGTTCCACTATCCGCTCCTTCACGTACACCGTGTCGACCACGGCTTCGCAACGGAGCTTATGGCAGCGCTGCTTCTTGGCGCAAGGCTTTGAGGCGTTGAAGCGATAGGTCAGTCCGAGCGTTGCACCGAGCGTCGGCTCGTACTTGCGACCCGTTATGCGACCGTCGAAATGGTCGGGCATGAGAGTCGAGGCTATCTCAAGGTTTACATCCATGCACTTCAGCACGCTGTACTTGGCAGCTATAGAGAAGTTGGCTGTGAGCGAGTTGGCGTCCGCCGTGCCGCGATAGGCGAAGGTGCGGGCGTAGCCAAATCCTACAGCCGGAAGCACATCGAAGCGTCCCGCGCTGCGGAAGAGCAGACGCGAGAGGCTCACCATGAAGTCGGCATGAGCGTTGACGTAACGCAGATAATGGCGATAGGTGCCGTCGGGGCGGACCGTCACATTGTCGATAACTGGGTCGTGAGGGCCGTATATAGAGCCGTCGGTCTGCGGGTCGCGCAGATAGAGTCCTTCGGATGTGGACATGCCGTTGAGCGCATAGCCGCCAATCTGCAGGCGCAGGGCGTAAGCCGGAGTGATCCACTTGCCCACGCCGATGTGGTATGAAGGAGTGAGACGCTTGCCGAAGTGCAGCTTGCCGGCATCGCTCGAGAAGATAGTCTGTACGCCTCCGCCCGCCTCAACGAACCATCCGTTCTGTGCAGATGCCGGGAGCAGCGGCATGCACCCCAGCACCATGCTTATTATAGTTTTCTTATTCATATATACAGATAGGTTTTAAGCTTATTCAACAATGAGGAAAGCAGGTCTGCTGGGCTCGCTGGCTGTGCCGTAGCTTGTGCCGTCGGCAAACGTGAAAGCCGAGACAGCCTGATAGAGATACTTGTTGCGTGCGGCATAATACTTCAGCGTAACGGGTTCCTCCGCTCCCATGCTGCCGTTTATCTCCATGCGGAAGACATACTCGCCGTTCTCCGTCTGCTCTGCCTTTGCCATGCCGCGACATTCTGCGCCCACGAATGCAGCCATCAGGTCGTCTGCCGTTGCCTGGCGCACGATGTTCTGAGGCAATGCCACGCAAGCTGTCATCTTGAGCGGATGCTTGCCGGCGAGAACGAGAGGCAGGGTGAACGGCTGCTCGGGCGAAGCCTCCACCTTGCCGTCGGCGAAGGCGAGGCATGCAGGAGCCGTGAACACGTAGCTGTTGCGATGGCTGTAATAGCGTATGTCTACAGACGCCGCCTGTGAGCTGACGCCGTTGACTACCATCTTGTATACCGGTCTGCCGTCCTGCTCGCCCACGAGTTCGCCCACGCCGGCGCAGACGCCCGCGACGAACGCCGCCAACCGGTCGCCCGTCTTGTCGGCATAGCCGGCTGTGAGGGCGTCGAGGGTGAGATAGGCGGTCATGCTGCCCTGCGGCACGAAGGTGAGCGCGAGCGGCTGGTCGGCTGCTCCAACCACCGATGCGCGCATTCCTACGGCGAAGGTCTGCTCAGATACGAACACCTGCTTCTTCTCAGCGCTGTAATAGCGGAACATCACCTGCTCGCCCTCGACATGTCCGAGGATGTCGTACCAGTAGAGCATATCAGCCTCGCTCTCCACGTGCTTTATGCCGCGACACTCGTCGCCCACAAACGCCTGCAGCTCGTCGCCGGCGGCTACTGTGAACGGCAGCTTCGCCTTGTCTACCTTCACCCATGCCTTGGTAGGTACGGGGAAGGGTCCCGACTGCTCGAAGTCGGGATAGGCAGGAGCGTCGGCTGTGCCGTAAATCTTGTCGACCTCATATCTGACGTCGGACGCCACAGAGACATACGTGCGCTTGGCGGCGGCACTGTAATAGCGGAACTCCACATTGCCGTTCTCGCTCGACGGCGCCTTCACGTGGATGAAGAAGAGTCGCACGCCGTCGTTCATCACCGTCTTAGCCACGCCGCGACACTCGCCGCCAATGAAGGCAGCCATCTTGTCGCCGTCGGCGGCAAGCGTTTCGAGCACCGGCGAGAGACGCACTACGGCAGTCATGCTCATCGGATAGACACTCTTGTCGGGGTCGCTCCACAACGGCGTCTGATCGTTGCCGCTGAAGTCGGCGCGCCACATCGGCGCGGAAGCAGGAGTGGCAGACGCCACCTGCCATGTTGGAGCCTCGCTTACGAAGTCCTCCTCAACCACGCTCCACTGGGGAGCGGGTTGTTGCGGATAAGTCTTGTCGCCCTCTTCGGTGCATTGTGCGAAGAGAAAGCCCAATGCGGCGAGAAACGAATACTTTATATATTTCATATAGTCTTTCTTTTTTAAAATATTACTTCTTGATAGCCTTCATCGAGTAAACGTTGCCGTCTACGGCGATGCTGACGATATACACACCAGCCGGAACCGAGTTGCCGGCGTTCCATGTGATGTCTACATTGCCGCCAGCGTTGCAGTCGTTCCATGCCACGATACGCTTGCCGCTCATGTCGCTGACGTATACATCTGTATAGGCGTCGCGGTCGACAGTGGCACGTATCTTCAGCTGCGAGTAGAACGGCGACGGATAGATGTAGAGTCCGCCCTCGGTGCCGAGGAAGCTGATGCGCATCGGCTCGCTGAGGGTGCCCACATTGCTGTTGGCAGCATAGCTTACGGCGCTCGGTGCCTTGGCTACGACGTCGCCGTCGCGCTCTACAGTCACGTCAACAGCCTCGGGCTTGTCGCCACCGATGGTGAGCATGAAGACGGTTCTGCCGTCGGGCAGAGCTATAGCCTCGGCATAGCCGCGCGGCTCGCCTGCTACGTAGCTCACAAGGCGGTCGCCCTGCTGCAGCTCTACGCCCTCCACTTCTACAACAGCCGTCATGTTGGCTGAGTAGGGGAAGTAAGCCGTTGGCTCGTCCGCGCTCTTCACGGCCTTAGCCTTGCGACCTACAGAAGTCTTCGACGGATACTGTAGCTGAGCGTCGTCCTGCGACTGGCGCTGTAGCATGTATCCCTTGCCGTTCTCCATGTACGTCAGACTGCCTATCCATCCCAGATTACCGCTGTACATAGCCATCTGCGTCTGCGACTTCACGATGTCGCCCTCCTTGGCGTCGTAGCCGGCGAGAGCCTCCTTGAGCGTGAAGTTGTCTGAAGGCAGATACGAGATGTAGTTCCAGCGTGCTGTACCGTCAGCCTTTGCTCCGCGTATGGTGAGCTTGTGCGAGGTGGGGTCGACAACCGGTCCTGAGATATGCAGGCTCTGCGGCTGCGAACTGTGTACGAGATACATCTGGTCGTTGTCGATGGCGGTGAGCTGTCCCATCCATCCGTTGCGCTTTGTCCACGATGCGAAGCCGTACTGCTCGTTCTTCACCTGGTCGTCTGATGTCCACTTGCCGTCGGCAAGCAGCTTGTTGAGATCGGAGAGCTTGTCGGATGCGATGTTCGTCGATATCCACGTCCATCCCTCGTTCAGCGTGATGTTCTGCACACGATAGTCCTTTGCCGTGAAGAGCACTGGCTGCGACGGACTGCCCACTACGGCGTTGTTCTCGAAGCTTATCGGCTTCTCGCTCTCGGCTATGTAGGTCTGTCCGGTGCTTGCGTCCCAGATGCGGAACTCGAGGTTGTCGCTGCTTACGTCGTTAGAGTAGACCGTGAGCATGGCGTAGTACATATCGTTCTGCTTGTAGTAGCGGTTGTTGCATACGCCTACGCACTTTCCGCCGCTGAACGCAGCGAGCATGTCCTCGTTGTCAGAAGAGTATACCTTATTGATATACAGCTTGCCGAAGACAGACATATTATACTTGAAGTCGGCGGCGTTCACCGTCCAGTCTGGCTTCTCGCCCTCTACCTTAACGGTGAGCTGCAGAGCCTCCACCACGTTGTTGTCGCCACGCAGATAGAGCGTCTCGTCGTATGTGCCGATGTTCAGACTCGGGTCGATAGTCAGCACGATGTCCTCAGACGCTGTCGGGTCGATGGTGCCGCTTGCCGGTTCTGCCTCGAGCCATGAAGGAAGGTTCTCTACGGTGAAGTGTTCTATCGAACCGCCGTTGTTGAGCGCCTTCACCCTGATGGTCTTCTCCTCGTTGAGCTTCTTCACTACAGTGAGAGCGTTGTCGCTCCACTTCAGCTGGTTGCGGTCGATGAATGCGCTCCATGTTATCGGCGAGAGAATCTCGTTGCCGTTCTTGTCGCGCACGCCGTCCACCGTGAACTTCACGATAGTCTTCTCTATGCGCTCGTAAGGCTCCTTCAGATTGATGATGAGTGCGTCGTTGTTCACTACGAAGTCGTAGAGCAGCTTGCTCTCCGGACCTTTAGCCTTGACGGGTGCAGAGGTCTTGGTCTCGACGTCGCCGCCTACCGCCACTGCGTCAGGCACCTTCTGTGTCGGGTCAGCCTGCTGCTTCTGGTCTTTCAGAGAGAACTGCAGTTCCTTCACGCCCTGCCATTCGATGTATGTCTCGAACGGATAGTAAGCCAGGAGTCCCTTCTCGGCACCGTCAAGACGGTTGCTGTTGCCGTTCTCCACGAGCGTTTCGCTCTTGTAGAGATTCCATACGCGCACCTCGTCAATCTCGCCCTTGAAGAAGTTGTCTGCCTTCTCCTGCTGCAGGTTGTCGGCAGGAGTCCACACACGAGCGCCGAGATGTATGTAAGCCGCTGCTATGCCACCAAGGTCGGCTGCCTCGAAATAAGTGTTCAGCTTGCCGTCCACGTATATCTGTGCGCGTCCGCTTGTGCGGTTCACAGCCACAGCCACATGGTGCCAGTCGTTGTCGGCGTAGCTACCGTCGCACGCCACACGCACACCGTTGTTGTGGAACACCAGTCGGCCTTCCTCCAGATTGAGTGCAAAGAGATTGAGCGAACCGCCCATTTCCTCGCCGTCGCCACGTCCGTTAGAGATGATGGTAGCCGTCGGCTGAGCCTCGTCGGCCTTGAACCAAGTCTCGATGGTGTAGTCCATAGTGTTGTCCACGACACACGAACTGCCCGAAGAAAGTTTCAAGTACTGGTCCTTGCCGTTGAACGCAGCTGCGCGTCCTTCAGGATTAGCCCATTCGGCGCCTCTCATCTCGAGGTTTGCGCCGTGTGCCTTGTCTGCAAGCACGTCGCCCTTAGCCTCCGACATCGGATAGTAAGCGATGAGATTGCTTTCGGCGCCAGAGAGCATAGTCAGCGAGTTGGTCTGCAGACGTGCCGGCGTCAGCACCTTGTCCCAGATGCGCGCGCCGTGCATCTTGCCTGCGAAGTGTCCGCTTCCGTCTACGCTGGCTCCGAACACATAAGCGCCCTCGCCATTGTACTCGCCCACCTCAGCTGCACTGATAAGCTGCTCGTAGTTGTAGTAAGCCGACACGTTGCCCTCATTATTATATACAAGAGCCACGTGTGCCCATGTGCCCTGCTCGTAGTCGAACGCCTTGTCGCTGACGATGGTCTTGTCAGCCACCTTCACCTTCAAGCGGTTGTCGCTCGTCGTTGCAAGCTCTATCGCACTGTTGGCGTTGCCCTGACTGAAGAGTACGGCGTCCTGTGCCTTGTCGGCGAGGGTCCACATCTCTACAGTGAGATTCTTGCCGCTCCAGTTGCGCTGGAACTCCGACACGAGTTCGTCGTTCTTGCCGTCCAGACGCACGCTCACGCTGTGGTCGGTCTGTGCGCCGTTGCGTATGCCTGTCACCGAGAAGTTGTTGTCGGTGAGGAGTCCGTCAGCTATAGGCTCGTTGAACGTCAGCTTCACCTCGTCGTTCACGGTGAGCACGCCGTTCGCCGGCTGCGCACTACCGAAGAGGCGTGGGTTGTACATATCCTTTATGCCGCTGTGTACGGCAGAATAGTTATAAACCTCCGCGTTGTTTATCATGCTCGTACCTACGGTGCGCAGGTCGTAACGCTGATCCTGCAGGTCGTCCATAAACCAGCTATACTTGATGGTACCGGCGTCTGCAGCCTTTATCATCTCAGCGTTCATGCCGTTCTTCACAGCCTGGTCGTAGAGAGCCTGGTCGTTATAGTAGCTCATGAGCGTCGTCCAGTCGTTGTCGCTGCCCGACGACGGCTTATACTGAAGCATGATGCGATGGAAGTTGTCGTAGTTCACATCGAAGCCGTCAATCACTACGTCCATGTAATGCTTCTGCCCGCCGTTCACCTCCGCCGTTGGCAACTTGGTGTTGTACGTCCAGTTGTCGGTAGGCTTCTTCAGGCTCACGTCCGTAGCCGAAGGAGTGAAGTGTACGCTGAATGTCACGTCGTCGTAGATGTCGCCCTGGAAGTCGGTCGGGTCACACTGACACTGCGACTGCAACATCAGTCGGAGATTGTCGTAGTTCATCACCGAACCCTTGCGCACTTCGAGTGTCTTGGTAAGTGTTCCGCCTGCCGGCACGAGCAATGCTCTGCCGTTGCCTATCGGTGCACCGTCGATGAGCAACTGTGCTCCGTTAGGATTGCTGCTGTCGTCGATGACAAGGTTATACCAGTTGTCGTCCTGCGACTCAGAGTTGTTGCGCAGATAGAGCGTGAAGTAAGCCGACTTGCCCGAAGGAACATTCTCGATGAAGTCCTTCTCGACGGTTATCTCCGGCACCTCCATCTGAACAGTAGCCTCATTTATCACGTGCTGTCCCGGCTCGTAGTACTTGGTCTTGTATTCGCCCTCGAACGGACATGACGTAGCGCCGCCACGGGTCTTGAAGATGAACGTAGAGAAAGTCTGTCCCTCCTCATTCTTCATATCCTTGTACTTGATGTACTGGTCGCCATCCTTATATCCAGCCTCGCGGCAAACGTCTACAGAGAGGTAGTCAGAACCTTCCTCCGCAAGCACATAACCCTTACAGTGGCGTGCCGTCTCCTCGGTTGAGAACTCGCCGCCGTGTTCAGTGGTAAGGCTCTCGTCTACAGTGAGCACCATACCAGTGCCATTGAGTGTCCATCCGAAGTTGTTGGTGAACTGTGCGCCAATCAAGATAGAGAAGCGTTGAGTCTCCGAACGTCCAACCTCATACTCCTCAGAATATTCGTAAGAAGCACCGCCCTGGAACGAATGGTTCTGCATGAGTTCCGCCTTAACCTTCTGTTCCTCGTTATTGCGAAGCTGCATCTTCCAGTTGTCAATCGACTGATTGAGGAACATGATAGTATCCTCCTTCAACGGCAGTCCTGCAGGAGTGTAGATCTTGTAACTCGGTCCGTCGAGCGGGTTGTTGGCATTGGCACCCTTAAACACCTTGTCGTTGTTGCTCTTGCCGAAGTTAGGATCGTCTACAGCAAGCTTAGAAACGTATACAGGCACCTTCGTGTTGTTAGCCATAGCCTGGAAGTCTACACCTTCAGCCTGCTGATGCAGCAACTTGTTGCGTACATCCTCAAGTTTAGGCAACAGCACCTGCTCTATGTGTACCTGCGGATAGGTGAACATAGTGCCATACTTCTGCGAAAGTCCCAGACCTGTAGTCTTCACAAGCAGATACTCGTTGCTTTCAGGAGTAACACTGCCGAACAGTTCGTATTCTGAAGGATTAGCCTGATACATCTCACGTGTAGTAACGGCGATGTTTTCGGTCTTGCCCACGCCGATATTAGTAGAATAGCCTACGAAGAGGTCGCCGTCGCTTCCCACATACTGCGGGTCGCTACTTGTCTCGAAGCGTGTGGTAGTGGTCATCGTCTTAGTGTCAGAGTCAGTACCACCGATTGTCTCACTATGAGAAGCGCCGAATGAGAATTCGTTCTTCACATCGTTCTCGTTCACCACTCCGGCACCAAGACCGGTGAAGGTGATGACCTTGGCACCAACCTTTGCCTCGTTGTTCAATACTCCCTCGTTAGTGACATTTCCCTCATACGTACTTGTAGAAGTAACTGTCACACCCTTCTCAAGATAAGCATACGAGTTGCTTCCCGGCGGGTCGCGCAGCACGAAGAGCACCTTGTCCGGTCCGTTCGTAACGAAGTCCGAACCTAAAGTCTTTGCACCAATTACGATAGCCTTAGTGTTGCCCTTGCCGTCAAAGCCACCCTTCCAGTTGATTGTTGTAGAAGATGTGCTCTGGCTGTTTTCGCTGTAGGTCATATCCATAGCGGCAGAGCGCAGGGCCGAAGTCATCTCCGGGTTGTTCACCTGGAATGTCCATTCTGCCTCACCCTTCTCGTCGGTAGTGATGTCTTCTTGCGTTCCGTACGCAATGTCGCCTCTACTGAATGACAGCTTAGCCTCAGGCGTTGGCACGATGTCTTCCTTAACGCCATCCTTACGTCTGCCGTCCTTATCCTTATATTCGTACACCTCAGCTGTGGTGATATGATAAGTGACGTATTGTCCCTGCTCATACACCGGCACGCCGAGTGTGTAAGGCTGTGCAGCATTGTCAGGATTGTAAGTCTTTACCTTTATAGTTTTTGTTTGGTCGATGGTAGCTACGGTAAGTTCTTCCTTTCCGAAGAAGTCCTGAAGCTTACCATTCACCTTCTCCTTCACGATGATTGACGGAGTGTAGCGCTTGATGAACTGCTGCTTCTTGTTGTAATATACAGTGTCGCTACAGTTGACGAACACGCCCTGCGTAGAGATAGAGTCTACATACTCGTTCACCTCGCTCTGCTTTGCAAACTCATTGCTCAGGTTGAGGTCCTCACCACTGCCCGGGATGTTGTCATGGCCCGGCACAACTACATTAATCTTATACTTCTCAGGAATGAGATCGGCGTAGAACTCACCCGTTTCTGAATCAGGATAGATAGTAATCTTGTTGCCATCGTAAGCCACGCGGTTCTGGTGCTGCTTGCTAACGTACACGCCCTTAACATGATTGAGCGTGGTTTCGCGAGCCTCAGTCGTCATCTTATAGGCTTCGTTCTGATATGTAAGCTCGATGCGTACGTCGTCAGCGAGGTTGTTCTTCGAGAGCGAGTGACCCACGGGGAACGCTTCCTGCTTGGTGCCGCCGGCAACACGTCCGATGTAACGTACGGTTGTAACGTCAAAGATTTCGAATCCGTTGTCGTCGTCCTGATAGTTGCGGTCGGTGCCGTCGCTGTTGGTCAGCTTACCGCCGTTCTCAAACGTATGGTTGGCAAGCACAGCCTTCACCTCGTGCTGTCCTACAGGTACGCTTATGGTGAACTGTCCGTGAGCGTCGGTCTTCACAATGTTGCTCTTGCCGTCCATTACTGTTACGCCGTCAACTGCGAACGACACGCCTTCAACGGGCACATTGCCACCCTTGTACATCACCTTACCCGAGATGTTGAACGACGACTTGTCCGTGAAGTTCACGGTGTGGCTCTGTGCCTGCGAGTTGATGAGGCGCAGCTCCTTTGCCGATGCAAACTGATGTATGCCGAGTGTCGGCACAATCATATACGTAGTTCCGTTGCCGGTGTAGAGCAGCGAACGAATCTGATAAGAACCGTCTTTAGCTGTGTAGCTGCTGTAGCCGAGCTGTGCGGAAGTAGGAATGTCTTTCGAACTGGTCGTAACATTCGTAGCCACACCATGGTTCATGTTGTACTTAGTGCCCTTGTACGAGATGTCGTAGAAGGCGTCGTCAACCGAATAGTCGAAGGTGTAGTAAGCCTGCAGACCGTCCTCATTACCTACGAGGTAGCGGCTATAGTCGCTTGCGATGGTGTCAGCGCTGAGCGCCTTGTTCCACAGACGCACCTCGTCAATGGCTCCCTCGAAGCCTTCGCCCATCACCACCTTGTTGTTGTTGCCCGTAATCTGAGCCGTACGCTCGGCTTCAGCCACAGCCTCACCGTTTATATATATAATAAGGTGTGTAGCACTTGCCACGGCTGAGAGATGCACGAACTGGTCAGAAGAAACGTATTCGCTGAGCTTCTTCGGAGTCTTCAGCATCTGAGTGCCTGCCGAGAACTCAATCTTCTTGTCGTTATACGCCAACTTGTACATGCCCGACTTCTCGATGATGGTGCCTTCCTTGGCTGCTCTCACCCATGCCTGAAGCGTAACTGCCTGCGTGGCGTCATTCAGAAGCTGGTCGTTGTCGACGGTAAGTTTAGACGCACCTGTGAACACGTACGACTTGCCCGGAACGCCCGAACCATCCGTAGCCTCAGCGCTAACCTTTGCGCCCGACACAGCCTGGCCGCTCTCGAACGTAACGCGTCCGTAGATGTCACCCGTCGGTGTGCGGAAACCCACGTCGGTGAGTACCTCGTCGCTCTCAAGCAGATTGCCCGAGCACATCACCTGACCCTTGATTTGATAGTCGTAGACTACGCCGGGAACGGCATTCACGTCGTTATAGTAATAGTCGTTCTGAGCCTCGTTGCCCTCGGTAACGGCTATCTGCTTATAGTCTGTATCGGGAGCGCCATGCTCCTTGCGGTTGATTACGAAGCGCTCAAAGTTGCCCTTGCTGCTCCACGCCAGTTCAACGCGGTCTGAGTAGTAGCCCTTGCCGGCTGTAAACGCAACAAGATTGCCTATGCTTGTGGGCATGATTGACTCCGGCGCAGCCACCGTAGGCAGAGTGCCGTAAGCCTCGGCAGGCTTCACAGTAAGGCGGTAACGATATTCGTTGCACACCATTATCATGTCGTCAACATACTTGCCGCTGAGGAATTCTTCCTTCGACAGCTCGATGTTGTCAGTAGTGTTGCTCGTAACATTCAGTCGTGTAAGCACCGCCTTGGTGCCCGAACTCCAGGTGTCGCCATTTGTCTGCCAAGTGATAGTGGCAGTCTTGGCTTCCTCGTCCAGTACGGCATGCACAGAACCTGCTGTAACATTGCTGTGCTTTGTAGAAACATCGAGAGAGGTCGACTTGCTGAAAGCGTTGTTCCATACATCTGAGTTGCCTGTATGCGAACGCTTAATGCTGAATTCATAATTCAGGCTCTTGCCTAAAGGTACGTCAAACTCATAGCTGTACGCTGTCTTACCAGCCATATACTTGATATTCTGTGTGGTTGTCTCCACAGCATTTGTTGCCTTGTCCGTACTCTTGATAGTGAGCACCATATTGTCCTCAATGCAGTTCAGCGTAGGTGCCGCACTGAGATTCCAGTTCACCTTCATCTTGCGCGTCACCTGATCATAGTTGGCGCTAATCTCATTCACCTGCGGATAGGCAGGGCGGGTGTAGCTGTCACTTAACGTAGAGTAGGTCACCTTGTTGTTATTGCTTGGAGTATACTTCTGCTTCACCTTATAGTCGGAGAAGTTGTCAAGGCTCATTCTTTCAGTCGGGATGAAGAGCGAACCGCTTGTTTGACTGCCTACTAAAGAGTCTGTTCCATTTATTTCCTTTCCCTCCGAGTCGCATATGAAGTAATATCCGTAGCGATCGATGGAGTTCTTGTCAGCTTTTCCGTCTTTCTTCCATACGATGAAATATCCCGGTTTATTCTGCTTTACGCCATAATAGGCATTTGTGATTATGGTCGGCGTACAGCCGTATCTGGTGTCTACGATTTCAGTGAAATCAACTTTCTGGTCTGTCGCCGTTTTAGTTCTGCGCAACCATTTTCCATTATAGTATACCTCTTGGTCTTTACCGATTCGGTCCTGCGTCAGCGGAACGGTAATTTTCAGGTAATAGGCGCTCTTGCCATTGCTCGTGACAACCCTGTCACCGAGCCATTCCACGGATACGTCCTTATTGAGCGTTTTACCATCGTCGTTCTTGACATATTTTTTGAAATCTTTAGAATTGTTCCACGTTCCGCTCGGACCGTTTATTTTAATACCATATCCAGCCACAGTGACTGTCAGATAGCCATCGTCACCGATGAATCCGCAATGGCCGTCATCTCCTCCACCCCACGATTGGTAAACGCGGATGTCGAGCACGATAGTGGCATTTATCGGATCATACCATTGACTTATCCATTTGTTATTCCAATCGTCATACGCCGACGCCTTCTGCACTGAGAACGCCATCAGCATCATGACGCAAAGGAAGAACTGCATGAATCTTCCTGCAGACGTTCGCATGGAACGCTGCATAGACACAGAATTGCCTGCAAGCCGCCCGTCCAAATAAGGCGGAGGTTGCTGAAGTCTTCTTCTTTTCATTTTAATGATGTTTTTGAGTTATTGATTAATTTAGATTATGTAATTTTGTTTCACATCACAAATTTAGACTTTTTCATTAAAATTAAGTGTCTGATTGCTGCGTCGCTGTGTCTACTTCCAACAAAAAAGGTGTCCACTTCGTAGGAAGTAGACACCTTAACAGTGTATATCTTAACGGGTTATTACGCTTGCTTGTCTCGCCAGGCTATAGGCGTGCATCCCTCTTTCTCCTTAAACACTCTGTAGAGATAGGAGCGTGAGGAGAAGCCATATTCGGAGGAGATGATGTCGTTGCTGTAGTCGGGATTCTCCATCATCATGCGTTTGGCTGCATTGAAACGTATCTCGCTGAGCCATATACGGAACGTCGTGTTCTGACACTGGCTGAAGAACTGCGTCAGTTCGTTTTTGTTGATGTCCAGCGAATGTGACAATGTAAGCATATTGACCGAACTGTCCTTATAGCCCATGTCTGCACACCACTTGTCGAGCGCCGCCTGGATGAAGGCGCTGCGTTCGGCTGAGAGGCGCTGCGCGGACTGGTCAGAGTCTGCTGCCGACTGCGAGGCGCAGCTCTCTGCCGTCGTCTGTTCGTCGTCGGCGTCGGTTTCGCCGTTGCCTCTTTCCCTATCCAGCAGCTCCTCGGTAGGTACGTAACAGTTGCCGAACGCCACAAAGTTCACGATGAAGAAAAGCGTTATAAGGAGTCCCAACGGACCAACTACATACAACAACTTGGTGGAGAGAATGGCGAACGGCATGGATATGGCTATGAGGGAAAGCATCGCGATGCTCGCGCGGGCATATCTTATAAAAGGCAGCATATCCGTGGCTATCATCGTCTCAAGGAGTTTCTTCCGCTTGTTCATCTCTATTATTATCATGTATATGCAGTAGACAATATTGCCAAAAAAGAGAGCAAGCATCACGTAAAGCCATGCGCCAATGTTCAGGGAACCGCTAAAGCTGTAGCCCACAGCGAAGGCGGCAAGCATGGCGGCGTATACGGCAGCGCAGATAAGGTTCATCTTACGGCGCTTGGTGTGGGTAGCCTCAATGTTGTAGATAGCCATCGAGAAAAGCGTGAAGCAAGGCAGGTAGACCAGCACGTTGATGACGGCTCCCACATCTTCGCCCATGGCGCGGAAGCCGAAGTACATCTGCAGGAAGAAGTGTACCGCCATAAAAAGCAGGGCTGAGAATATCATCCAGCGCGACCACTCATACCGCCGGTTTATCCATCTCACGTGAAGACGCGTGACGGCAATGAAGAATGCGCTGATAAACATGAATATCAGACATGCAAACTGTAACAAATATAACATAACTCTTCTGGTATATATTAATCGTATCTTTCTCTGCGGATGCGCATCCGCTTATGTTAAGATACGCAAAGTTACGCAAAAAACGGAAAAGCATAAAGAATAAAGAAAAGAAGTTGAGAGTTTTTCTTGCGAAAGAACCGCAACAATGCTGTTACAACGCCGTGGTAACGTTGTTACCGTTGCGCGGTAACATCGTTACACCACTGCGGTAATGACGTTACACCACCGCGGTAATGGGCTGCAGCTCCACAAGGTTTGCATTTTTTGCATAAATAATTCATCATTTTTCCCATTCGTGTTGTTTTATTTCATATATTTGCAAAATCTTTCATAGAAATAACAATCGTAAAGCAACGATGCGCAATCGTAAAGCAAACCGACAACTACTATTATCTATTATCAACCTAATAAACAAGACGTTATGAACAACATTCCATTAGTATTTTGGCTTATCCCGATAGCCAGCGTTGTAGCATTGGGAATGGCATGGTTCTTCTTCCGCTCGATGATGAACGAAGACGAAGGCACAGACAGAATGAAAGAGATAGCAGAGCACGTGCGCAAAGGCGCAATGGCTTACCTCAAGCAGCAGTACAAGGTTGTGACAATCGTGTTCGTGGTGCTCGCCATCGTGTTCGCGTTCATGGCTTATGTGCTTAAGGTGCAGAACCCGTGGGTGCCGTTCGCATTCCTCACCGGCGGTCTGTTCTCGGGTCTTGCAGGCTTCTTCGGCATGAAGACCGCAACCTACGCTTCGGCACGCACCGCAAACGGAGCACGCACGAGTCTGGATAAAGGTCTGAAGATAGCATTCCGCAGCGGCGCCGTTATGGGTCTCGTCGTTGTGGGCCTCGGACTGCTCGACATCGCCATCTGGTTTGTTGTTCTTAACGCCGTTTACGACGGAGAGGCTACCGCCCTCGTCACCATCACCACCACTATGCTCACCTTCGGTATGGGTGCTTCTACGCAGGCTCTCTTCGCCCGCGTCGGCGGAGGCATCTACACCAAGGCTGCCGACGTAGGAGCCGATCTCGTGGGCAAGGTGGAGGCTAACATACCCGAGGACGACCCGCGCAACCCCGCCACCATCGCCGACAACGTGGGCGACAACGTGGGCGACGTGGCTGGTATGGGCGCCGACCTCTACGAGAGCTACTGCGGCTCTATCCTGTCGACGGCTGCGCTCGGCGCAACGGCGTTCGCCATGAATGCAGACATGCAGCTGCGCGCCGTGATAGCGCCAATGGTGATTGCGGCTATCGGCATCTTCCTCTCGCTCATCGGCATCTTCCTCGTGCGCACCAAGGAGGGTGCAACGATGAAGGAACTGCTCCACTCGCTCGGTCTCGGCACCAACGTGAGTGCGGCGCTCATAGCCGTTGCCACCTTTATAATATTATACCTGCTGGGCATTGAGAACTGGCTCGGACTCTCGTTCTCGGTGATTAGCGGACTCGTGGCAGGCGTCGTAATCGGTCAGGCTACCGAATACTACACCTCGCACAGCTACACTCCGACGCAGAAGATTGCGGAGGCTTCGCAGACCGGTCCCGCTACGGTTATTATAAAAGGTATAGGAACGGGCATGATATCGACGATGATACCCGTAGTGACCATCTCGGTAGCCATCATGCTCAGCTATCTCTGCGCCAACGGCTTCGATATGTCGCTCTCAGCTAAGTCGATAAGCACCGGTCTCTACGGCATCGGCATCGCTGCCGTGGGCATGCTCTCGACGCTTGGCATCACTCTCGCCACCGACGCCTACGGACCTATCGCCGACAACGCCGGCGGCAATGCAGAGATGAGCGGACTGGGCAAGGAAGTGCGCGAGCGCACCGACGCTCTCGACGCTCTCGGCAACACCACAGCGGCTACGGGCAAGGGCTTCGCCATCGGTTCGGCGGCGCTCACGGCGCTGGCTCTGCTGGCTTCGTACATAGAGGAGATAAAGATAGCGATGATACGCGCCGTGGACAACGGCAAGCAGTATCTCGACGCAGCGGGCAACGTGTTCGACCCGACCAACGCAAGCACGATAGACTTCATAGAGTTCTTCCAGGTGAACCTCATCAATCCGAAGGTGCTCGTCGGAGCATTCCTCGGAGCAATGGCTGCCTTCCTGTTCTGCGGCCTCACGATGGGCGCAGTAGGTCGCGCTGCGGAGTCGATGGTGCAGGAGGTGCGCCGTCAGTTCCGCGAGATTAAGGGCATACTCGAAGGCAAGGCAACGCCCGACTACGGTCGTTGCGTGGAGATAAGCACACGCAGCGCACAGCGCGAGATGATTGTGCCGTCGCTGCTCGCCATCGTCATACCTATCGTCGTGGGCTTGGTGCTCGGCGTAGCCGGTGTGCTCGGTCTGCTCACGGGTGGCTTGGCGGCAGGCTTCACGCTCGCCGTGTTCATGTCCAACTCGGGCGGCGCATGGGACAACGCGAAGAAGATGATAGAGGAAGGCCACTTCGAAGGCAAGGGCAGCGACAACCACAAGGCCACCATCGTAGGCGACACCGTGGGCGATCCGTTCAAGGATACCTCAGGACCGTCGCTCAACATCCTCATCAAGCTCATGTCGATGGTGAGCATCGTGATGGCTGGTCTTACCATCGCCTTCTTGTAACGTAAGGGATTATTGGGCTAAAAACAGAAAGCCCCAGCAAATAAAAACGTTTGCCGGGGCTTTCTTTTTAACTAATAATGGGCATGAAACAAAATATTAATGCTTTTTTATTAACTTTCTCATTTATTTAGTTTAATTTTGCAAAACGAAAGGAAATAACAACCATCTAACTAAATTTTTGTGTAATATGAAAAAGTTCCTCCTTACTTTTGCTATGCTGATAGTAGCTGTCAGCTCGGCATTGGCACAGGTTACGACCTCTGCGTTATCAGGAAAAGTTTCGCTTCAGAGCAACGGCGAGTCGCTTATCGGCGCTGTTGTGCAGGCTGTGCATGAGCCTTCGGGCACACGCTACGCCACAGCGACTAACATCGACGGACGCTATACCATCCAGGGTATGCGTGTCGGCGGTCCGTACAAGGTGACTGTTAGCTACATCGGCTACACCAAGAAGAACATTACGGGCATCACTCTGCAGCTCGGTGAGACCTACAACCTCAACGTGAACATGAGCGAAGACCAGAACGAGCTGGGCGAGGTAGTAGTAAGCGCAAAGGGTTCGAAGTTCGCAGGCGAGAAGACAGGTGCAACAACCAACATCTCGCAGACACAGATGCAGAACATTCCGACCATCAACCGCAGCATCTCTGACATCGCACGCCTCTCGCCGTACGCTAACGGCATGAGCTTCGCAGGCGGTGACGGACGTTCTACAAACTTCACACTCGACGGTGCGAACCTCAACAACAACTTCGGTCTGACATCTAAGCTCCCGGGCGGCGGCAATCCTATCTCTATGGACGCCATCGACGAGGTGCAGGTAGTGGTTTCGCCGTACGATGTGCGCCAGACCAACTTCATCGGCGGCGGCATCAACGCCGTTACAAAGTCGGGTACGAACACCTTCAAGGGTTCGGCATACATCTACTACAACAACGAGAACATGCACGGCAACCGCGTTGACGACGCCGACCTCGGCGAGCGCGGCAAGAACCGCACAACGACCTACGGCTTCACCCTCGGCGGCCCGATCGTGAAGGACAAGCTCTTCTTCTTCGCCAACGCCGAATATACAAAGGTGCCTGGCGTAGCTAACCGCTGGGCTCCGTCTGAGAACGGCAAGGCTGACATCGACAAGTACATCTCTCGTACAAAGAAGAGCGACCTCGACCGCGTCGCTCAGTTCCTTAAGGAGAAGTACGGCTACAACCCGGGTTCTTACACCAACTGGGGCGCCGACGAGCACAACCTCAAGTTGCTCGGCCGCATCGACTGGAACATCACCAACGACCACCATCTTGCAGTACGCTTCAACCACACAGCCAACAAGATGTGGAACGCGCCTAACGGCAACTCGTCTGACACGGGCTACCGTCTGCGCAACATGGACCGCCTCTCGCAGTACTCGATGGCGTTCTCAAACTCTATGTACTCAATGGATAACAATGTGACATCTGTAACTGCCGACCTCAACAGCCGCTTCGGCGAAAAGTTCGCCAACCAGTTGCTCTTCACATATACAGACATGAAGGACGGACGCGGTTCTGACTCTTCTATCTTCCCGTTCGTCGACATCATGAACGGCTACGAGACTCTCGCCGACGGTACCGTAAAGCAGGACCTCTCACCGTATATGAGCTTCGGCTACGAGCTCTTCTCTTACAACAACCAGGTGAAGAACAAGGTGCTCAGCCTTACCGACAACTTCACATGGTATGCTGGCAACCACAAGGTGACAGCAGGCTTCAACTTCGAGCATCAGCTTGCTAACAACGCATACATGCGCGGCGGCACAGGCTACTACCGCTACCGCTCGCTCGACGACTTCCTCACTGGCGCTGCGCCTGAGACCGTGGGCCTCGCTTACGGCTACAACGGAGCTACAAGCCCTGCATCAGAGGTTAAGTTCAACCAGTATGGCATCTACCTGCAGGACGAGTGGAACGTGAACGACCGCCTGAAGCTCACCGGCGGTATCCGCTTCGATAACATCGCCTTCGACGACGACGACATCATGACCAACAACGCTATCAAGGCGCTCGACTTCGGCGGAAAGCACATCGACACCGGTATGTGGCCGAAGAGCAACATTCAGATTTCGCCGCGCGTAGGCTTCGTATGGGACGTGCTGGGCAACAAGAGCCTCAAGGTGCGTGGCGGTACTGGTCTGTTCGCAGGCCGTCTGCCGTTGGTATTCTTCACCAACATGCCGAGCAACTCGGGTATGATTCAGCAGAACCCGTTCAACGCTGTTACAAAGTACAACAGCGACGGCACAGTGCAGTCGTCTGACCCGCTGCTCAACAACTTCAAGGGCGGACTCGTAACCGACCGCGACAAGATTCGCGAACTGCTCGGTGCGCCGGCAAGCATCACTCCTGACGACGGCACTCTGGCAAGAACAATCGGCGGCGTAGACCGCAACTTCAAGATGCCGCAGGTATGGAAGTCGTCACTCGCTGTGGACTATCAGGTGCCGGTTAGCTTCCCGATGACACTCACAGCAGAGTTCATCTACACAAAGAAGATCACCGACGTGATGCTGAAGAACTACAACATCAAGGACGACACTTCTGAGTGGGAACACCTCAACGGAGCTGACAACCGCCTCGTTTATCCGAAGAACTTCACATACTACTCGAACATCAACGATGCGTGCGTGCTCACCAACACTCACAAGGGATACGGCTACACCTTCAACATCACAGCTACAGCCGAGCCGCTGAAGAACCTCAACGTGATGGCTGCCTACACACACACCGTGATGAAGGAGGTATCGGGTATGCCGGGTAGCAACGCTTCTTCTGCATGGTCGGGTCTGTACACCATCAACGGTCCTAACTTCTCTAAGGTGCAGAACTCACAGTACGTCATCCCAGACCGCATCATCGCTAACGTAAGCTACAAGTATGCCAAGGATCACTTCAGCCTCTTCTACACTGGCTACTCTCCGTCGGGCTACAGCTTCCTCTACAACGGCGATATCAACGGCGACCGCATCAAGAACGACTTGATGTACATACCGAGAAACGACTCTGAAATCAACTTCGTAAGCGACGCCGACCGCCAGGCATTCTGGAAGTTCGTAGAGCAGGACAAGTATCTGAAGAACCACAAGGGCGAGTACGCAGAGGCTTATAGCGCTCGTGCTCCGTTCATACACCGCTTCGACTTCCGTTGGGCACACGACTTCGACGTGAAGATAGGCAACACACGCAACCGCCTGCAGCTCAGCCTCGACATCATGAACGTAGGCAACCTCTTCAACTCGAAGTGGGGCGTAGCCAAGAACATGGGCAGCTGCAACAACGGCCAGGTTCTGAAGGTGAACAAGGTGGAGAACAACACACCGGTGTTCAGCATGATGAAGGTGAACGGCGAGTATGCTACCAAGACCTGGAACTTCAACCACAACTACGACCAGTGCTGGAAGATGCAGATCGGTATCAAGTACACATTCAACTAATTCATAACAGACAGATATGAGAAGGATAATCGTTGTCCTTTCGCTATTACTTTGTTCGCTGGCAAGCTCGCTTGCCGGCGAACATCGTATTGTGATAGTATCTCTCGACGGTTGCCGCTGGGACTATCCGCAGATGTACCACACGCCGTTCCTCGACAAGCTCGGACAAGACGGCGTGCAGGCTGTGATGCAGCCCTCGTTTCCCTCGTCTACCTTCCCCAACCACTACACGCTCGCCACTGGCCTCGTGCCCGACCACCACGGCATCATCGCCAACGTGTTCTACCACAAGGCTACCAACACCACCTTCGCTCTGGGCAAGAACCAGAACGACCCTGCCTACTGGGGCGGCGACCCGATATGGCTCACCGCAAAACGTCAGGGCAAGCGCGTGGGCGTGGTCTACTGGCCTGGCTCCGACGTGGCTATCAAGGGCGAATATCCCGACTACTGGCACAGCTATGCCAAGAAGCCGCTGCTGACGTATGTGGAGCGCGTGGCGAAGATTGAGGAGATGCTGAAGATGCCTGCCGACAAGCGTCCTCAGCTCATCATGGCTTACTTCGACGAGCCCGACCACAGCGGACACACCTACGGACCGGAGAGTCCTGAGACGCGCAAGCAGGTGGAGGCGCTCGACGGTCTGCTCAACCAGCTCTGGAACGACATACAGCGCATGCCCGACGCTGCCGACATCGACCTTATCGTGACTGCCGACCACGGCATGACGCGTCTCTCTAACGAGCGCATCATACGTCTCGACAAGGTGCTCGACAAGTCGTGGTACGAGCGCCTCGCGACGGGCTTCCCCACAATGGTGTTCGCCAAGAAGGGCTGCGAGGGCAAGATTCTGAAGGCACTCAACGCCGTGCCTCACCTCAGGGCGTACCGCAAGGCTGAGGTGCCGGAATATCTGCACTTCGGCACGAACGAGAATATCGGCGACATCGTGGTGCTCAGCGACATCGGATTCGTCACGAGCGAGCACGACCGCACCATAGCCGGCGCACACGGCTTCGACCCTACGTACAGCGACATGCACGTGCTGTTCCGCGCCTGTGGTCCCGACTTCCGCAAGGGCTACACCCGCGAGTCTACCTTCCGCAACGTGAACGTCTACCCGCTCCTCGCCCATCTGCTCGGCATCACATCCTCGCCGTCGGATGGAAGTCTGGAGGAAGTGAAGGATATGCTTGCGGAGTAAGAAGATCGCTAAAAACCATTCACATTACTATGAAACATATCATAACATCATGCTTGATTGCGATAAGCGCAATGACCGCTTACGCTCAGCACACTCCAGTTTATCTGGACGAGACACAGCCAATGGAGCTGCGCATTGACGACGCCCTCTCGCGTATGACTCTTCAGGAAAAGATACGCGTCATACATGCACAGAGCAAATTCTCATCTGCCGGAATACCGCGATTGGGATTTCCCGACTTCTGGACAGACGACGGCCCTCACGGTGTGCGCCCTGACGTATTATGGGACGAATGGGAGCAGGCAGGACAGACCAACGACTCATGCGTGGCGTTCCCTGCGTTGACCTGTCTCGCTGCCACATGGAACCCAGACCTCGCCACGCTCTACGGCAAGAGTCTTGGCGAAGAAGCCCTCTATCGTGGCAAGGACATGATTCTCGGACCGGGCGTCAACATCTATCGCACCCCGCTCGGCGGACGCAACTTCGAGTATATGGGCGAAGACCCTTACCTGGCGGCTACGATGGTGGTGCCTTACATACAGGGTCTGCAGTCGAACGGTGTTTCGGCATGCGTGAAGCATTACTGTCTGAACAATGAAGAGGAATATCGTAACCAGGTGAACGTCGTAGTAAGCGACCGCGCTCTGCATGAGATCTATCTGCCGGCGTTCAAGGCTGCCGTGGAGCAAGGCAAGGTTTGGGCCATTATGGGTGCATACAACCTTTACAAGAACGAGCACAACTGCCACAACCAGTACACGCTCAACCGCATACTGAAGGGCGAATGGGCGTTTGACGGCGTGGTAGTGAGCGACTGGGGCGGATGTCACGACACCGACCAGGCGGTGAAGAACGGGCTGGACATAGAGTTCGGAACATGGACCAACGGCCTTTCAGCAGGAACAAGCAACGCTTATGACAACTATTATCTTGCCACACCATATATCAATGGTATAAAGAGCGGCAAATACACCACCCGAGAACTCGACGACAAGGTGCGCCGTGTGCTGCGACTCTTCTTCCGCACGACGATGAACCGTCAGCGTCCGCACGGCTTCCTCTGTTCAGAATCGCACTACGAGGCTGCCCGCCAGATTGCTGACGAGGGCATCGTGCTACTACAGAACCGCAACAACGTGCTGCCTATCGACCGCAACAAGGCGAAGCGCATACTCGTTGTGGGCGAGAATGCCATCAAGATGATGACCGTCGGCGGCGGTTCGTCATCGCTGAAGGTGCAGCGCGAGATACTTCCACTCGACGGACTGCGAGCAAAACTTGGAGGTACGGCAGAGATTGACTATGCACGCGGATACGTCGGAGACGTGACGGGCGAATACAACGGAGTGGAAACGGGACAAAACCTGAAGGACGACCGCTCCGCCGACCAACTCATCGCCGAGGCTGTGGAGAAAGCAAAGGATGCCGACTATGTCATTATGGTGGGCGGACTGAACAAGTCGGACTATCAGGACTGCGAAGGACACGACCGCAAGCAGTATGAGTTGCCATACGCGCAGAACCGACTCATCGAAGCACTTACCAAGGTAACCGACCGCCTCATCTACGTAAACGTGTCGGGCAACGCCGTGGCAATGCCTTGGCGAGACAAGGTGGCAGCCATCGTACAGAGCTGGTTCATAGGTTCGGAAGCTGGCAACGCCATCGCCGACGTGCTGACAGGCGACGCCAATCCGAGCGGCAAGCTGCCGTTCACATGGTATGGAAGCCTCAACGACTGTGGCGCTCACGCTCTGAAAACATATCCTGGCACGTGGCGAACCACCGATGACAAGACAGTTGGTTTCGACAAGGTAATCGACGAAGAATATAAGGAAGGCATATATGTGGGCTACCGCTGGACGGAGAAGAAACACATCAAACCGACATTTGCTTTCGGACACGGACTGAGTTACACATCATTCAGCATCAGCGCCCTGCGACAGTCGGCAAAAGAAATGACTCGCGACGGCAAATTGACGTTCACCGTAACCGTCAAGAACACCGGCACAAAGCGTGGCGCAGAGACCGTACAGCTCTACATAAAGGACGTGAAAGCGTCGGTAGACCGTCCTGTAAAGGAGCTCAAAGGCTTCAAGAAGGTATGGCTCAACCCCGGCGAACAGCAGGACGTAGACATCACCATCGACAATGCAGCTCTCTCTTTCTACGACGAAACGTCAAGTGCATGGAAATCGGAGAACGGAGTGTTTGAGGCTCTCATAGGAAACGCCTCTGACAACACACCATTAAAAGCACGCTTCACACTTAGATAAAACTGCGTGAGGCAGACAGACACGCCGCACAACAAAGCATAATCGCACAAATTCAAAACAAAAAAACATCATTTCACAAGAGGTATGACCACAATAGGCATACCTCTTTTTTTATTTTGCATAGTGTAAAACGACATCGGCAGAACATAACGACTATCGAACAACACAGAATAACAATATATTTTAAGCTCTTAAACGATGAGAAACATGAACTGCTTCTTAAAACGACGGTCATGATTGCCGTCAATGTCTCTGTTAATTATACTCAACACTTTCAACTTTTCGGAAGAAAGTGTTGAGTATGCTTCACACTTTTATTATTTTTGCAAGAAACATAAACACAAGAAATCTATATAATTATATAATAATGATAGAAAGCATCATAGTAGCAATAGTGGCAGCCATCATCATCGGCGTGGTGGTGTATTCTTACAGCAAGAGAATAGCAGACCTTAAGGATGTGCACAACAAGCAAATCGCCGAACTGAAAGAGGCGCACGAAAAGCAGATTGCTGAACTGAAAGAGGCTCAGACGGCGCAGCTCGAACAGCTGAAGGCGGCTCAGACGGCGCAACTCGAGCAGGTGAAGGAGGGGCAACAGAAGCAGATAGAGGCACTCAGAGAGATGAACCGCGAGCAGGTGGAGAGTCAGATGAAGCTCATACGTGAGCAGATGCAGACCACATCGGAGGAGATTCTGAAGCGACGTCAGGACGAGCTGGGCGAGCGCAACAAGGAGCAGGTGTCGAAGATAATCGATCCGCTCACACAAAGCCTGAAGAGCATGCGCGAGGCGTTCGACAAATCGAAGGAACAGCAGAACGAAGCGCTCACGCGTCTCGACGCTACGATAAAGGTGAACATGGAGAAGAGCGCGGCGCTGGGCGAGACTGCCGACCGGCTGACACGTGCGCTCACCGGAGAGGTGAAGGTGCAGGGCAACTTCGGCGAGCTGAAGCTGAAGCAGCTGCTCGAAGACCTCGAGCTGAAGGAGGGCGAGCAGTTTGACACGCAGGAGACGCTGCGCGACAAGGCGGGCAAGCAGGCGAAGGGCGACGACGGACGCGGACTCATACCCGACTTCATCCTACACTTCCCGAACAACCGCCACGTGGTGGTCGACTCGAAGATGTCGCTCACCGACTACGAGCGCTACATGAACGCTGAGGACGGCACGCCAGAGAAGTCGGAATATCTGAAGGCACACGTAGCAAGCGTGCGTGCTCAGGTGAAGCGACTGGCGCGCAAGGAGTATACGAAGTATCTGCCCGAGGGCTACAACCGCCTCAACTTCGCCATCATGTACGTGCCTATAGAAGGCGCATTGAATCTTGCGCTGCTCAACGACACCACGCTATGGCGCGAGGCTTACGACGAAGGCGTCATGATTCTCGGTCCGCAGACCATGTACATGAACCTTCGCGTGCTGGAGATGATGTGGACGCAGGTGCGCCAGCTGAAGAACCAGCAGGCGATGATAGACGCAGCGAACATCGTCGTGGAGCGTGTGCAGGACTTCGGCATGCGCTTCATGGATGTGGAGACGAGCATGAACAGCACGGTGGAGAAGATGGCTAAGCTGAAGGTGTCTACGGCGGAAAGCGGCAGAAGCATCATCACCGCTGCAAAGAGTCTGCTGAAAGCCGGAGCAAAGGAAAACAAGAAGAAGAAGTCGCTCGACGAAATGGACAATACTGTGTTCATCGAAAGCGACGAATAAAAAAAAGTCCTCGAAAAATTTTTCGAGGACTTTTTTTTATATTAGAGTGCGTCGATCACGCTGCAGATATCGCCGAAGATGCGTGGCAACTCGCCGAGTCCGTTGATGTGGTGGTGAATGCCTTCGCCCTTGTACCACTCGATAAGCGGAGCTGTCTGGTTGTGATAGACGTCGAGACGCTTCTTGATAGTCTCAGCGTTGTCGTCAGAGCGTCCGCTCTCCTGACCGCGCTTGATAAGACGAGTCATCAGCTCGTCCTCCGGAACGTCGAGCTCAATCATGGCAGCCACCTTGTGTCCGCGCTCAGCGAGCATCTTCTTCAGAGCCTCAGCCTGCGGGATAGTGCGCGGGAAGCCGTCGAAGATAACGCCCTTGTGCTCCTTGCCGAAGCTGTCATACACACTTGCGAGGATGTTTACCATCAACTCGTCTGGGATGAGCTGTCCGTTGTCAATAAAACCCTTGGCAGTCTTGCCAAGTTCTGTTCCGTTCTTGATCTCGTTGCGAAGAACGTCGCCTGTAGAGATGTGGTTGAAACCATACTTCTCAATCATCAGGTCGCTCTGGGTGCCCTTGCCTGAACCAGGAGCACCGAAAATTACGATGTTTTTCATCTGAATTCTTTATTATGTAATGTTATTGTTTACTCCTACTCCACCACTGTATAGATATCGCGCAGGTTGCGTCCCTGCTGGTCGTAGTCGAGTCCGTAGCCGAGGATGAAGTCGTTTGGTATCTCGATGGCTACATACTCTGTGTCGAGAGGCACCTTCAGACACTCCGGCTTGAGCAGCAGAGTGCAGATGTGCACCGACTCCGGCTCCTTCTCCTTGAGTTGCTCGAGCAGAGTCTGCATAGTGAGTCCCGACTCGATGATGTCCTCAACGATGATCACGGTGCGGCCCTTGATATCATCGTTCAAACCGATGAGCTGCTTCACCTTTCCGGTAGACGCAGTGCCCTCGTACGACGACATCTTGACGAACGAAATCTCGCACGGCACGTTGATCATACGCATGAGGTCGGCAGCGAACACGAACGATCCGTTGAGCATGGCGAGCAACAACGGATTCTTGCCTGCCATGTCCTTGTTGATACGATCGGCTACGACCTTTACTTTTTGAAGAATCTCAGCTTCGGGGATTGACACCTTGAAGGTCTTGTCCTTTATTTTTATCACGCTCATAGGGTACAATATTTATAATTAGGTGCAAAGTTACTGAAAGTCTTGCACATAAAAAAACTGCTTGCAGATTTTTTTTGTCGAGACGCATCGTTAAGTGTCAGAAAGTTAGTGCAAGTAGCTTAGTTATGACAAAAATTTGCGAGCATATTTTGTATTGTCTTCGGTTTGCAGTAACTTTGCACACATGAAACAAAATCAAGCATCTTTGAGCAGCAAGCAGTATGCTGTGCCGTTCATCCTCATCACCTCACTCTTCTTCATGTGGGGCTTTGCACGCGCCATCCTCGACGTGCTCAACAAGCATTTCCAGAATGCGCTCGACATCAGCATCACACAGTCGGCACTGATTCAGGTGACCACTTATCTCGGCTACTTCCTCATGGCGATACCCGCCGGTCTTTTCATCAACCGTCAGGGCTACCGCCGCGGCGTGGTAAGCGGACTCCTGCTGTTCGGCTTAGGCTCGCTGGCGTTCATCCCCTGCTCAATGCTGGGCACGTTCTACGCCTATCTCGTGGCGCTGTTCATCATCGGTTGCGGACTCGTGTTCCTCGAGACCTCAGCCAATCCGTACGTAACGGAGCTCGGACCGAAGGAGACAGCCACGTCGCGTCTTAACTTCTCGCAGTCGTTCAACGGCGTAGGCTCAATGTTCGCCACACTCGTCGTGGGCAGCTTCCTCTTCCAGGGCGCCGACGGCAGCGCAGGCGGCGACGCCGTGATACCTTACACCATAATGGGCGCGTTCGTATTACTTATAGCCGTGGTTTTCGCACGAGTGAAACTGCCAGAGATAGTTCACGACAACGACAACGACACAAAGCAGGGCGCACACAACCTGAAGATGCTCTTCCGCAACCGCTGGTTCGTGTTCGGACTGCTTGCGCTACTCGCATACGAGGTGGCGGAGATTTCGATAAACTCCTACTTCATCAACTTCGTGACGGGTCAGGGCTGGATGAAGGCAGCCACTGGCTCTACGATACTCACCATCGGTCTGGGCGTGTTCATGCTGGCGCGCTTCATCGGTGCGGCTGTGATGAGCAACATTGCGGCAGAGAAGTATCTCGCCGTATGCGCTCTCGGCACCGTGATCTGCATCGCCGTTCTGCTGCTCGACTTCGGTCGCGACGTGTCTGTTCTGGCGCTCATAGCCAACTATTTCTTCGAGGCTATCATGTTCCCGACCATCTTCGCCCTAACGCTGCGCGGACTCGGCGGACTCACCAAGAGCGCTTCGTCGATACTGATGATGACACCGGTAGGCGGCTGCGGTTTTCTTCTGATGGGCATCATTGCCGACTCTACAGACAACTTCACGCTGCCGTTCTTCATACCGCTCGCAGGCTTTGCCTTTGTGCTCGTATACGCTCTGCGCTATACCATGAAGCGTGCGGCTTAAGACATTCAGCAACTTGTCAGCTTGCCATTGATTCAAGCTGACAAGTTGCTACTATTTCGCCCCCAAACTCATAAAAACTTCATTTACATGCAACCATACCTGCAAAAACTTGGTGCAGGTATGCCTTATTCTGCGATATTTTCCGTAACTTTGCAAGTTGTCAATCTATTGATTGATTGATAGTTGTCCTTTTTATTCATCTATAAAGCATAAATACAGACAATGGCAGAATCTAATTTCGTAGACTATGTAAAGATATATTGTCGCTCAGGCAAGGGCGGCAGAGGCTCTATGCACCTCCGTCACGTGAAGTATAACCCCAACGGCGGACCCGACGGCGGCGATGGCGGACACGGCGGCAGCATCTACCTGCGCGGCAACCACAACTACTGGACGCTGCTCCACCTTAAGTTCCAGCGCCACGTCTTCGCTGAGCACGGAGGCAACGGTGGTCGCGACAAGTGTCACGGCAAGGACGGCCAGGACATATACATCGACGTGCCGTGCGGAACGGTGGTGTACGACGCCGAGACGGGCAAGTACGTATGCGACGTGATGCACGACGGACAGGAAGTGCTGCTGCTCAAGGGCGGCAGAGGCGGACTCGGCAACTTCCAGTTCCGCTCAGCTACCAACCAGTGCCCGCGCTATGCTCAGCCGGGCGAACCGATGGAGGAGATGACCATCATCCTCGAGCTGAAGCTGCTCGCCGACGTAGGTCTTGTGGGCCTTCCGAACGCAGGCAAGTCGACACTGCTCTCAGCCGTGTCGAGCGCACGCCCGAAGATTGCCAACTACCCATTCACCACACTCGAACCGTCGCTCGGCATCGTCGACTACCGCGACCACAAGTCGTTCGTGATGGCAGACATCCCGGGAATCATCGAGGGAGCAAGCGAAGGCAAGGGACTCGGTCTGCGCTTCCTGCGCCACATCGAGCGCAACTCGCTGCTGCTCTTCATGGTGCCGGGCGACACCGACGACATCAAGCGCGAGTACGAACTGCTGAAGAACGAGCTTGAGAAGTTCAACCCCGAAATGCTCGACAAGCACCGCGTATTGGCCGTGACGAAGTGCGACCTGCTCGACGACGAACTCATGGACATGCTGCGCGAGACGCTGCCCGACGACCTACCCGTAGTGTTCATCTCCTCTGTTACCGGACTCGGCATTCAGGAACTGAAGGATACGCTGTGGCAGGAGCTCAACTCGGAGAGCAACAAGCTGCAGAACATCACAGCCGAGGACACACTCGTACACCGCGACAAGGACATGACACGCTTCATGGCAGAAATGAAGGCGGAGGGCGAGGACGATATTATCTACATCGACGACGACGACATCGAGGACGTTGACGACGTGGAAGACCTCGACGACTTTGAATACGAAGAGGAGGCAGACAATGAGTAACACCGCGCTGCGCCTTACATATTATAATATAGCCGACGGCGTGTGCGCTTTCTCAACCACACGCCACGGCGGAACCAGCGAGGGCAACCACGCCTCGCTGAACATCAACCCCTACTGCGGCGACAAGCCCGAGCACGTGGCTGCCAACCGCACGCTGCTGGCTGAGGAGCTGGGCGTAGACGCCGACCGCATCATACTGCCCCACCAGACACACGGCACCGAGACACGCATCATAGGCAAGGAGTTCTGCGCCCTGCCCGAGCAGATACGCCAGATGCTGCTCGAAGGCGTCGACGCGCTGCTCACCGACGTAAAGGGCGTGTGCATCGGAGTGTCGACAGCCGACTGCATACCCGTACTGCTCTACGACGAGGAGCACCACGCCGCGGCAGCCGTTCACGCCGGATGGCGCGGTACGCTGGCACGCATCGTGGGCAAGGCGATAGCCGACATGAGCATCGCCTACAAGACCGACCCGAAGAAACTGAAAGCCGTTATCGGACCGGGCATATCCAGGAAGAACTTCGAAGTGGGCGACGAGGTGTACGCCGCTTTCGAAGAGGCGGCCTTCGACATGCCGACGCTCGCACAGCAGGAGATAAAGCGCAACCCCGACGCCACAGACCCGTCGAAGCTGTTCGAGAAGAAATGGCACATCGACCTGAAACTCGCCAACCGACAGCTGCTCGAGCACGCCGGCGTAGCTGATGAGAATATCCTCGAAAGCGACGTCTGCACATACGACAGCGTAGACGAATACTTCTCGGCACGACGCCTCGGCACCGAGTCGGGACGCATCTATTCGGGCATTATATTATAGTCCGCGCCGAACGATACGGACATCCGCGCCGGTCGGCGCACGCAACTTTTGAAGAAGACTAATCAAACAAACAATAATGCGAATAAAGAAACTACTATTAGCCATAGCCACACTCACCCTCGTGTCGGCAACACCCGTAAAGCATCAGTTCACTGCTGCCGAACAGCAGCAGATCAGCATATCAACACCCGGACTCTTCGACCGCTCCGATGCGTTCAGCATCGACCTCGGTCTGCTCAAACCCAACGAATACTCGTTTCCGCTGCCCGTGGGCAAAGCCACGATGCGCAAGAACGACGTAGTGCAGATAGACACCAAGGACGGCGACAACGTGAAGGCGATGTTCGACGGAACGGTGCGTCTCGCACGCAAACACCAGGACATGGGCTACGTGATAGTGATACGTCACCGCAACGGACTGGAGACAGTATACGCCAACAACGCCGAGAACATGGTTGAGGTGGGACAGCACGTACGCGCCGGACAGACCATCGCCATCGTCGGACACCGCGACGGCAAGTTCTACTGCGACTTCTCTATCATGATCGACGGCAAGCGCATCAACCCCGCCGCCGTGTTCAGCATAAACAGCCACCGACTGCACCGCCACACACTGCTCTGCGAGAAGCACAGCTCGTACATCAACGTGTCGACCGTGGGCGAGAAGGTAGACCTCGACGAGAACCCCAACTTCACAACCGAGGACGTGTTCGAGAAGAAGTCGACATATAAGTGGAACCTCGAGGAGATGAAGAAAGGCAGCTGGGCGTATCCGTTGCCCGGGGCCAAGGTGATAAGCCCCTACGGAGGCAAGCGCCGACACAGCGGCGTAGACCTCAAGACGAAACCGAACGACGAGATAGTGGCAGCATTCGACGGCGTGGTGACACGCTCCAACTCTCACTACGGCTACGGACTGTGCATCGTCGTCAAGCACGCCAACGGACTGGAGACACTCTACTCGCACCAGTCGAAAAACCTCGTGAAGGTGGGCGACAAGGTGAAAGCCGGTCAGGTGATAGGTCTCACCGGACGCACCGGACGCGCCACAACCGAACATCTCCACTTCGAGACTGTATTCAAAGGACGCCGATTCAACCCGAATCTCATCTTCGACCATAACTCGCGACAGCTGCAGAAGTCGACGCTCACGCTCACCAAGAACGGCGGCATCACCTCGAAACGCAACTAAAAGCGCCGATTTTAGTTACAGAACGTTAAAAACAAGCGTTTTTCGACCAAAAACGAAAAAATCTCCGCAAAACATTTTGCGGTTACAGAAAAATGCTATAACTTTGCACTCGCTTTCAAGAACAAAGCAATTGCAAAGCAAGGGCGTTTAGCTCAGCTGGTTTAGAGCATCTGCCTTACAAGCAGAGGGTCGGCGGTTCGAATCCGTCAACGCCCACATAAAGCGAACAAATTTTCAACTTGTTCGCTTTTTTTTGTATATACACAAAAATCGTATACACGCGAAAACAAAATCACATAATTTCACATAAAAACCACACACAAATAAAAACTTATTTGTAATTTTGCATCCGTAATTACACATAATTATATATAATAGCCAATTATGAAACTTGATTTGCTGACAGCCATCTCGCCGATTGACGGCCGTTATCGTGGCAAGACCGAGCGCCTTGCCGACTACTTCTCAGAGTATGCACTGATACGCTACCGCGTACGTGTGGAAATCGAATACTTCATCACGCTTTGTGAGTTGCCATTGCCGCAGCTCGCTTCGTTCGACCATCAGCTCTTCGACCAGCTGCGCGACATCTACCGCAACTTCGGCGAAGAGGAAGCACAGCGCGTGAAGGACATCGAGAAAGTAACTAACCACGACGTGAAGGCTGTGGAATACTTCATAAAGGAGGAGTTCGACCGCATCGGCGGACTCGACGCTTACAAGGAGTTCATCCACTTCGGTCTCACTTCGCAGGACATCAACAATACATCAGTGCCTCTCTCTATCAAGGAGGCGCTCGAGCAGTTCTACTACCCGCTCTGCGAGGAGCTCATCGCACAGCTCCGCCAGTATGCAGAGGAGTGGGCAGCAGTGCCTATGCTCGCAAAGACACACGGACAGCCCGCTTCGCCTACACGTTTGGGCAAGGAGGTGATGGTGTTCGTATACCGTCTTGAGGAGCAGCTGCGCCAGCTGAAGGAGTGCCGCCTCACCGCTAAGTTCGGCGGTGCCACCGGCAACTACAACGCTCACCACGTAGCCTATCCCGAGTACGACTGGAAGGCGTTCGGCAACCGCTTCGTGAGCGAGAAGCTCGGACTGGAGCGCGAGCAGTTCACTACACAGATCTCCAACTACGACTGCCTCGGTTCTGTGTTCGACGCAATGCGCCGCATCAACACAATCATCATCGACCTCGACCGCGACTTCTGGATGTACATTTCTATGGAGTACTTCAAGCAGAAGATCAAGGCAGGCGAAGTAGGCTCGTCGGCAATGCCGCACAAGGTGAACCCCATCGACTTCGAGAACTCTGAGGGCAACCTCGGCATAGCTAACGCCGTTCTGCAGTTCCTCGCACAGAAGCTCCCCGTGAGCCGTCTGCAGCGCGACCTCACCGACTCTACCGTTCTGCGCAACGTAGGCGTACCGTTCGGCCACGGCGTAATCGCTATCGAGAGCACACTCAAGGGTCTGCGCAAGCTCATCCTCAACGAGGAGAAGCTCAAGGAAGACCTCAACAACACATGGGCTGTAGTGGCAGAAGCCATCCAGACCATCCTCCGTCGTGAGGCATACCCACATCCATACGAGGCTCTGAAGGCGCTCACACGCACCAACAAGCACATGACCGAGGAAACCATCCACGAGTTCATCCAGACTCTCAACGTGAGCGACGCTGTGAAGGCGGAACTGATGGCTATCACGCCGATGAACTACACCGGCATCTAAGCAAGATACAACAAGATATAATTAGACATTAGCCGTGAGGCTATATACATAAACAATAAAACCAAATAAGCAATTATGGATTCAGAAAACGTAAAGAATCAGGAACAGAACACAGCGGATCAGACTACTGGCAATAGCGAGAGCTACGGCCGTGCCGCAGGAAACTATCAGAAAGAGTATCGCAGCGTGACGGGACGTCGCCCGCGTATTCACACACAGCACTCGGCTTCGGCTTCAACACAGAGCGAGGACGGCGGCTTCCGTCCGGAAGGCTTCGGATCTGGCCTCGGCTCTCAGCAGCAGGGTGGCTACCAGCCACGTCAGGGCGGATACCAGCCACGTCAGCAGGGCGGCTACCAGCAGCGCGGCGGCTATCAGCCACGTCAGCAGGGCGGCTATCGTCCGCGCTACAATCAGGATGGCGAGCAGCAGCAGGGCGGCTACCAGCCACGCCAGCAGGGCGGCTATCGTCCGCGCTACAACCAGGACGGCGAGCAGCAGCAGGGCGGCTACCAGCCACGTCAGCAGGGCGGCTATCGTCCGCGCTACAACCAAGACGGCGAACAGCAGCAGGGCGGCTACCAGCCACGTCAGCAGGGCGGCTACCAGCAGCGCGGCGGCTACGGACAGCGCCAGCAGGGCGGCTATCAGCAGCGCGGCGGCTACGGACAGCAGGGCGGCTACCAGCAGCGCGGCGGTTACGGACAGCAGGGCGGCTACGGTCAGCAGCGCGGCGGCTACAACCGCGGCGGCTACGGACAGCAGGGCGGCTACAATCAGGGTGGCTACCAGCAGCGTCAGCGCACACCTGGCTACGACCCCAACGCAAAGTATAGCATGAAAAAGCGCATTGAGTACAAGGAGGAGAACTACGATCCGAACGAACCGCTTCGTCTGAACAAGTTCCTCGCCAACGCAGGTATCTGCTCGCGCCGTGAGGCTGACGAGTTCATCCAGGCAGGCGTGGTTAGTGTGAACGGAGAGGTAGTGACCGAGCTCGGCACCAAGATCAAGCGCACAGACGAGATAAAATTCCACGACCAGCCCGTAACACTCGAGAAGAAGGTGTACGTGCTGCTCAACAAACCGAAGGACTGCGTGACAACAAGCGACGACCCGCAGCAGCGTAAGACCGTGATGGACCTCGTGAAGAACGTGTGCCCGGAGCGCATCTACCCGGTAGGACGCCTCGACCGCAACACAACCGGCGTGCTCCTGCTCACCAACGACGGCGACCTCGCTTCTAAGCTCACACACCCGAAGTTCCTGAAGAAGAAGGTATACCACGTATACCTCGACAAGAACGTAACGGCTCACGACATGCAGCAGATTGCTCAGGGCATCGAGCTGGAGGACGGCGAGATACATGCAGACGCTATCGAGTACGCAAGCGACACAGACAAGAGCCAGGTAGGCATCGAGATCCACAGCGGCAAGAACCGCATCGTACGCCGCATCTTCGAGCACCTCGGCTACCGCGTCGTTAAGCTCGACCGCGTGCAGTTCGCAGGACTCACCAAGAAGAACCTCCGCCGCGGCGACTGGCGCTTCCTCACAGAGAAGGAAGTGGAGATGCTGCGCATGGGAGCATTCGAGTAAAACATAAACAGGTTGAAGTGGTGAGGTGTTGAGATGGTGTACACAACATCCCACCATGTCAACCCTTTTAACTTAAACAATATAATGGAAAGAACAAAAGTTATTGACGCTCTCCGTAGCACCGACTTCGGAAGCCAAATCAACGTAAAGGGTTGGGTGCGCACTCACCGCAGTTCAAAGGCTGTCGACTTCATCGCGCTCAACGACGGTTCTACAATCAAGAACATACAGATCGTGGTAGACCCCACCAAGTTCGACGCCGAGATGCTGAAGCAGATCACCACCGGTGCCTGCATCAGCGCAGTAGGTACGCTCGTAGAGAGCCAGGGTGCGGGTCAGACATCTGAGATACAGTGCGAGAGCCTCGAAGTGTACGGACTCTGCGGCAGCGACTACCCGATGCAGAAGAAGGGACAGTCGTTCGAATACATGCGTCAGTACGCTCATCTGCGTCTGCGCACCAACACATTCGGTGCAGTGATGCGCATACGCCACAACATGGCGATGGCTATCCACACCTACTTCCACGAGCACGGCTACTTCTACTTCAACACTCCGCTCATCACCGCAAGCGACTGCGAGGGTGCAGGTCAGATGTTCCAGGTTACGACCAAGAACCTCTACAACCTGAAGAAGACAGAGGACGGCAAGATCGACTACTCTGACGACTTCTTCGGCAAGCAGACTTCGCTCACCGTGTCTGGACAGCTCGAGGGCGAGCTCGGAGCCACAGCGCTCGGAGCCATCTATACCTTCGGTCCGACATTCCGCGCAGAGAACTCTAACACTCCGCGCCACTTGGCTGAGTTCTGGATGGTAGAGCCAGAGGTGGCATTCCTCGACCTCGCCGGACTCATGGACCTTGAGGAAGACTTCATCAAGTATTGCATCCGTTGGGCGCTCGACCACTGCAAGGACGACCTCGAGTTCCTCAACAAGATGATCGACAAGGGCCTCATCGCACGTCTTGAGGGCGTGCTCAACTCCGAGTTCGTTCGTCTGCCTTACACCGAGGGCATCCGCATCCTGCAGGAGGCTATACAGAACGGCAAGAAGTTCGAGTTCCCATGCGAGTGGGGCGACGACTTGGCTTCTGAGCACGAGCGTTTCCTCGTTGAGGAGCACTTCAAGAAGCCGGTTATCATGACCAACTACCCGAAGGCTATCAAGGCGTTCTACATGAAGATAGACGCTGAGGAGAGCGGTTTCGGCGGCAAGAGCGGCCAGACCGTTCAGGGCACCGACGTTCTCTTCCCGCAGATCGGCGAGATCATCGGCGGTTCTGTACGCGAGGAGAGCTACGACAAGCTGATGAACGAGATTGAGGAGCGCAACATCCCGATGAAGGATATGACATGGTACCTCGACACACGCAAGTACGGTTCATGTCCGCACGCAGGCTTCGGCCTCGGCTTCGAGCGCCTCATACTCTTCGTAACAGGTATGCAGAACATCCGCGACGTGATTCCGTTCCCGCGTACTCCGAAGAGTGCTGAATTCTAAACCAATTTCCACATCCATAAACTTTATGGGGGGTGTAGCAGACAATAGTTTGCTGCACCCTTTTTTGTTATTAATATAGCGTATGCGAAAAAATCTTCCAACGGTTGTCTTTTATTTTAACATTATTTTAATTTGCATTAATAAGTGGTACATCATACTATGTTTTTGCATGATGTACACCGATATTGCAGAACACGCCAAATATTTGCAGAACATTCCAAATTGTTCTAAAGTTCATCTAAATGCGCTGAAAGGAGAACGTTTGCACGATTCTTAAATTTTACATAACTTTGCATATAGTAAAAAGTATTAAGTATTTTTCAAACGTTTCAAAGGCGTTATGTCCCTGCAAAGTTAAAAATCAGCTAAAATACAAAAGACAATGAGAAAAGTTATCAAGACTGTAATGATGGCAGCCTTCACCGCCATTGCCATGTCTGCATCAGCAGCGTCTGTGCAGACCTACAGCGCATCGTCAGACTCTGTTCTGACCCAACCCGTAGACACTCTGAGCGAGAAGCTCGCACAGATGGAGAACCGCGTGAACACCCTTGAGAAGGAGCAGAACTACACTAAGGTTTGGAAGCGCAAGAAATACTGGAAGTTCGGTATCACCCAGCCTAACCTTGAGCGCACAGACGGCGAGGCTATGACATGGAAGACCAACGGATCGTTCTTCGTACAGCAGGGTCGCACAGCCTATCTTCACGCCAAGCCAATCGCCGGACTCATCAAGATTGGTATCGACTACGGCTTCTTCGACTTCACCTATACCAAGCTGAAGCTCAACGAGATGGCAGCAGGAAAGCAGACCGGCACACGCGCTTCTGACGGCTTCGACGACATCGTCAGCGGCAAGCCCGACGGCAATCCGTCTGTACTTCCGGGCAACATCAACCTCGGTATGCACAAGTTCGACTACAGCATGCACGTTGGTCCGAGCGTTAGCGTTAATCCTTGGAACAAGCTCATCGCAGCAGCCTACTTCCACGTGATGCCTACAGCGACGGGCGTGCTGCAGAACGACACTTTCGCCTACGGTTTCGGTTGCATGATGGCAGCCGGCGTATCGGTTGCTTACAAGTGCATATCGCTCGGTGTCGAAGGTCTTTGGGGCAAGGTTAAGTACAAGCAGGCAAGCTTCGACGGCGGCGACGATGAGGGTAACAACGATGGCGACTACGACAACGGCAGCGACTACGACGATGGCGACAGCGAGAGCTACTTCTCAACCGAGAAGTTCACGCTGAAGCAGAGCGGCATCCGCGCATACGTAGCCATCCGCTTCTAAGCAATACAAAAAAAACGGAATAGAAAACCCTAAACGAAAACATATATGAAAAGAAACTTTCTTTATGCCTGCCTCATCGCACTTGTATCGGTAGGCTTCACAGCCTGCGAAAGCGACGAAAACGACGAATATGGCGAGGAGAAGATACCCGCAGGCGCATTGCCTACCACAGAGTTCACGCCCGGCAATTTCGAAGATGAGCCTTATGCTGAGGACGCGATAAAGGTCGAGGTTCAGAGTACAGTAGAAGGCAATCCCGAATTCTCGTCTATCGAGCTTTTCGGCGACGGTCACTACCTCATGAGCGGAGCAAACAACAACCATGCGCCGCAGAAGACCGTGAAAGCGAAGCGCGAGGCAGACGGTTCGGTTTCTGTCTTCAAGAAACGCGGCACAAAGCGCATGGCTACACGTGCCAACGAGGACGGCACAATAATCTTCGACAACGGTTCGTACACTTACGGCACATACACACGCAAGCAGAAGGGCGTGTACCGATTCAACAACGGCGCATTGCTCGACCTGCGCAAGCTGCAGGAAGGCAGTTCTACTGTGGTATACACCAACAGCAACGGCAGGAAGTCGACGGTATACGTAAACTACAACGTTGACGAGAAGCCGCTGGAAATGCGCAGCATCTGCCGCTCATGGCGAATGAACAGCTTCGAGACATGGCACTACCTCAACGGTGCATACATAGCACACGGCAAGCAGTGGATTACCAACGGTGTTGTCTCGCACAATATTGATCTCTCGCCGGCTGCAAAGAAGTGGGACTATGACAAGGACGACGTTCTCGACGAGGACGGCGAGTTCTGCTACCGCGTAATATTCTCTACAAACAACACATACATCTGCTTCTACATGAACCACACAGCAGAGGTGGCAAAATGGGATTGGACAGACGCTACCAGCGGCACATTGCACTTTTGGGATCCGTACGATCCCGACAACAGCGACTGGGAGGGCTATACCACCGTGCGCTTCAAGGGCAAGCAGATGCGCGTCTATGAAGACTATAGCGGATCGGAAGACGGCTTTAGCTTCCGCATGATTTGCGTGAACACCCTCACCGTAGGCTATTAACACATAAAAAAACTCCGTATGCGCTGCGCATGCGGAGTTTTTTTATTAACACGGATTGAGCTGTTAGCGATTTTTTGTTTATCTTTGCAGGTAAAAAAACAATCAGTACATGACCAATCTTGCCAGCTATTTCCCGATAACCGACCCCACCCTGATATTCTTTGTGGTGATGCTCATCATTCTGTTTGCCCCAATCATCATGGGCAAGCTGCGCATCCCGCATATCATTGGCATGGTGCTCGCCGGAGTAGCAGTCGGCAAGTACGGCTTCAACATCCTTGCGCGCGACGACTCGTTCGAGCTGTTCGGCAAGGTCGGACTCTACTACATCATGTTCCTCGCCTCGCTGGAGATGGACATGGAGGGCGTAAAGCGCAACAAGGGCCGCTTCCTCGGATTCGGTCTGCTGACGTTCGCGCTGCCGCTCGTGCTGACATACTTCGCCAGCATATCCCTGCTGCATTACTCCGTGTTCGCGTCGCTGCTCTTGGGCTGCCTCATGGCGTCGAACACACTCATCGCCTACCCCATCGTGGGCCGCTACGGTCTGCAGCGCAAGCCGAGCGTGACGCTCTCGGTCGGTTCGTCGATGATTTCGCTGCTCATGGCGCTCGTGGCGCTTACAGCCATCGTCGCCTCGTACGGCGGCGAGACGAGCGTGTGGTTCTGGCTGCTGTTCGTGGGCAAGTTCGTGGGCTACTGCGCCGCGATGTTTCTGCTCATTCCGCGCTTCACGCGCTGGTTCCTGCGCCGCTACAGCGACGCCGTCATGCAGTTCATCTTCGTGATGTCGATGCTCTTCATGAGTGCGGCGGCGAGCGAAGCCGTAGGACTTGAAGGCATCATCGGCGCCTTCGTAGCCGGCATCATCCTCAACCGCTACATACCCCACGTGTCGCCGCTTATGAACCGCATCGAGTTCATCGGCAACGCGCTCTTCATACCCTACTTCCTCATCGGCGTGGGCATGCTCATCAACGTGCGACTGCTCTTCGAGGGCAGCACCATCATCATCGCGATGCTCGTCATTGCGGGCTTCGGAACGCTCGGCAAGGCGATAGCCGCATACACCGCTGCATCCATGTTCCGACTGCCGAAGTCGTCGGGCAACATGATGTTCGGACTCACTTCGGCACACGCCGCCGGCGCCATCGCCATGCTCATGATTGGTATGCGCGTTGAGCTGGAGCCGGGCAAGCCGCTCGTCACCGACGACATGCTGAACAGCGTGGTGCTCATGATTCTCGTTACGTGCATCATCTCGACGATGATGACAGAGCGTGCGGCGCAACAGATCACGCTGCGCGACCGCGAGATGCCGAGCGACGACAAACCGGCCACGGCTGAGGAGAAGATTCTCATACCGCTGAAATACCCCGAGTATGCGCAGCGCCTCGTTAACCTCGCGATGCTCATGCGCAACCCGAAGAACACGACGCAGCTCGTGGGTCTGAACGTGGTGTACGACGACGACGACATGCAGCGCAACATGGAGAAAGGCAGCCAGCTGCTGGAGCGCATGGCGCAGTACAGCGCATCGGCAGATATGACGATGCAGACGCAGGTGCGCGTTGCGGCGAACATCGCCAACGGCATACACCACGCCTTCAAGGAGTTCCGCGCAACGGACATCATCATCGGCATGCACATGCACCCTGAGGTGTCGCAGAAGTTCTGGGGAGCGTTCCACCAGAGCCTCTTCAACGGCCTCAACTCTCAGATAATAATGGCTCGCCTCAACCAGCCACTGGCCACGATACGCCGCATAAAGGTGGTTGTGCCGTCGCGTGCGCAGTTCGAGCCTGGCTTCTATCGCTGGCTGGAGCGCCTCTCGCGCCTGGCGTGCAACATGGAGTGCCACACGGAGTTTCACGGACGCGGCGACACGCTGCCGCTCATAGCCGAATACATACGCCACTACCACCCCACCATGCGCTGCTCGTTCACCGAGATGACCCACTGGAACGAGATGCCGCACATCGCCGAGAGCATACAGAAGGACCATCTCTTCGTGGTTGTGACGGCAAGAAAGGGCACGGTGTCGTTCAAGAACGCACTGGAGCATCTGCCCGAAGAGATAAAGCACCACTTCTCTGGCTCAAACATCATGATCATCTTCCCCGACCAGCACGGCGACGCTATGGACGAAATGACGTTCGCTCAGCCGCAGCACACCGAGGACCAGAGTGCATACGAGGCAATCGGAAAGTGGATTAAGAAGAAGTTCTAATCTCAACCCCACAACATCATATCTCACCATCTCAACATTACAACACCTCAACACCATAATATGATCGACATAAAAGGAATAACCAAGAGCTTCGGCTCGCTGCAAGTGCTCAAGGGCATCAACTTGCATATAGACAAAGGAGAAGTAGTGAGCATTGTAGGCCCGAGCGGTGCCGGCAAGACCACACTGCTGCAGATAATGGGCACGCTCGACAAGCCCGACAACGGCGAGATAAGCGTTGACGGCGTCGACGTGATGAGCCTCTCGTCGAACAAGCTGAGCGACTTCCGCAATCAGCACATCGGCTTCGTCTTCCAGTTTCATCAGCTCCTGCCCGAGTTCACGGCACTCGAGAACATCATGATACCCGCATACATCGGAGGCAAAGGCACATCCGAGGCGAAGAAACGCGCTCTCGAACTGCTCGACTTCATGGGACTCGCCGACCGCGCCAACCACAAGCCCAACGAACTCTCGGGCGGCGAGAAGCAGCGTGTAGCTGTGGCGCGCGCCCTGGTGAACAACCCGGCTGTGGTGCTTGCCGACGAGCCGTCGGGCTCGCTCGACTCGAAGAACAAGGCAGAGCTGCACCAGCTCTTCTTCGACCTGCGCGACAAGTTCGGACAGACTTTCGTAATCGTCACCCACGACGAGCACCTCGCTTCTATCACCGACCGCACAATACACATCGAGGACGGACTGATAAAGCTGTAGCATTAGTGAACACCATTTACAAGGGTACGGCAGGAATGCACATACCCTCCTACAAATAAACAAACGAACAACAAAACAATATGATAAAACTCGGCGACTACAATAAGATGACTGTCGTTAAGGAGGTTGACTTCGGTATCTACCTCGACGGCGGCGACGAAGGAGAGATACTCATGCCTAAGCGCTATGTGCCCGAAGGCACGAAGCCCGGCGACGAGCTTAACGTGTTCGTCTACCTCGACCAGGACGAGCGCCCCGTAGCCACTACGGAGACGCCGCTGTGCAAGGTGGGCGACTTCGCCTACCTCGAAGTGTCGTGGGTGAACGAGTACGGCGCATTCCTCAACTGGGGCTTGATGAAAGACCTCTTCTGCCCGTTCCGCGAGCAGAAGAAGCGCATGCAGAAAGGCGAGAGCTACATCGTGCATGTACACATCGACGAGGAGAGCTACCGCATCGTGGCATCGGCAAAGGTGGAGAAATACTTCGCAGAGCGCCACCCGTTCTACAACCACGGTCAGGAGGTAGACCTGCTGGTGTGGCAGAAGACGGAGATGGGCTTCAAGGTAATCATCGACAACTGCTACCCGGGACTGGTCTACGAGGATCAGGTGTTCCGCTATCTGCACACCGGCGACCGCGTGAAGGGCTACATCGGCACCGTGCGTCCCGACGGAAAGATCGACGTAACGCTGCAGCCTACCGGACGACAGCAGACACTCGACTTCGCCGACACGCTGTTGCAGTACCTCAAGGAGCACGGCGGCAAGTGCGACCTGGGCGACAAGAGCGACGCTGAGGACATCAAGCGACGCTTCCAGGTGAGCAAGAAGGTGTTCAAGAAAGCCGTGGGCGACCTCTATCGCCAGCGACTCATCAGCATCGCACCCGACGGACTGACGCTCAACTAACGGTCATCCAGACTTAATGCCAGAAACAATGAAACCAAACTATCTACTAATCGTCAGAGAAGCATGCGCAAAACGCATCTCAACATTCGCCTGTAGGACATGCGCTACGCTTCTCGCCGCACTCGTCGTGTCTGTTCTGAGCGTAGGGTGCGGCGGAAGAAGCGCGTCCGCCACAGACGACACCGACTCGGCACGCATCAATCGCCTGCGACAGATTGACGACTCGGTGATGACCCTTGCGCCTTCCACACAACGAATCATCGACGAGGGCATACGCACAGCGCCCGACAGCATCACAGCCTACGAATACCGACTGCGCGAGGCACGCTTCTTATCGCTCAGCGACAGTCCGGAGCGCTCCAAGAACTGCATCGACAACATTCTGCGCTTCGCCAGCGAACAACGCAAACAGAAACTTAGCCGAAAACAGACACTCCGACTCAACTCGCTCGTAGCTGGTGCGTACAATTGCCGCGCTGTCTACTACCACAACTTCCACCGCAACAAGGAACAGGCTATAGAGCTATACCGGTCGGCTTACGACCTGCTCGCCAACAGCGACGCTAAGCACAATATGCCCAACGTGTGCGCCAATCTCGCCGACGCCTACATTCAGAACAACGAGATTCCGAAGGCGGCGCAGTGGTACCGCCGCGCGCTCTTCCTCGTCGACTCGCTCTCGCTGCCCGAGAAAGAGAACATAACGCTCTACATGGGACTGGCGCAGATATACCTCTCGCTGCACGACTTCGACACCGCACTACATTATTATAAGGCTACGGAGAACTACTTCCAGATGATGTCGCCGTCAATGCAGGCTTACTTCCTAAACAACTTCGGCAACTACTACTATTTTCTGAAGGACTATCCGCAGGCGCTCAAGATGTTCCTGCGCATGAAACACACCATAGAGCGCCACGGAATGCAGAACAACTTCGACATGTACCAGTGCAAGGTGAACCTCGCCGACGTCTATCTGAACATGGACAGCATAAGTCGCTCGCAGCAGTGCCTCGACGAGGTTGAGCCTTACTTCCGCAAGAGGCACGACCTCACGGCGCTCCACTACTGCAAGACAATACGCATCGGCATAGCCACCAGAACGGGCAACACCGCCGCGGCTCAGCGCATAATAGACTCCAACGACGAGACGGAAAACCACCCCGTGCAATACTCGCTCGCCAACCTGCGCAACATCTATCTGCAACGCTACTACGAAAAGGTGGGCAACTACCGACGGGCTTACACGCTGATGAACGAAATCAGCGAATACAACGACTCGCTCGAACATAACCACTCGAACATGCGTTCTGCCGAAATCATGGCGCGATTCACAAGCGACACGCTAAAGCTGCACCACGACCTCACAATAGAGCACAAGAACGCCACAATCGAGAAGACACAGAAGCAGCTGCTGCTCAGCATTGCCATCGTACTGCTGCTCATGCTGCTCTTCGCGCTGTGGATAATGCGCAGCAAACGCAAGCAGATGAAGGCGCAGATGGACATCATGAACCTGCGCCTGAACATCGTGCGCAACCGCATCTCGCCGCACTTCGTGTTCAACGTGCTCAACAACAAGATTGTTAACGCCGGACGCGTGGACGACACAGAGCTGCTCGACCTCACACGTCTCATCAGAACCAACCTCGACATGTCGCGACAGCCTGCCGTGAAGCTCGCCGAGGAGCTCGACTTCGTGGAGAAGTACATACGCGTTGAGCGCTTCATGCTGGGCGACGACTTCGCTTGGCACATCAATGTGGCGGCAGACGTAGATCGCGAGAAGGTGCTCGTGCCGTCGATGTTCCTGCAGATTCTCACCGAGAACGCCATCATACACGGTCTGAAGGGATGGGACGGACACAAGGAACTCACCATCGAAGTGCACCGCGAACAGCACACTACAGTCATCAACGTGAGCGACAACGGACCCGGCTTCTCCACCTTCAACGGCACGTTCAAGAAGAAGACCGGACTGGGCATCATAGCGCAGACCGTAGCCATAAACAACGAGCATAACAAGAACAAGATACGCTTCGAGATAACGAACATAGAGCACGACGGAAACGTCTGCGGATGCCGTGCAACGGTGCGCGTGCCCGACGGAGTGAAGTTCCTGTAACAGTAAGCTGAATAGAAACGCAACTAAAAAAAGAAAGACTTATGATGAGATTTGTAATTGTCGACGACGACAAAGCGGCTGCCAACGCCCTCGCAAAGAAGCTCGCAGCGTATAACGAAACCGAGTTGTGCGGCATAGCCATGAACGGACTCGACGGACTGCGCATGATAAACGAGACACGACCCGACGTGCTGTTCCTCGACATCGAGCTGCCCGACATCTCGGGCATAGAGTTTCTGGAGCACGTCAACTGTCTGCCGCAATACAAATGCCGCACGGTGATGTATACCGCGCACGACCGCTTCATGCTCTCGGCGTTCCGCAACAAGGCGTTCGACTACCTGATGAAGCCTATCGACGACACCGAGCTGCGCAACATCGTGCGACGCGTCTGCATAGAGATGGCTGGTGCGCCGAACTCCGTCTATAACTACGCCGAGACGAGAGGCGAAGCCGAACTGGAGGAAGCCGCTGACGACGCCTTCGACGACGAAACAACCATCGGCGACCCTGCCAACGGCATCGCCTGCCGCAACGACGGCAAGTTCATCGTCTACACCAACTCCGTCGACTTCCGTCTTGTGGACATCCGCGAGATTGGTGTGCTTGCCTACAACCACGATCTGCGCGTGTGGGAGCTGACCCTCGCCCACCAGAAGACGCCGATACGCCTGAAGCGCAACGTGAACAGCGACATGCTGCTCGCGCTGAACAGCCAGCTGGTGCGCGTGAGCCAGAAACACATCATCAACATCGGCTATCTCATGGAGGTGACGAACAACACCTGCCGCTTCTATCCGCCGTTCGACAAGGTGGAGGACGTGAAGGTAGGACGCCTGTTCCGCAAGAAACTCATCGACCAGTTCTGCAACCTTTAAATAATATACTTTATATATATAAACAACAAAAGGCAGAAATACGCAATGTATTTCTGCCTTTGTTTTTCTTGTTTGTCTGACGGGTGATTACTCAGCTGAAGGAGCAACAACGCGACGCTCAGCGATACGTGCCTTCTTACCAGTAAGGTTGCGGAGGTAGTAGAGCTTAGCGCGACGTACCTTACCGTGCTTGTTCACCTCGATGCTGTCGATGTTCGGCGACTCGATAGGGAAGATACGCTCTACACCTACTGTACCTGACATCTTGCGAACGGTGAAACGCTTCTTGTCTCCGTGACCAGAGATCTTGATAACTACACCACGGTAGAGCTGAATACGCTCCTTTGAACCCTCGATAATTTTGTAAGCGACTGTGACTGTGTCACCTGAACGGAACTCAGGGAACTTCTTGCCGGTTGCAAATGCTTCTTCAGCAACTTTAATTAAATCCATTTTCTTTTGATAATTAAATTTGTTTATCGTTCTCGCGCAACATAATCGGGCTACTCATCTTCCCGTCATCGGTTACGCCGAAAAGCGAGTGCAAAGTTACGACTTTTTATCCGTTCAGCAAAATTTTATCAGAAATAATGAGTATCTTTGCACTACGTTTATATAAAGTTTAACATAACACCATCAAAATCAAAACTTGCATATAATGAACAGATTACACACAATAAGCATCTCGGCAGCAGCCGCTCTGGCGCTTGCCTTTGCTTCGTGCTCTACAGCTCAGTATCGTGTAGCGTCGGTAGAACGCAGCCGCATACTTATCGACTCGCGTTACGACAACAGCACCGACCCTGAAGTTATGAAAACCAACGCTGCCTTGCTCGAACGCAAGAAGCTGGTGGACGCAGAGATGAACCCCGTGCAGGGTCATGCTGCAGAAAATCTCTGGGTGAAGCGCCCCGAGAGTCCGCTCTCAAACCTTCTCGCCGACATACTCGTGTGGGGCGGCGCAAAGTTCAACGAGCAGCCCGACTTCGCCGTGTACAACATGGGCGGCATACGCGCTGCGCTGAGCAAGGGCACCGTGACGCGCGGCAACATTCTCGACGTGGCGCCGTTCGACAACAAGATTTGCTTCCTCACGCTCAGCGGAGCCGACGTGCTTGAACTGTTCGGGCAGATAGCTATGCGCCACGGCGAAGGACTGAGCCATTCGCTGCGCCTCACGGCAACGGCTGACGGCAAGCTCGTCTCTGCCACTATCAACGGAAAGCCGGTAGACCCCAACGCTAAGTATCGCATTGCTACACTCGACTATCTTGCGCAGGGCAACGACCACATGGAGGCGTTCCGCAAGAAGACCGACGTGGTGTCGCCTACGGGCGAGGAGAACAACGTGCGCCACATCATTGAGCAGTATTTCAAGGCTGCCGACGCTAAGGGCGAGGCTGTGAGCTGCGCCGTGGAGGGACGCATGAAAATCGTTGAAAAGTAAAAGAGTAAAAAAGTAAAAGAGTAAAAGTTAGGAAACATATAAAAGAACCTATGAAACGATACATATATATTATAGCCATTGCGCTTGCCACATCGCTCAGCGCGGCAGCACAGAAAACCATAGAGATTCTGCACACCAACGACACGCACAGCTGCATCATGCCGCTCAACCCCAACCTCGCCGACACGCTCGTGGCTGGCAGAGGCGGATTCATACGCCGTATGGAGATGATACGCCAGGAGCGTAAGGCTAACCCCGACGTGCTCGTCTTCGACTCTGGCGACTTCTCGCAAGGCTCGCCCTACTACACTCTGTTCAAGGGTGAGGTGGAGACCGAACTGATGTCGGCAATGAAGTACGACGCCGTGACGATAGGCAACCACGAGTTCGACTTCGGCTTGGAGAACATGGCTAAGATTTTCCGCGCAGCAACCTTCCCCATCGTCTGCGCCAACTACGACTTCACGGGCACAGCCGTAGAAGGACTCACCAAACCGTACATCATACTGAAACGCAACGGCGTGCGCATCGGCGTGTTCGGCGTGTCGCCGAAGCTCGACGGACTCGTTGACGCCACAAAGTGCGTAGGCGTGAAGTATCTCGACCCCGTAGCCATAGCCGACAAGGTGGCTCACGAGCTGCGCCACAACAAGAAGTGCGACGTCGTGATATGCCTCTCCCACCTCGGATGGAGCATGGAGAACGACGTTGACGACGAGGAGATGCTCGCCAAGAACCACGACATAGACATCGTGCTCGGCGGACACTCGCACACCTACTTCACCGAACTGAAGTATGCGCCAAACGCCGACGGCAAACTCATACCCGACGACCAGAACGGCAAGCACGCCGTGTTCGTAGGCAAAATTAAACTCACGCTGGAGAGAAAATAAATGTTAAATGTAATACCTATTTGTAGGTATGTCAAAGAAAAACACTACCTTTGCAACTACTACAAAAGTAGGTATAGACTGAAACAATAAACATTTAACAATAACAATTTAAATATTAAAGATTATGGCTTACGTAATTGGTGACGACTGCATCGCATGCGGTACATGTATTGGCGAGTGCCCGGTAGAGGCTATCTCAGAAGGCGAAAAGTATTCAATCAACCCTGACCTCTGCACAGAGTGTGGCACATGCGCAAGCGTTTGCCCGCAGGAGGCTATCAGCCTTGGCGAGTAAGGTAAGGATTTGATTTTCGATAAATCAGACATAATGGTCGGTTGGCTCAACGCTAACCGACCATTTTTTTTCGTTCTGCATCGTTACCGTGGCGTGGTAACGACATTACCGCATAGCTGTAACGCTGTTACCGCAGCGCGGTAATGATGTTTCCGCTACGCGGTAATCAATAACTTGAAGTGATAATAAAGCGTTACATTATCAGCTTTATTACGTTGCACACTTGCTTATGTGCCAACTAATGAGTAACTTTGCGTTACGATTCATCAATGACAAAATAAATCTAAAACAACTAATTATAAACAACTAAAAAACCAAAGCATTATGATTAAACATCTACGCTTTTTCATGCTAAACCTGCTCGTGCTCGTAAGCGCGGCGGTTATGGCACAGAACCAGGCAGTGTGGAAGTCGCTGACTTTCCATGACGAGAACAAGGAAGAAAACAAATGTAGCGCCTACACTACAACCTGGACAGCCAAGATTGGCGACGACACATGGAGCGTGAGCAACTTCAACAACAACAATTGGAGCTGGACTCACATCAGATGCGGACGCAAGAAGACCGCATCTACAGCATCTGTCATGAACGACGCCGCCTTCACAGAAGCTGTCACCAAGGTGGTTGTAAACATCAGCGAAGCAAAGCAGCTGGACAAGGTGAACTCTGTGAATCTTATCGTTGCCAAAGACCAGGCTTGCAACGACATTGTTGAGACTGTTGCAGGCAGCTTCGGCGAAGGAACATCATTCACCGGCGACCTCACATTCAACGTTACTGCTCCTGCAAAGAACCTCTTCTACAAGCTGGTTTTCGACATGAAGGGCGGCTCTGCAAATGGTTTCATCCATGTTGACGGCATCGACTACTACACCGCCACTTCCGCAACAAGCACATCGCTCACCTTCGGCGCAGACGTAGACGGCAAGACATTCGTCGTGCGCCAGGGCGACAGCTTCGCCGACAAGACCGCTACCGTCACTCCGGCTGACGCTAAAGGCTCTATCAGCTACGCAAGCGACAACGAGGAGGCTGTCAGCGTAGACGCTACTACCGGCGCCGTTTCGTTCCTCGCTTTCGGCAAGGCTACCATCACAGCCACATTCACACCAGAGGAAGGCTACCTCGGTTCGTCGGCTTCTTACACCATCGCATACCGCCAGGCTGCCGACCCTACAAAGGTGATCTTCGACGCCAACGAGGGCGCTTTCGACTGCTTCGGCAATGAGAACAAATACAAGGAGGGCGAGTTCGACTTCGTTGACCTCAACGGCGACAGCTACACCTTCACCGTACACAACGCTATGCTCAACAACTACGGCAGCTTGCAGCTGAAGAAAAACTCTACTTCGGACGCTACAGCGCAGGGCTACGCCATTTCGCCTGCGTTCGGCAAGTTCCCGAACGGCTACCGCGTAACAGTGAAGTACAAGGACCAGAATGCGCCCGAACTCGAATGTACAAACCATGCAGAAGACGTAGCCGTATTTGACGACGCCAACGGCACAATGTACATGGACGTGCCGTTCGCCGACGGCATGTTCAAGCTCTCAGGCGCAAGCCAGGTAGCTTACATACAGAGCATAGAGCTTACTCCGCTCGCAAAGAAAGACCCGCAGCCCGTAACGATGACTTTCCCGCAGGACGTTTACACCTGCTACACCGACAAGGCTCCGCTCTTCGACGGCTTCACGCCGACCATCAAGAACGCGGCTGGCGAGGTGCTCAACCTCCCCGTTAAATACTCAAGCAGCAACACAGACTTCTGCATGGTAACCGGTAGCGGCACGGTGCTGCTCTCGCAGAACCCGGGCGAAGTGACCATTACAGCCAAGTTCGCCGGCAACGACGACTATCTGCCTGCCGAGGCTTCGTACCTTATCAAGGTGATAAAGAGAGAGAAGGCTGACGCTGGCATCGCTTTCGAGGAGACAATGCTGATGGTAGACCTCTCTAAGAAGACAATGACCGCTGAGGAGCTCGGCTTCAAGAACCCGAACAACCTCGCAGTTACATACTCTTCTAACAAGACCGACGTGGCAGAGGTAGACGCTGAAGGCAACGTGACGCTGAAGAAGGCAGGTCGCGTGAACATCGACGTTACGTTCGCAGGCAACGACGAGTACAAGGCTGCCACAGCATCTTGCACACTCATCGTGAACGACTACCGCAACACACCTGAGCTCGCGTTCGACCAGGAGGAGTACACAGCCAACATGCGTGAGGGCAACACCTTCAGCGGCGCTACACTCTACAACGAGTCGGAGGTGGCTCCGCTCACATACACCAGCTCTAACGAGGAGGTGGCAGAGGTGGCTGCCAACGGCGTTGTGATTCTGCGCAGCACGGGCGAGACAACGATCACCGTATGGTTCGCTGGCGACAACGACTTCAAGGCTACTTCGGCTTCATACAAGCTCACAGTTATCGACGAGGTGGTTGACGGCATACAGAACATCACCATCGACAACATGCCTGAGGACGCAAAGGTCTACAACCTCAACGGACAGCGCATGAACGCAAAGGCTCTGAAGAGCGGCGTCTATGTAGTGAACGGCAAGAAGGTTGTGCTGAAGTAAACCGAAGCAATACATTAAAGGCTAACTGTAGGAGGAGGGCGTGTCAAAACTCCCGATATAAATAACAAAAAAC
>ULWG01005718.1_pt1 | contig 54875 bp, 39 predicted proteins | sample 1960141 | NCBI WGS metagenome assembly ULWG01 (sample SAMEA4835806, study PRJEB28245) | human gut metagenome | biome: gut microbiome; material: fecal sample | place: Denmark | collected 2008
AGCACTCTATAATATCTTATTGAAACCATAGAGGTAATTTATAGCATTTAACCCAAATCGGTCATTAGAAAATGACAAGAAACTTTTTCTAATGACCGATTTGGGATAAAAGATATTATCGCCAGTCGGCTCTTAAAACCCATCATGCACATTTTTTGATTGAGAGACAAAAAAGCGCCCAACGAATTGGACGCTTCTGTAGAACAGTATAACTGTCTCCTATACCAATGCAACCTCTCTGATATCGAAGCAGCCCTCACCCATACCTGTTTCAAAATCCGGAGTTTTATCACGTTCATTGAACTCTACATCGGCGAAATAGTGTTCATGAAAGAAGTCGATTAGCTTTTCTTTCTGGTCTGATACAGCGATGGTGGTAGAAATTAAACGATGCATCATGTTGTCCGTACAGATACGTTTAAGTATGAAAAGGCTCTTTCCTGCCTTCTCAATGTTAGATCTATTTTCTTTTGCTGCTCTAATCATGGCTTTGCGAGCAGTTTCAAAAGAACAGTTCACAGCCATCATTTCTTCTTCTGTAAGATTTTTAATCATAATCCTTGATAATTTATGTTATATATTATAAATAGAATGACAATGGGAAGTTTACGTTCATTTGCTAAATTCCTTTTTATGAGAGAAATTTAACGACTCCTTTTACTCCTCATAACATTTACGCGACTCTTTAATACGATCGATAGCGTTCATAGGGTCAGCTCTTAAGCGCAAGTCTTACAATTCTTTGCTTAGGTCACTGCACAGTCTGCAAACGCTTATGAACTTCTTTCTTAGCGCATCGCTTTTGATGAGCCATCCGCTAATGTGAGACGTGTTCTTACCGCTGACGATGAACGTATCCTCGTCAAAAGTCAGTGGCGTAGCATCCTTGTAGTGTGACGCCTTTTGGTTATACGCTCTGATCTTCTCGGTTATCGCATCCTTGACTTCAGGCTTGTTCGGTAACTTGAAGTTCATTATCAGATTGCAGTACTTGCTGCTCCCGAATTTCTTGCCGATATCAAAGCAAAAGAATTTGCGCTCTCCCTTGAAGTTATACACCAAGCGAGCCACTTCTGAGAAGAGGTAAGCAGCTTTCTTGTAGTCCTCACCGCAATCGGCAAAGTAATGTCCTTTGTCATCGTTCTCAAAAAGAGTATGGTTGGGCAAACGCAAAAAGCGTGTTTCCTCTTCATCGCTAAACTTAAACTCGACGGTAAGAAGAGGCATGTTCGTTATCTCGTATGTGAAAAAATCATCATTCTTATGATAGAAGAACCTCTGATACGGATCGTCAATCGGATTCTCAGCCTTAGATCCCTTCTCGTCGTTATCCAACTGTGTGTCGGTCCATATCGCTATTTCGTTTAGCGGCAGGCGCTTCATCATGCTTACTTGCTCCTGCAAAACCTCGGTAAGACCGTCCAACACTTTTACATTCTCGTTGATGGTGTAATCTTTCTTTGTTTCCATATTGTTTATTTTCTTATTGTTAGTTTTTCATCAGATTGGCGATAAGCGTCTCTAACGGCACTTCGTCTACGCCTTCCTTGTCTTTCAGCAACTCCTCTCTTATGTCTTTCAGGGCTTTCATACGAGAACCGAAACCGTCTTTAGCGATATGTCCGTATTCGCCGCAATGAAAGCATTGATAGCTGATGCTTCCGATGCCCGACATCGGACTGCCTGCGAACGAATAGACGTAGGCTGTGTGTCCGCACTTCTCGCACTTGTGCATGAAACGCTCGTTTCCGCGTTGCCATAATGTAAGCATCACACCGACGAAAATCGGGTTCCGCGTACCGAACACGCTAAGCGGTATGGTAGCATAGAACCATTCCTTGCGCTTGCCGATTTCCTCTCGATGCTCATAAAGGAGCTTTATATTATCTCTGTACAAAGGCCATTTGCTTTCCCTCTTGCCCACTTGCAAACTGACGAGTACGCTCTCGAGCGAACAAGCCTCATACTGCTCGGCATACTTGTGATAGTGTCTGTTGATGGCAGCAAACTTGCTGAGTCTATGGCACGCCTGGTCGATGCTCGTGTCGGCGACATTGCCCAATTCGTCTGCCAGTTTGCATGTGTCCGCTTCTGACCGTCCTAAGCCAATCCTGCAAAGTACGGCGTTGTTGCCTTCGCTATTCTTTATCGGTGCCCCCTCGGTGGTATCCCAAAAGTCGAGAAACGCTCCCAACGTAGCATCCTTCAGACTACAGCAATTTGCCGTTCCGCTACTCACTCTTACGCTTGCCAAGAGCATCTTGCTGTCTTTGCGTATCTCAGCCCTGTGTTTCCATAGAAAGTAAGCGTTCTTGAAGAACATTTCCGATTCCTCGTTGCTGAAAACGTGTCCAGTTTTCTTGTTATCTTCTATCTTCTGCTCCGTGCTCTTCTTGTGAGCAAGCAAAGACGTTCCGTCCATCAGCTTCATGTAGCCGATGTTATCTATAATTTCCAACATGTCGTTTCTCCTTTGTTAGGCTCTAATAATCAAGTGAATAGGGAGTCTTTAGGCAAACGTCAGACGCTTGCCTAAGAGGTGAATGTTCTTCGAGTCGAGTAAGGCGTAGTCGATAGGAGGTTCGGTGCCCTGCACGAGGCACTCGCGGCAGATCATCAGAATCTTGCCGAGGTTGTTTTCGCCGATGAACACGCCGATGTCGTTCACCTTGCAAGTCTCCTTGATAACCAGACGCTCCAGTGCCGCCTTCTTTATATTCGGGTTCTCAGCCTTAGCCCGTGCGACAACCTCCTTCTCCAACTCGTCTCTGCGGTCGGTCAGCGCTTTGTTGCTGCAGCCCCAAACCTCCTTGGTGTCGCAGCGTTCCTTGGTGGTGTTCTCGATGATCACAGCGTCATGCGGAATCTGCGTGAGCTTGTTGGCGAACTCAGCATTGCCGTTGCACTTCTGCCAAACCACGTAGAGCATCCACTGAATGCGGAAGTCGGCGAAGTCCTGACGCATGTGGCTCTTGTGCTTTGTCTTGATGAATCGCTTGGCGGCATAGCCGCTTGTCTGTCGGTGCATCTCCTCCTGGATAGCCAGGTGCTTCTCCGACGAATCGGAGAACTCGCCGCAGAGATACAGCGTTTCGCTGTCACGCCATGTAGCCCCTCCGAATTCGAAGGGATAGCCACCTGCCATGTTGGTGAGACGGACGTCCACACCGTCTGCAATGTCGCTCGCTTTGGCGAATGAGCAGCAGTGAATCTGCGTGGCGTCGTAACGCTCCACACGTCCGAGAGAGTTGATAAGGTTGTTTACTGTTAAGCGGTCTGAACCGCATGATGTGGATGATAATGTGTTCATAATCAGAATTTTATTAGAATTGAACTAATCGCATTGATAGACCCACCGTTATTCTGAACCGGTTGTTGCCGACATTAAAGTCAGACTCGTAATGCATGTAATAAAAAGGATTGTTTTGTTATGTACGGACACGACAAAAGAGGCATATCGACCGATAAAGCCAATACACCAATCTGGTTCATCATATTGATGACGAACAGAGACGAATGCTACTTAACTGAATGTGATTTCTTGTTTTCATAAATGATTTTGTTTAAAAGTTAATACTTTTCATGTCGATGCTCCACCGTGGCTGTTCTGCTCGGTTGGCTTCACCTTTTACTAAAGGCTACTCTTGACATTTCAGTCGCAAAATTAATACGACTTTCTGAGAAAGACGAATATTTTTGCTTAATGTTTGTTAATCGCAGCCCTTTGTGTTCTAAATATTGTCGCTCATTTAACATTATTTACTTGTAATTCTCCACAGACTTGGAAAAGAGTCTGTAAGTTTGTAGTCTGTATAAGTTGTTCTTGCTAACTTGTAATCACAATTAATTTTACCGATTATGATAATAATTGACGACGAGAGACGTATTCTTAATCTCAACCACATGGCTATATATCTGATGCTGACGGCAGAAGAAATGGCTATGTATGGCGATAAGCTTAAGAGACTGAATAACTACAGACGCGTTACGCGTGGCATTTTCCGCTTTGAGATTGTGGAGAAAGGTAGCACGCCTTACGAGCAGTTGCCAAAGGAGATGACGCGTGGCGCGGCAAGAGCCTGCAACTTGCTTGTACGTCTTGTCAATTCCATACACAAGATTTACTGCTATGGACTTGATTTTGTCGATATGTCTCTTGATTCTGATTCTATTCATAATGAGTTGAATTTGATTGTGGATGAAATCTGTCGTAAGAATATCTTTCAGTTGGATATCTTGGAGTATAGAAATACGGGCACAGCCATGTCGGCACTGCAGATGTATCGTAACTGCAACATTGTAAAATCTGTTTTCGAAAGAGCACTTGAGGGAGGTGTTATCTCTAAGAACGATTTTCCTGATGTTCGTATGCAGAGAGTTTCAGAAACCACCGACTTGGCTCGATCGCGATCTATTGCAGAAGATGCGTTTGCAGGTCCGCTGTCAGACAAAATCGAGAGAGAGCGTTGCGAGCGTGAGCTTCCAGACCGGCGCCCTAATATCTCTATCAATCTCAAGAATGTGCCGACAGGTAGTTGCTATAAGAGCGGCAAGCTCAAGATGTCAATCGGGTTGGAACTGATTATTGATGGCGACATCGTCAACGTGCCGATCACCAAGATAGACCAGAAGATGCTTTACACGGCTGTTCTCGTGGCTGCTTTGGAAGGAAAGCGATTGAAACGCAGCGACTTCACAACAGATGTAGCTTTAAAGTCAGACTTCTTAAAGCGTGTCTTTAGAGGTCTGTCTTTGGAACGTACTTTCACTGAATGGGTGTCTATGGTGAATCTGCATGGGGATGCTGCAAGAATCAACGATGCGAAGTCGAAGATGAACAAGGATATCTGGAACTGTCTTCCGCGCAAGCATCGCAACGCTTACTATTACGTGTGTCTTGTCACCGAATCGCCAAGGACGAAAGATACGCGCTATAAGATTCGTGCGAGCAGCAATCGTATTTCCATTGCCGGTTTCATATCGAACAGGATTATAGCTTGAACCCTATCGTTGTCCTTGCATCTCCCTTGTCCAGCAATTCCGCCTTGCAGTATCTGTCGAGATCTTCGAGAGTGGTCTCTTTGCCGTACAGTACGTAGTCGATAGACTGCTTTCGGGCTATGTTTTCTATTTGTCCTCCTGAGAAGTCGTAGCGCTTTGCCAGTGTCAGAGCGTCGCTCTCGCTTATACGCTTGAGCATGGTCCGCCATATCTTCGCCTTGACATCAGTTTCTGGATTCTTGAACCGCACCTTGAAAAGGAATCGTCTATCGAAAGCGCTGTCGAGGTTGCATGTCAGGTTGGTTGTGGCTATAAGTATGCCGTCCAGATTATCCATTTCTTGCAGGATGATGTTCTGCGTAGAGTTCTCCATCTTCTCAACTGTAGGGTTTGATCCGCCGATGTTCGTGCGCTTGTTGAAGATGGCGTCAGCCTCGTTGAAGAACAGAATGGGCATCACGTCCGAGTTCTTGCACAACTTTCCAGTGAGATTCGCAATCTGGTCTCCTTCCGTAGAGTTGTAGAAAAGCGACTTCTCCTTTATCTTCGTGAAAGCCTTCAACGACTTGTTGTTACGCAGAGTAGACAGACACTGAGATCTGCTGGGTATGTATGCAGACAGAAGCTCCGACTTGGCTTTATGCGTAAGAACGTATAGCTCTGTGTTGGCTATGCCGTCCTCGCACTTCTGCTCTATCAGACCAGCTTTCATCAGCGTATGCGTTCCGTTCTTGAGCGCGCGTCGCATACAGTTGCACTCCCAATCGTCAGGATAGATTTCGTCGATGGTTAGCAAGGTAAGTCCTTCGTTTTCGGAGTCGGCATACTGCGCATAGTCCAAGGCAATCTGGAGAAACAGTGTCTTTTCATGAATGTCCTTGTACCGCTGCAGTTCTTGGCATAATGCAAGATGTTGATTCGCCTCAACGAGCTGCATCATCCAGGTCTCGTCGTTCTCACGGTTGAAGTCTTGCCTGCCTTTGTTGCTCATGTGTCTTTCGAGTTTGTCCATAAACTCCTGCTCGTTGCTAACTTCCAGCTTTTCCGGCACGAAAGGCCTGTTGTGGCGTAGAGCCGTTACTACGCCATGCTCCAGTTTGAAACCTTCCCAGTAAGAGTCCCGTTCATGGGCTGCACCTTTTATCAGCCAGCGTTTTGTCACGAGTTCTTCTATCTCTTCGCTGTAGCACATCGTGTTGAGGCGGCTTGTACCGAGAAACTCTCCGAAGCCTCCCCAGGAAACGGGCTCGCCCTCTTCTACCATTATAGCGAGCAATACGATTTGGATGTTTGTGAGTTCAAGATGTTCTCTAAGATACGCCATAGGGCGTTCGACGGTAGTCCAGAAATCGTCGGACAGTTCGCTGAGTCTTGCTTGATCTAACACTCTGTCGAGTGCGGTGATGATAGTGTACTCCTTTGGTTCTACATACACCGGCTCGTATTTGTCGAGATTAAACTCGCTAAAGATGTCCGTTTTTTGTCTCTTTCTATGTGGTCTGTGCGTCTTCATAAAATTTGGTTTTATGCGTTAAACTTTTGCTTGATTATCTATTTCGCCAGCAAAGGTATGACAAACTTTCAACGTATACGATTTGCTTATACGTATAACGTTACTATATGTTTGCTCTGTTTTAATGACAAACACTTAAAGTGCGAAGCGTTGATACACTCCGCACGACCTGAAAAATCTAAAGAAATGAATGTATGTTTTTTCTATGTAGAAAAATAGGGTGCTTCCCAAAGCACCCTATTTATATTTATATCCCCAGTTTCTCAATCTTGTTGTATATTGTTTTGCGGTCTACGCCGAGCAGACGGGCGGCTTTGGCTTTGTTGCCGTTGGTCTGTTGCAGAGCGGTGATGATGCGTTGGCGCTCCGTGTCCTCGTCGTGCAGTTGCAGGACGTTGTCGGTGCGTATCTGTCCCATCGCCAGCGTCAGTTCGGCGGTGGTGATCTGCGAGCCGCGTGTGAGCAGCACCGCACGCTTCACCACGTTGTTCAGTTCGCGGAGGTTGCCGGGCCATGAGTGTGAGGCGAGCATCTCCGCAGCGCCAGAGTCGAAGCCCTCAACGTTGCGGTTCAGCTCCTCGTTGGCGTGACGGATGAAGAGGTCGGCGAAGAGGAAAAGGTCGCTGCCGCGCTCCGAGAGCTTGGGCATGTAGATGGTGAACTCGTTGATGCGATGGTAGAGATCCTCGCGGAAACGACCCTCGCTGACAGCTTCCTCAAGGTTTTCGTTCGTAGCGCAGACAAGTCGGATGTCGATGTCTATCTCCTTCGTTCCGCCGACGGGTCGGATGCGACGCTCCTGCAGCGCACGCAGCAGTTGCACCTGCACTTCGTAGCTCAGGTTGCCCACCTCGTCGAGGAACAGCGTGCCGCCGTTGGCTATCTCGAACGCGCCGCGCTTGTCGGCGTCGGCGCCCGTGAACGCTCCCTTCTTATGACCGAAGAACTCGGATGCTGCAACGTCGCGCGGAATCGCTCCGCAGTCGAGTGCGAAGAACGGACGGTCGCGGCGCTGACTGAGGTCGTGAATGCGGTGAGCCACGTACTCCTTGCCGGTGCCCGACGCTCCGAGTATGAGAACGGACATCGGCGTCGGAGCCACCAGCTCTACGTAGCTGTATAGCTGTCGAGAGGCTTCGCTCTTGCCCTCGATGTAGCGAGGTGCAGTGAGTTTTGAGTTTTGAGTTTTGAGTTTTGAATTGTGCGCCGTTGGCGCATTTTGAGTTGTAGAGTTTTGAATTGTTGCATTGCTTTGCTGCGCATTCTGCTCCATCGCGTCGTTAATCTTCTGCAGCAGAATGTCGGGCTGCACAGGCTTTGCTATATAGTCGGCAGCGCCCGACTTCATGGCGAGCACCGCGTTCTGCACCTCCGCATAGTTTGTCATCACGATGAACGGCGCATTGATGCTGTGCTCGTGCATCCAAGCCAGCAGTCGGAGGCCGTCGTGATCGGGCAGTCGGAGGTCGGAGAGCACGAGGTCTACGCTTTTCATGTCCACGAGCAGCTTCACGGCAGCACCCACCGATGTCGCCTTGTCCACCTCAAATCCCTTTCGGCGCAGCCATGTCTGTAGCATTGTGCCGAAAGCGATATCGTCTTCTACAATCAGTATATGTCGCATAGTATTTCCTTAAGTTTCTCTATCAGTTGTTTTGTCAATCTTTCGCGTTCTTGTTCGTTAGGGGGTGCAGTTGTTTCCTCAGGGGGTGCACTTGTCTCAAGTGCACCAACCAAGATGTTCTTTTCTTCGCTTTGTGGGTGTTGTTGCTTTGTTGGTGCACCTCCAGGTTGTTGTATTGGTGCACTTGAGACAAGTGCACCCCCTGATTGTTGCTGTATTGGTGCACTTGAGACAAGTGCACCCCCTGGTTGTTGCTGTATTGGTGCACTTGAGACAAGTGCACCCCCTGGGGTTTGCAGTGATGCGACCCATTGGTTTTTGCCAGGCTCAATCATCTCAAGCAGCGGCATCGCCTTGTGCGCCGCCTTCGCAACGCGCTCAGGGTCAGAACCGTCGCCAATCATCTCTAAGTATTCCTCTATCGACTTGCGTATGTCGCCTATTATCTGCGCTTCCGCTTCGGGGTCGCCGTCGGTGAAGGGAAGGAGAGCGATTTTGAGTTTTGAATTTTGAGTTTTGAGTTTTGAATTATTCTCGGCTTCGCCTGCGATTGTGAGTTTTGAGTTTTGAGTTTTGAGTTTTGAGTTGTTCTCGGCTTCGCCTGCGATGTTGAGTTTTGAGTTTTGAGTTTTGAGTTTTGAATTATTCTCGGCTTCGCCTGCGATTGTGTGTTTTGAGTTTTGCTCTTTCTCAGAAACCCTTACAGCAGCGCCCGTCAGTTGACAGATGGTGGCGGCGAGCGTCTGCACCGAGAATGGCTTGAACAGACAGGCGTCGAAGCCGTCGCTGCGCAGTTGCGGCATGATGCTCTGCTCGTGTGCCGTCATAGCCACGAACTTCGTGCGGAGTACGGACTTGTCGGTTGCAGACGTAGCTGACGATGCGTTGCGTATGCGGCGCATTATCTCGCTGCCGTTCATCTCCGGCATCTCGATGTCGGTGAACACGATGTGCGGATTCTTCTCCACAGCAATCTTAATGGCTTCGTCGGCGTGTATGGTCGTCGTGATGTCGAACTGCACGCCGTCGATGCGCCGGAGCATCTCGTTGAGGAGCTGACCCTGCAGGCGGTCGTCGTCTACTATCACCACGGAAATTGTGGGGTGTTGAGGTGTTGTGATGGTGAGGTGTTGAGATTTGCTTTTAGGGGGTGCACTTGTCTCAAGTGCACCAACCAAGCTGTTATGTTTGCTTTGTTGGTGCAGTTCTTTGCTTTGTTGGTGCACTTGAGACAAGTGCACCCCCTGAGTATGTTTGCTTTGTTGGTGCACTTCTTTGCTTTGTTGGTGCACTTCTTTGCTTTGTTGGTGCACTTGAGACAAGTGCACCCCCTGAGTATGTTTGCTTTGTTGGTGCACTTGTTGCTTTGTTGGTGCACTTGAGACAAGTGCACCCCCTGAGTGTATCCCCTGATTAGTGACCACCTTTACCGGCAGACACACTCTGAACGTCGTGCCCTTGCCCTTTGTCGACGCAACATTTATTCTGCCGCCGAGCAGCGTCACAATCTCGCGAGTGATAGTGAGTCCGAGGCCCACGCCCTCCTTGCCTTGAGCGCCGGGCAGACGCGTGAAGGCGTTGAACACACTCTGCTGTTCTTCGGGTGTCATGCCGCAGCCAGTGTCGCTCACGCTCAGCGTCATCCAACCGTTCAGAACGGTTATGCCGACACGCACCTCGCCCTCGTCTGTGTATTTGATAGCGTTGCTCACGAGGTTGTTCACGATCTGCTTGATGCGGAACGCGTCCGAACGGCAGAACATATCCTCCGCAACGTTTATATCTTTAGCCAAGCGCAGCTGTTTAGCCATAGCCAGCGGCTGCATCTGCGCCACACACTCGCTGACGAGCGCAGTCGGCTGGAAGCTCACCTCGTGTTGCTCCGCCTTTCCGCTCTCCAGCTTATGATAGTCGAGCAGCGCCGACACCAGTTGCAGCAGATGATTAGCCGAGCCCGATATGCTCTGCAGGTAGCCCACAGCCTTCGGACGGTCTACATACTCGCTTAGCAGGTCGATGAAACCGGCAATCGACGCAGCCGGTGCCTTTATGTCGTGCGTGATGGTGAGCAGCAGTCGCTCTCGCTGCTGCATGATGCGCTCCGTCTCCGTCTTCGCTTCAAGAATGCGCTGACGGTCGCGGCGCTCGCGCTTTATGTCTCTGAGGATGTATACCACGAGAATCGCCGCCGAGAGAATCGCCAACAGTCCCAGCACCGCAATTCTCACGATCATGGCACGTCGCGAACTGATAGCCTTGCCCACAACACGCTGCAGGGCGTTGTGCTCGTCGCTCTGTATGTCCTCCAGCAGCTGCCATGTGCGCTTCGTCAGCTGAATGCTCACCAGCTGCAGACGGTCGTTTTGCGTACTGATGATGCCCTGCTGACGGTTGTTGGCGCGCTGCTGCTCGCTATGAATCTCGGCAAGCGCGTTAGCCACCGAGTCGGCGATGTTCAGTCGGTGATGGATGGTGTCGGTAGACGGCTGATGCGTCAGTCGGGTAGTGCTTATGGTGTCGGTGCGTTGCTTGCGGAAGGCGTCGCCCAGGCGTCTGAAGAAGCCGCGTTTCGTCTTCACCACCTCGTACACCGTCTCGTGCTGTTCGTGGCGCTCCTTCGTCTGCGGACTAATCACTATCGAGTCGCGTCCGCTGTGCAACGCCTCCAGCTTATTGTTGTAATAGACGTCGCGGCTGTTGTTTTTCAGTACGTTCATCACGAGCAGCGTGTTCTCGCGTTTCGCTATTAGCAGTGCCATTAGCGTATCCAACCGCTGCTGTTTCAGCGTGTCGTTCAGTAGCAGGCGTAACTTACGTGCCTGCCTTTTCGAACCGCTGAGTGCGCGGTCGAAGCGTTCCCATTTGCTTGCGTCGCCGAGCAGCACGCTGCGTTCGGCATTGGCGGTCTCGAGCATCGAAAACACGAGCGAGTCGACAATGTCGCGGCGTGCCATAAAGCGCTCCGAGGCGTGGTTTACCGCCGACAACGAACGCGTGTTGTCGTATACCATCCATGTGGCAGACAGCAACACGATGGCGAGCAAAGCGTAGCCTACAAGTATTTTTATTCTGGTGCTGAACATATATGCTTCAAAATTCTTATCCCTATATTCTGTATAACGCAGAATCTTGGCTTTTATTTTATAAAACATCCGTTGGTGGTAGAAAACAAAAAGTCTGCACCATTCTTGTTCGTACAAGAACGATGCAGACTGAAAGGAATTAGTGTGTTGTTATTTATGTCTGAAACCCTTACCTTCTCTTAAACCACTGCCGGAGCCTCTGTGCCGGTTGTATCTGTAGATGTAGAGTCCATGAGCATTACGCTCGAGAAGAGGTGTGCTGTAGACTCAACCGAGTCGGTTGAGTCGCTGAGCATTGCCACTTCTTCAGGAGTTGCCTGCTGTTCTGCCGGATTACCCTCTGCCGGAGCGCCTACTGTGTCGGCTGTGTCAACAACGGTTGAGTCGACCGGCATGTTCAAACCAAGCTCTGCCTTAGAGCTACCTGCAAATACGTTGCTTACTGATACCATTACGAAAGCTGCGAAAGCTACAAATACTAACTTCTTCATATTCTTAAATTTTTAATTGTTAATTATAATGTTTATCTGTAGAACTCCGTCTTGAACTGATGTTTGTTCGTTGCGTCGTTCACTTAATAGAATGCAATCTGCGTGCCAGAATATGAAGTGTTTTGCGTAAGTGTCTGATAGTCAGTGTGAATAAAATATTTCAATGCCATTGGCATGGGCTGAAAAGATGTAGAAAAGTGTGGAACAAGTGTAGAATAGTTCCACACTTTTGTGTGGACAGAAGTTATTGTTAGTGTGTAGAAAAGTCATCGTCAACCGAACGGAATCTGATCGGACGGCGTTCGGAATCTGATCGGACGGCGTTCGGAATCTGATCGGACGGCGAACGGAATCCGATCGGACGGCGTTCGGGTGACGATGAAAGAATATGGGATTATTGCCAAACAAACTTGAAGGTCTTTGTAGCTGTCGGCGTCTTTACGCTGAGCAGATACACGCCCTTTGGCAGTTGCGGCACGGCAATAGACAGCGTTTCGCCTGCCGAGCGTTTGCCGAGCGGCTTGCTGAACAGCGTGCTGCCCGTCATGCTTGTGATGCAGAGCGTAGCCTGCGTGTCGCGAGCGAAGCCCAATACGATGTTTCCGTCTGCGATGCGCACCGTTCCGTCGAACGGCATGCCAACGCTCACGCAGCCCGTCTCCTGCTTTTCGATGCACTGGCGCAGTCCGTCGAGCGCGTTTATCTTGCCGTAGCCCCAGTTGCTGTCGGGTGCCGTAGCCGTGAAGCTGTCCTTGCGTGCCGTGTTCTGCACAATCTCGTGCAGCTGTTCGGGCGTGAGTTGCGGATAAGCCTGCAGCCATGTAGCCACAATGCCTGCCACGAACGGCGACGCCATCGACGTGCCCTGCATATAGCCGTACTGGTTGTAGCGACCGAAGTTCTCGTTGTATTCGGCGTACATCAAGTTGCCCGATGCGTCGTTGTTAGACACGGCAGAGATGATGAAGCAGCCCGGCGCCGTAATGTTCGGCTTCATGCGTCCGTCTACTGTGGGGCCGTAGCTCGAGAACGAACTCAGGTCGCCCACGGTCTCCTGCAGCGTAGCCTGCTGTCCGCCGTTTGTCGTGTACTCGTTGCGTGTGGTGTACGAACCCACGGTGAGTATGCGCTTGCCCGTTCCGCCAATCTCGCAGAGCGTAGACGACGCTGCGTCGGGCGCCGAGAAGCCCTCTATGTCGCGCGACTCCAACGCCAGATACGTATTGTCCGACCAAATGTTCACTCTGCCCGCCGTCTTCGGCGTCACGGTGAGCGCTATGGCGTAGTTGTTGCGTATCGAGGTGAGCGCAGATGTCAGCACCACGTGCGGCTTGCCGTTGAGCGGACTCACCTCCGAAGCCACCTTCCACGTGCCCGTAGCGTACTTGCCGAAGTCAACATTCGTGACGCCCTCCGCCGGATAAACGGTCGTAGACCGCGCATCCTTCTTGTTGAACGTGCTGTAGGCGGCGATGTCTATGGTGAAGTCGACGCCCTTTTCGCCCCAAATCTCTATCGTGCCGCCCGAAACCGAGTTAGACGGCGCCACCTTGTACTTCACGAACGTGCGTAGCGGCGCAGCGTCGGCTGTAGCGAAGGTATGGTCGATGTGGAAGGCGTCGGTGCGGTGGTTGCCGGCAGCGCCCACGATGAGGCGGCCCGGTCCCTGCATGGCGTCGGTCATGGTGTCGAACGTAGAAGTGCCGTCGTGCGGTCCGTCTTGGTTGCCCAGACTGAGGTTGACGACGCACGGCTTGCCCACCTTGTCGGCATAGTCGAAGATATACTGCACGGCGTTGCTGATGTCGGCGTTGGTGCTCACGTTCAGGTCGAGTGCCACGAGCACGATGTCGGCGTCGGGCGCATTGCCCACGTACGCCCCGTCCTTGTAGGCGTCGCTACCCGCAGCTATGGCAGCCACGTGCGTGCCATGCGAGTTAGAGTCGCTGTCGCCCTGCGCCTTCTCTATCAGTTCGGGCGTGTTCAGCTCAATGCCGTAGCCGTACTTCGCAGGAGCCGAAGCGCCGTCGAGCGTCGTAGCGCTCTGCTCCCACACACGCTTGATGCGCAGCGCTCCGTCGGCAGGGCGGCGGAAAGCGGCGTGCATATAGTCGAATCCGGCGTCTACCACGCCCACGACCACGCCCTCGCCGGTATAAGCCTTCGGCAGGTCGGTGCCTTTGTGTATCTGGTCGGTGCCAGCCTCCTGGCGTGCGAGGTTGAGCATCTGCGTTGCGCCCGAAGTAATCTGGATGTACTCTACACCCTGCTGCTTAGCCAGACGCTGCAAGGCGTCGAGCGAGAGGCGCACGGTAGCCGTATTGGCGTTCTCGGCGATAGGTGTCACACCCAACTGCTGCCACGATGTGAGCGCAGGGTCGATTGTTACGTATGCTGAAAGCTGACTGCTTGCGGCGTGTTCGGCTGCGGCTTGCGCAGCGGGCGACTTAAGCAGGGTGGGGGAAGCGACGGCGATAGCCGTGCGAGGCGAAAGCGATGCCTGCGCCAACGCTGAGGCTGGTGCGAGCAACATCGTTGCACCTATTATATATATGTATGACTTGCGCATGATATACCTTGTTATATTATATGTATCTGTTTTCGGCTGCCCGTATTACTTCACGAGCACCTTCTTTGTGGTCTGCTTGCCGTCGGCTGTCACCTTCACGATGTACACGCCCTTGGCAAGATCGGCGTTCTCCACCTGCGCACCAGCGAGGTTGTACACCTGCAGACGGTCGTATGCTCCGCCTACGTGCACCTTTCCGTTGCTTACGAAGATGCTAACGCTCTGCTCAGCCTCGGCGCTGTTCACGTCGGTAGGCTTAACGAAGCCCGTCTGCTTGTGCGACTCGCCCAGACGCGCCTCGCAGCAGTTGTAGATAGTGTGCTTGTTGTTGTCGTTCTGGTCGAACTCGCCTATGTAAGCCACGACGCTCATGTTCTTCAGCACAGCCTCGACGTTGTTCTTAGTCTCGTCGGCATAATAGCTCGAGTGGATGCTCTCGGGTATGGTGATGGTTTTCTCCCACGAAAGCAGCTGACCCGCTTTTATGTCCTTCACCAGGTATCCCCATGCGTTGCCCGTCACCGTTCCGCGGAAGGTGCGGTTGTGTATGTAGTTGTCTCCGCCGCTCGCCTGACGCGCTTCGATGCCGTCCTGCACGAGGTATACGTTGAAGATAGAGCTGTTGTGAGGCACGGTCTTGTGAGGCAGCACGTAGAGCTTAACGTTCAGCTCGCGTGTGCTCTCGTCCAGTGTGGTCTTGAGGTAGAGCGAAACGTACGGCTCCTTGGTGTCGGCGTAGTAGATAGTAGAAAGCAGTTTGCTGACGTCGGTGGCGCTCACTATCGGCGTAGTGCTTACGTCGGCGTTAGTGTTGCGGTTGACCATAGCCGCCGGTGCGAATGTGCTCGACATGTTAGGGTAGAAGAATATATATGTAGGGTCTTCGCTCATTGTGAACATGTCGGGCTTGTAACCTACGTGATGAGCCACCTCAATGACGTTCTTCTCTGTCTTCTTGATGGCAGCCTCAATGTTCAGATGACCGCCCGGACAGTTGCCGCAGTCCTGACCCGTGAACGCTTCGAGCAGCAACGAGCGCTCCATAGTCTTCGGGTAGAGGAAGATGTTGGCGCTGACGCTGTTGTCCGACGTGTCGGTCTCCTTGCCCGCTCCGTTCACGTTAGCGATAGTTACGCTGAGGCTCTGTTCGCCCTCGTTGCTTGTGTCCACGTCTTTGAGGTCGAAGCTGTAGCCCTCCTTCGGCTTGATGCTGAGGTCGGCGAAGTGCTGCGTGGTCTTGTTGCCGCCCACCTCTACGATGGCGTCGAAGCTGGTTATGTCCGTCGTGCCGGCGTTCACGAAGCAAGCCGAGAAGTTGCAGTTGTCGCCCGCCTTATAGTAGCCTTCGAAGTTGCTCAGAGCGATGATGGCGTCGGTATAGTCGCCCACGTTCTCGGCGTTGACGAAGATGAGCGCGCTGCCCTTGTTCATGCCGTAGGTGTCTACCCACGCTCCGTCCTTGTAGCCGTAGTTGCAGCCCTCGATATCGTACGAACCGTCCGACATGAGCACCTTGTATGTGTTGGCGGCTTCGGTTGTATAGCCTACGTAGAGACAGTCCTCGTCGCCGGTTATGGTGTATGGCTTATCGAGCGTCCACTTTATCTTGCTCAGCGCCTTCGTCACCTCAACGGTTCCCTCGGCGATAGGTGTGCCGTCGAGCTGCTTGGTGAGGAAAACGTGCATCTTCTTGTCGGTGACATTCTTGCTGCCCAACACGAACTCGGCGAAGTCGATGGTCTTGCCCTTCAGAGCCTGCAGCTTGGCGTGGCTCAGGCGCATAGCCTGTCCCTGCTTCTCGGTGCTGCCGAGGCGGAATACGTTGTTGCGCGAAATCTCATCTTTAGAGTAGCCGATGTTGGTGGCGTTGATGTTCCCTGCTACGAGGAGGAGGGAAGCGATGCTAAGTAGGGTTTTTCTCATAGTATATATTAATTAATTGTTCTTTTGCTTGTTAGTATCAAATTTATTCACATTCTCTTTATTTAATAATGTGTAATAACTATTCGCTAACAATTTGCTTGCAAATGTACGGCTTTTTGCAAATATACGCAACAATTTAGTTGAAAAAACACTTATTTAGGCTTGCTTTTAAAAAGTAATTGTGTATCTTTGCAATGTGGTAGACTGCGTTTGGGTAATAGAAGTAGTCTTTTATCGCTAAACTTGCGCTGTCTTAACGCTATTAATAATCAAAAAAACACAGAATTATGGAAAAACGTTTATTTTATTCGGTAGCAGCCATGACGTTGATGCTTGGCTCTGCAGCCCCGACATTCGCACAGAAAGTAGAGACACAGAACCGATTCTTAGTGAAGGCTGTCATGCTTGGTAGTCAGATGGGCGATATGCCCGAAAACCTCGACTCTAAGCGCGTGTATTATTACTACAACACCGATGGCAAGTTGGTAGGCAGTTCTACCTACGGACGCAACTATACCGACGGTGGCTATTCGGACACCTTCTCGCTCACCGACATCGAGAAGATTATCTTCGATGTAAACGGCAACATGACCAATAAAGACTTCTATCAGTATGGCGACTATGACGACGGTGACTACTCTTTCCGTAAGACACAGAACTGTGAGAGCTATACATACGACGCGCAGGGCAGACTGGCTACAGACACTACCTCGATGCGCATCAATGAGTATAAGTACAACGCCGACGGCACGCTGCTAAAGGTTACGTCGTACAACAAGCGCACAAAGAAGCTTGTGCAGGAGATTACATACACTTATGAGAACGGACTGGCTACTCACTACTCGTCTACCGGACAGTATTACGAGTTCGAGGCTGACCTTAAGTACGACGCAGACGGCAACAAGATAGAAGAATACCAGTATGCGAAGTCGGGTGAGGATGTGAAGCCGCGTCAGCGCGAGACTTGGACATACACAGACGGTGCGCTCACGCTCTACATGAAGTACCGCTACGACAATAAAGGCGCGGAAGTGGCAGACTCGAAGAAAGAGTATGTCCCCGTGGATAACAACATGAACGTTATGGATGTTAGCGACTATACCTACAATTCGGTTAAGGACACATGGAACAAATGTGGCTTGACCGTGCGTCAGACCTACCGCGACTTCAGCGGAATGAAGGAAGCTACACAGACGATGCTTCTCTCGGCTACACCCGACAAGAAACTCAAGAACACTATTAACCTGCAATTCACAGCTCCGAAAGCCGGTCTCGTTCATGGCTGCAAGTTTGTAGTCTACCGCGACTGCGTGGCTCTCGACACGCTCGACCTTGCCGACGTCATGGATCCCGCGACAAAGCAGTGCTCTTATCAGGACAAGGAACTCAAGAGCGACACCTACACTTACTTTGTTCAGCCGCTTTTCGCCCTCACAAACGGCGAGATAAGCGATGCTACTGCCGACTCGGAGTGGGTGGGCTACTATACTTCTACGCCTATGGACGTGAACGTGGCTCTCGCTACGGAGCTTCCTGCCGTTACCGATCTGAAGCTCGTAGGCGGCGAGGTGAAGCGCATCGGTTCTATCATGAGCCAATTGATAGAATACTACGCTGATCTCGAATGGAAGAACCCGGCTAATCTCGAAGAACTCGGCTTCGTGAGAAACGATGTTGCCTTCGTGGGTATGGGTCTCTCTGATACAAAGCTGGAAGGCGCCGCTGAGTCTGCCAGAGTGCAGATTATGGACGACGAAATGCAGGTGTATGTCATCACAACATACAAGTACGGCAAGGCTTACTCTGACGCCATCACCGTTACTGTTAAGGACATTGAGAAGTACAACGGCGTGGAGAGCGTTACAGCCGACGGCGTAGTGAAGGCTACATTCGCAGGCAACACGGTGCAGCTCAGCAATGCCGCAAACGTATCGGTTTACTCTGCTGCAGGCGCTAAGGTGTACGCAAAGCAGAATACATGCAGCGTGGCTCTCGGTCAGCTTCCGGCTGCTACATATATAGTATGTGTAGAGAAGGACGGCAAGAGCAGCTTCTATAAGTACGGCGTGAAGTAGCATAAGCTCACGCCTGGATAGCACTTCGTGAAAAGACACACATGTATATTACGTAGAGTATATAATATAATGTGTGTCTTTTCAGATTATTAATTAACCAAAAACATGGAATTATGGGAAAAAGACTACTCAATTCGATTGCAGCTCTGGCATTAGTGCTCGGCTGCCCGGCAACGGCTGACGCTCAGCAGGCGGCTCCAGAAAACAGATTCTTGGTTAATACTGCCACCTTCGGCAGTTCGATGGGCGATATCCCGGACGATGTAGTGTCGAAACGCAGTCTGTACTACTATAACACCGACGGACTCTTCGTCGGTAGAGCCGACTACGGACGCCTCTACACCGACGAAGGCTACTCGGACGACTTCGATGTTATGACTTTCTGCAAGGCTGTCTTCAACACCGACGGCATGATGACCAATAAGGACACGTACCAGTGGGGCGAATACGACGGCGGCGTCTTCAGTTTCCGCAAGACGCAGAACTGCGAGAGCTATACTTACGACAGCGATGGACGATTGGCTACCGACACTACGTCGATGTACATCAACGAGTATGCGTACAACACCGACGGAACGCTGGCTAAGAAGTCTACCTATATCAGAGACACTAAGAAGTTCAAGCAGGAGATTACGTACACCTATACCGACGGCGTGCTCACCCATTACTCGTCAACCGGCGAATACGACTCGTACAAGTTCGAGGCTAACATAAAGTACGACGCCGACGGCAATAAGGTGGAGGAGTATCAGTACAAGCTGAAGGACGGCAATGAGGTGGCTAAGCAGCGCGAGGCATGGACTTATACCAGCGGTGCGCTCACACTCTACGAGAAGTTCCGCTACGATTCAAGCGGCAAGGAGATACCGAGCGCAAAGACCGAGTATAAGCCGGTGAACGGCAATCTAAACCTGATGGATGTTTGCAGCTACAACTACAGCAGTAATAAGTGGACGCGTAGCGGTCTGCCCATGCGCTATGAGTATCGCGACTTCAGTGGCATGAAGGAGAAGACTGCCATGATGATTATGTCGGCTACACTCGACAAGGAGAAGCCGAACACCGTAGACCTCCGCTTCAATGTGCCGAAGGCAGGACTCGAGTACGGCTGCAAGTTCGTTGTGTTCCGCAACTGCATACCGCAGGATACCGTTGACCTTGCCGACGTGATAGACCCAGAGACAAAGCAGTGTGCTTACGAGGACGACGAACTCAGCAACAGTACATACACTTACTTCATTCAGCCGCTCTTCGCCATGAAGGACGGCAAGATAGTGAAGCCTGCTGCCGACTCGGAGTGGGTGGGTTTCTACAGCACCACTCCTACTGAGATTGAAGTGGCGCTCGACCACGAACTGCCTGCCGTTACCAATCTGGCTCTCGTAGGCGGCGAGGTGAAGAATGTAGGTACGGCTTTGAATCCTGAAAAGGAGTATAACGCTGTCTTTGGTTGGGAGAATCCTGCCGACATGAACGACTACGGCTTTATCAAGCATACGCTCTACTTCGTTGGAAGCAATGTGCCAGAGAACGAAACAAGAGAGGCTTCGAAGGACACGCTCCACGTAATGCTTCTCGACGATGTCGTAGAGGCGTATGTCGTTACGACCTACAAGTACGGCAAGGCGTTCTCCGACACCATCACCGTTAAGCTGACAGACATCGACGACCTCACCGGCATGCAGCGCATCGGCGTTGACGGAGTTGTAAAGGCTACCTTCGCTGGCAACGTCATTAATCTTGCAGATGCTGCAAACGTATCTGTCTACAATGTTTCGGGCGAACGTGTATATGTACGCAAACGCACAAGAAGCGTATCGCTTGCTCAGCTCCCGACTGCAACTTATATAATATGTATAGAGCGCGACGGCAAGCAGAGCGTCTACAAGTATCACGTTAAGTGAGGATAAAACAATACCTTAGGCAAAACATTCGAACTACAGAACATAGCCTAAATTATTAATAAATAAAATTCTTAAAAACCGTAATATCAATAGATGAAGACAAAAATGTTACTTGCGTCGCTACTCTTAAGTGGCGCAGCTTTCGCACAGACATCACCCTTAGTGATGGTCACCCCAAGCGACTACAACATCATGGCTGCTTCGCCAAACGGCAAGTGGGCGTGTGGTATGTACTATGATGCCGGCAACGAGGCATACGGATTCCGCTGGAATCTGGAGAGCGGAGAGATTGATTTGCTCAATCCGTCGTCGCCTTCGCAGGCTTACAGCGTGTCTAACGACGGCGTTGTTGTGGGCTTGTACACCGACAATAGCTACAAGAAGAACGGTGCTTCTACGCAGCTCGCTGGCTATTGGCAGAACGACCGCTGGAACCGTCTCGAAATGCCTTCTGACGCTGTGAGCAGCAGCGGCGCTTCTGGCATATCGCCCGACGGACACTACATCACGGGCAACGTGTATGTAGGCGGAAAGTATTTGGGATACGTATGGAAGGACGGCAAGATTTATCGCCAACTGAAGGAGAACAAAGGTATCGCGATACCTTATGCAATATCGCCAGACGGAGAGTATGCTACGGGTTGGGTTATGAACAAGAACCGCCAGGCATGTTTATGGGGACCTGACGGCAATTTCACCACACTCTCTGACCAGCAGTCTCCGTTCTGTGTAGGCAAGAAGTTCTCGCCCGACGGCAAGAAGCTGCTTTACTTCGGCGGTTGGCAGACAGAAGAAGAGGCAGGCGGAGCTGGCAAGGTGCGCGGAGCTTGGGCACTCTACGATATGGAAACCGGCAAGAAGAGTGCTATTCTTCCGGCAGGCGCCAACGACGACCTCGACTTCTTCGACATCAGCGCCAACGGCACCGTGATGTGCGAGGACAACCAGTTGGGCTATATCTATCAGAACGGCAAAGGCACCTTTGCATACAAGTATCTGAAAGAAAAAGGCGTGAACCTCGCCGACTATCATGTTTTCGTCAATCCGGACTCGCCGAAGGATTCGGAAGGCGAAACCCTTTACAACGTCACACGCGCCACATCCGTGTCGGTATACGATCACATCATGGGCTTCCTCTTCTACAACGACAACAAGGATTCGGACGGCAACTATGCCATTTCGCCGCAGTCGATGATCGTGAAGTTCGGCAGTCCGATGTTCTCGGCTATGCCTCCGGTGAGCATCAAGGCTCAGCAGTTGTCTGGTCTCAACACGGTGAAGATTACATGGAAGCCAAACGTTGCAGCCACCGGCATAACCGGATACAAGGTGTATCGCGACGGCAACAAGGTGAGCAGCGATATTGTTACCGCTGAAGGATTCGTAGATGCTGGTGTGCCGGTAGGCGAACACAAGTATGTGATTACGGCAGTGTACGGCGATACAGAGTCGGCTGACAGCGAGACAGCTACTGTCAAGGTGGAGAATCGGAAACTTTCTACGCCTACAAACCTCTTCGCACAGCAGCATGGCTACAGCGCAGCATACATGGAGTGGAGCGATCCGTCAACAAACTTCGGAGCGCTCACATACTTCAACCCCGACAACGCCAACCTCGAGACATTCGGTCTGTCGTTCGACGGCGAGAGCTACGAGACAGCCATCGCTTTCGACGCAGTTACGCTCAGCGCATACAAGGGACAGAAGCTCACATCCGTAGGCTTTTACCCGATGGAGGCTCAGGGCGGCTGGACTATCAACCTCTATACGCGCAGCGCAGACGGCAAGTTGCAGAAGTTCTACACACAGCCCGTTACGCAGAAGCTGAACTACGGCGAGCGCAACGTCGTTAAGCTCGACACTCCGCAGAATCTGCCTTCAGGCGAACTGCTCGTGTCGGTTGAGGTGAAGGTTACAGAGGCTTCGCAGCGCATCACAGCGCTCGACTTCGGTCGCGCCGTGAAGGGCTCTTCCGACCTGCTCCGCCTTACAACCGAGCCCGACTTCTACTCGATGGGCAACCTTATGGAGGAGAGCAACTATCTCTACGCCGCTTCGTGGGCTATCGACGCTATCGTGGCGCCGGAAGGTGCCGACCTTGCAAAGGACAACGTGACGGGCTATAATATATATGTAGACGGCAAGAAGGTAGGTTCGTCTGCTACAAAGAGCTTCACCGTGCCTTCTCTCGACAAGGGCGACCATGCACTGGGCGTGAGCGCCGTGTATGCCAACGGATCGGAGTCGGAGCCGGCCGTAGCTCAGCTTGCAGTTGTTCCTGACGACAGCCAGCTTCAGGCTGTGAAGGGCGTGGCAGTAGCGCCGGTAAGCGCTTCGGCTGTGAAGGCTGATTGGGCAGCACCGGTTGACCGCGACGTGGTTCAGGTGCAGTATTGCACGGGTTCTGCATCAACGCAGGGCGTGACAGCTCCCGCTGACAACAACTATAACATCATGGTAGGCGCGCTCTATCCGTCGAAGACATTCCGCGGTCGCACCGGATACGCCATCAAGAAGGCACGCTTCTATCCGCTTACAGACGCTACATACACAGTGTATGTCTACAAGAACGACGAGCTGATAAGCGAGACCGAGGTAGACGACTACACCATAGGTAAGTGGAACGAGGTGGAACTCACGAAGCCTATCATCATCGAGAACGGATCTACATACCGTCTTGCCATCGACTGCTATGATGTTAAGCCGAAGGAACCGGCTATCGCCGTAGACAGCAGCGATCCGCTGGAAGGCTACTCTGACATCTACTCGCTCGACGGTGAGTCGTGGAGCTCAATATCTTCTACCGGCGTGATGGCTAACTGGATGATCGGTCTCGTGCTGGAGAACCCGAAACCAGGTACGTTGCCTATCGAAGGCTACGACGTGTTCATCGACAACGCTAAGAAGAACGCGGCGAAGCTCACGGAGAGAACATACACACACGACTTCGGTACCGACGACAAGCAGCAGCACACTATCCGCGTTGACGTATACTACACAGTGAAGTCGACAAGCGTGAAGGGCGGCGTAACCAACTTCCTCATCGCCGTTGCAGGTATCGACGAGAACACCGTAGGACGCATCGAGATGCGCCAGGGCGAGAACGAGCTCACCGTAACTGGCGAGGGCGTGACGTCGGTAGAGCTTGTGTCGGCAGCAGGCGCTGTTGTAGCAAAGGCAGCAGGCAACACCGTTTCGCTCAACGGCTTGGCAGCAGGCGTATACGTAGTGAAGGCCGTAGTAGTCGGCGAAACCGTCACACGCAAGATAATGATAACGAAGTAAAAGTTTTAGCAGGTTAAGCACAAACTTGCTACACTTAAGCCAAGAATAATGCGTTTTGTTCCATAATCGGTAAAATGAGGGTTGCGTGTTGCAAAAAATATGAGTAAATTTGCAACGTGAACAGAAACGTAAACCAGATTTGACCAACACAAAACGCATCATATAAAAGCAAAAAAACGCTGACGAAGATTGTTTCGCCAGCGCTTTTTTTAATTTGTAATTATTAATTTTTAATTATTAATTGGCAAAGTATAATTTGTAATTATTAATTATTAATTGGCAAAGTATAATTCGTAATTATTAATTATTAATTGGCAAGGTCGTCATTACGAATTAATAATTAATAATTAAAAATTAATAATTAATCAATTCTTCTTCAGCAAGTCGCGAATCTCTGTGAGCAGCAACTCCTCCTTTGTAGGCTTCGGCTCCTCGGGCGTAGGTGCAGGCTTTGTCTCCTCCTCCTTCTTCTTGAGGTTAGCCAGCTTGTTGATGCCCTTCACGAGGAGGAACACGCAGAAAGCGATGATAGTGAAGTCGATGATAGTCTGGATGAACGCACCATAGTTGATGGTAGCTGGCTTCATTGTCTCCATGCCGAGGTTTACGGCAGGCAACTCGAACTTCAGGTCGCTGAAGTTGACGCCGCCGATGAGCCATCCGATAGGCGGCATGATGATATCGTTGACAATAGAGCTAACTATTTTTCCGAACGCACCGCCGATGATCACACCGACAGCCATGTCGACAGCGTTGCCCTTTACGGCGAACGCCTTGAACTCATTTAGCATTTTTCCCATAGTTTCTGTTTGTTAATTGTTTAATTCCTAATGTCTGATTGTATGTTTCTTGTTTCTAACTATCTTATTTTGCAAAGTGTATATAGCAAACTGCGCTTATTATATATAATGTATATAGCCCAGTGAAATTATATAGCGATTTTTTAAATAATTTAATACCTCTATTGGCTGCAAAATTAGAAAATAATTATTAACTTTGCGCTCGATAAAGAAAAAAATGCTCAAAAGTATTGCTTTTTGAATGTTTCAGTTCATTGGGAATTACTATGGAGCTTGAAAGTAAGATTCATTTTCAACCATTAATTAAAATATTTAAAAAATGACAAAAGTTGCTATTAACGGCTTCGGCCGTATCGGTCGTCTGGCTTTCCGTCAGATGTTTGAGGCAGAGGGTTATGAGGTAGTTGCTATCAACGACCTTACATCTCCAAAAATGTTGGCTCACCTTCTTAAGTATGATACAGCTCAGGGTGGCTTCGCTGGCAAGTACGGTGAGGGCAAGCACACTGTAGAGGCAACAGACAACTCTATCATCGTTGATGGTAAGGAAATCACTATCTATGCTAAGCCAAACGCAGCTGAGCTTCCTTGGGGCGAGCTTGGTGTTGACGTAGTACTCGAGTGCACAGGTTTCTACACATCAAAGGAGAAGGCTTCTGCTCACATCGCAGCAGGTGCTAAGAAGGTTGTTATCTCTGCTCCTGCTGGTAACGATCTCCCAACTATCGTTTACAACACAAACCACAAGACTTTGACTCCGGCCGACACAGTTATTTCTGCAGCTTCTTGTACAACTAACTGCTTGGCTCCTATGGCTTACGCTTTGAACAAGTATGCAGCTATCCAGTCAGGTATCATGTCTACTATCCACGCTTACACAGGTGACCAGATGATTCTCGACGGTCCTCAGCGCAAGGGCGACCTCCGTCGTTCACGTGCAGGTGCTCAGAACATCGTTCCTAACTCTACTGGTGCTGCTAAGGCTATCGGTTTGGTTATCCCTGAGTTGAATGGTAAGCTGATCGGTTCTGCACAGCGTGTTCCGACTCCAACAGGTTCTACAACTATCCTCGTTGCTGTTGTTAAGGGTAAGGACGTAACTGTAGAGGGTATTAACGCTGCTATGAAGGCTGCTTCTAACGAGAGCTTCGGTTACAACGATGAGCTGATCGTTTCTTCTGATATCATCGGTATGCGCTTCGGTTCACTCTTCGATGCTACTCAGACAATGGTTAGCAAGATCGACGAGGATACATATCAGGTACAGGTAGTTTCTTGGTACGACAATGAGAACTCTTATACTTCTCAGATGGTTCGTACTATCAAGTACCTCGCTGAGTTGAAGTAATTCGTTGACTCGTTTTACGACAACATATATAAGCCTGGCATTGTAAAATGCCAGGCTTTTTTGTATCAATACCCCTCCTGAAACCTCATTTATGGGTTTCTAACAACGCTATCGTTGCGTGTAGACGGCGTTACCGTTGCGCGGTAACGATGTAACCAATACGCGGTAACGGTGTTACAGAATAGGTGTAATCGTGTTACCGCATCGCGGTAATCGTGTAGCATTACAAACAATTTTCTGCACAATTGTGCGGCATATGAGAATTTTTTTGTAAGTTTGTATTTTGAAACCGTAGCTATGTGCTATCAGAGGCAAAGCAATCGGTTTTCTAAACCGAACAAATTGCTTTCAGAACCCGAAACAACATTATTAAATACACGTGCAGCAAAGCTATTGACGACATGCAGAACAAAAGAATGATAACCATACTCGGACCCACCGCAAGCGGAAAGACCGCTGTGGCGGCAGCACTCGCGTTGCGCACCGGCGGCGAGATAATCAGCGCCGACTCGCGCCAGGTGTACCGCCGCATGGACATCGGAACGGGCAAGGACTTGGCAGACTATGTGGTTGACGGCCAGCCGATTCCGTATCATCTTATCGACATAGCCGAGCCAGGTACGAAGTACAATCTGTTCCAGTATCAGCAGGACTTCCACGTGGCATACGACAACATCCGTAGCCGAGGCAAGCTGCCCATACTCTGTGGCGGCACCGGTCTGTACATCGAAGCCGTGCTGGGCGGCTATCAGCTCTCGCCCGTACCGCAGAATCAGCCGTTGCGCGACGCTCTCGCCGGAAAGTCGCTTGCCGAACTCACCGAAATGCTTGTAGAACTGAAGCGCCGTAGCGGGTCGAACATGCACAATCAGACCGACGTCGACACCGCCCAGCGCGCCATACGCGCCATCGAGATAGAGACATACAACCTGGAAAATCCTACACCCGAACGACAGCTGCCGCCAGTCGACTCACTCATTGTGGGCATAAACATCGACCGCGACCTGCGCCGCGAGAAGATAACACGCCGACTGAAGGCGCGCCTCGACGAGGGTATGGCTGACGAGATACGCGCGTTGATAGGCGAGGGCATCGACCCCGAAGACCTTATATACTACGGTCTTGAGTACAAGTTCATTACCGAATACGTCGTAGGTCGCCTCAGCTTCGACGAGATGTTCCGACAGCTGGAGATAGCCATCCACCAGTTCGCCAAGCGACAGATGACGTGGTTCCGCGGTATGGAGCGACGCGGATATACCATCCACTGGGTTGACGCCAAGCTGCCCATGAAGGAGAAGGTAGAAGCAATATGCAAGCTGATGCAGGACGCATAGCGAGAGAGATATAAAAGAATGTGACATCGTGGCGGACATACCGCCGCTAAAAAAGGCTTACTATATGATTAACGACAACCGTTGGGGCATACTCTACTGCCCGAAACACGAGACGTTCAGTTCCGGCAAGCGCTGGGAGAAGATTGAGCGATGCCTGAAGGCGAACGGCATCGAGTACGACTACTTGCAGAGCGAGAACTCGGCAAGCGTGGAGCGCTTGGTGAAGATGATGATCAATAGCGGATACAAGACTATTGTCATCGTCGGCGGCGACTCGGCGCTTAACGACGCCGTCAACTGCCTCATGCTCACCGAGCGAAGCATACGCGAGACTATTGCGCTCGGCGTGATACCCAACGGACTCATGAACGACTTCGCGCATTTCTGGGGATTCCGCGAGAGCGACTACGAGCAGACCATCAAGTGGCTCAAGCAGCGTCGCGTGCGCAAGATTGACCTCGGCTGCATACGCTACACCAACAAGCACGGCGAGGCATGCCGCCGCTACTTCCTCAACTGCATCAACATCGGACTCATCGCTGCCATCATGAACCTGCGCCGACAGACACGCCACTTCTTCGGTTCGCGCACGCTCTCGTTCCTCTGCTCGTTCGTGCTCATGATTTTCCAGCGACTCGAGTACCGCATGCACCTGAAGATAAACTCCGACACCGTGGAGCGCAACGTCATGACCGTCTGCATCGGCAACGCTACAGGCTACGGACAGACGCCCAACGCCGTGCCCTACAACGGACTGCTCGACGTGAGCGTGGTCTACCATCCCGGCATGACGCAGCTCATTGAAGGCTTCTACCTCTTCGTGCGCGGTAAGTTCCTCAACCACCGCAGCGTCCACCCGTTCCGCACACGCAAGGTGGAAGTGGTAGAGGCGAACAAGGCGCTCGTGGGCATCGACGGACGACTCATGAAGACCCCCGTCGGACCCTTCACTGTGAGCGTGGAGCAGGAAGTCATCAACTTCCTCATACCCGAATAAGGCAAACGTTTTCCATGATAAATCCTCATATTTTGCAATATTTTGTGCGAAATATGAGGATTTTTTAAAATAGTTAATATTTTATTTTGCGTATAAATATATTTTTACTACCTTTGATTTCGTAAGGTAGCAACGCCTATATAAAGACTACTACACTTCTTACAGCTAACTAATAATGAACCTTAATCATAAATCTATGAGTTATTTGAGATTCGAAAAAGCTCTGATGACAAACCTCGAAGAGTCGTTGCCACGCGAGTTGTTGCGTACTAATCGTTCGGGAGCATATTCCTGCTCTACGATTGTAGATTGTAATACGCGCAAGTATCATGGCTTGCTCGTCGTGCCCGTACCGGAACTCGACGACGAAAACCATGTGCTCCTCTCTTCGCTCGACCCCACCGTCATACAGCACGGCGCCGAGTTCAATCTTGGTTTGCACAAGTATCAGGGCAATAATTACAGTCCGAAAGGTCACAAATATATCCGAGAGTTCGATTGTGACACAGTGCCCACAACACTCTACCGCGTAGGCGGTGTGTTTCTGAAAAAAGAGGTAGTGTTCCAGCACTATGAAGACCGCATCCTTATCCGTTATACCCTTGTTGATGCACATTCTGCAACGACATTGCGCTTCCGTCCGTTCCTTGCTTTCCGCAGCGTACGCCAGTTTACGCACGAGAACACCGTAGCTTCACGCGAGTATGCAGAAGTTACAAACGGCATCAAGACCTGCATGTACGCCGGCTACCCCGACCTTTACATGCAGTTCAGCAAGAAAGTGGAGTTCGTGTTCCAGCCCGATTGGTATCGCGGCGTAGAATACCCGAAGGAGCAGGAGCGCGGCTACGCTTCTAACGAAGACCTCTACGTACCCGGCTACTTCGAGATGGACATCAAGAAGGGCGAGAGCATCGTGTTCTCGGCTTCAACAACAGCCTGCAAGACAACCGGACTGAAGAAGCTCTTCCTGGAGGAAGTGGACGAGCGCTCACCGCGCGACAACTTCTTCCACTGCCTCGTCAACGCAGCGCACCAGTTCCACAACCGCACAAAGAAAGACGAGCGATACATACTCGCCGGCTATCCTTGGTTCAAGTGTCGCGCACGCGACACATTCATCTCTCTGCCGGGTCTTACGCTCTCTATCGAGGAGGAAGACTACTTCGAGCTCGTAATGGAGACAGCCATGCGCGCACTCTACGAGTTCATGGCAGGCAAGCCGCTCACAGCGAAGATCTATGAGATCGACCAGCCCGATGTTCTGCTCTGGTGCGTATGGGCTGTGCAGCAGTATGCAAAACATTCAGGTCGCGAAAAGTGCAACCGCAAGTACGGCAAACTGCTCTACGACGTATTGCATTTTATCAAGGACAACCGCCACCCGAACCTGAAGCTCTGCGAGAACGGACTTCTCTACTCGGAAGGCAAGGAGAAGGCCGTAACATGGATGAACTCTACAGCCGGCGGACGCCCCGTCGTACCGCGCACAGGCTACATCGTCGAGTTCAACGCCCTCTGGTACAACGCCCTCAAGTTCTGCGCATCTATGGCTGCTGACTTTGGCGACGCCACAGAGGCTTCCGACTTCGAGCAGATGGCTACACTCTGCGGAAAGTCGTTCGTAGAGACCTTCGTCAACGAGTACGGCTACCTCTTCGACTACGTAGAGCCTAAGGACAATCCCGACTGGAGCGTACGTCCGAACATGATATTCGCCGTTGCACTCGACTACTCGCCGCTCACACCAGCCCAGCAGAAGGCGGTGCTCGACGTCTGCACACGCGAACTCCTCACACCGAAGGGCCTGCGCTCGCTCTCGCCGAAGAGCGGCGGCTACAACCCGATGTACGTCGGTCCGCAGACACAGCGCGACTACGCTTATCATCAGGGCACAGCTTGGCCTTGGCTCGGCGGCTTCTACATGGAGGCATGCCTCAAGATTTACAAGCGCACACGCCTGTCGTTCATCGAGCGTCAGATGGTGGGCTACGAGGACGAGATGACGAGCCACTGCCTCGGCACAATCCCCGAACTCTTCGACGGCAACCCGCCATTCCACGGACGTGGCGCCATCTCGTTCGCTATGAACGTAGCCGAGATTCTGCGCACTCTCGAACTCTTGGAAAAATATAAATATTAAAATAGGAGGATAAGTATATATGAAAGTATTAATGTTCGGATGGGAGTATCCTCCTCACGTATTTGGTGGACTCGCTACCGCTAACTTCGGAATTTCTCAGGGTCTGCACGCACAGGGCGATGTCGAGACTGTGCTCTGTCTGCCGCATCCGTTCGGCGACGAGGACCGCAGCGCCTGCCGCATCGTGGCTATGAACTGCGTGCCTATCGCTTGGCGCGACGTCAACTTCGACTACGTAAAGGAACGCGTGGGCAATATCATGGACCCAGACTATTACTATCGTCTGCGCGACCATATCTATGCCGACTTCAACTATATGCACGTCAACGACCTTGGCTGCATGGAGTTCGCCGGCGGCTACCCGTCTAACCTGCACGAGGAGATAAACAACTACTCAATCATCGCAGGCGTAGTGGCTCGCACAGAGGACTTCGACATCATTCATGCTCACGACTGGCTCACCTATCCAGCCGGCATCAACGCCAAGCACGTAAGCGGCAAACCGCTCTGCATACACGTTCACGCTACCGACTTCGACCGCTCGCGCGGCAAGGTGAACCCTACGGTTTACGCCATCGAGAAGGACGGTATGGACAACGCCGACTGCATCATGTGCGTGTCGGAGCTTACACGTCAGAACGTTATCCATCAGTATCATCAGGATCCGCGCAAGTGCTTCACAATGCACAACGCCGTTTATCCGCTGCGCCAGGAACTGCAGGACATCCCGCGTCCCGACCATACGGGTAAGGAGAAGGTCGTAACCTTCCTCGGACGCATCACAATGCAGAAGGGTCCGGAGTACTTCGTAGAAGCTGCCAACATGGTGCTGCAGCGCACACGCAACGTGCGTTTCTGCATGGCAGGCAGCGGCGATATGATGGACGCAATGATTTATCTCGCAGCTGAGCGCGGCATCGCCGACCGCTTCCACTTCCCGGGCTTCATGCGCGGAAAGCAAGTGTACGAGTGTCTGAAAGACTCGGACGTTTACGTCATGCCGTCAGTTTCTGAACCGTTCGGTATCTCGCCGCTTGAGGCAATGCAATGCGGCACGCCGACAATTATCTCTAAACAGTCGGGTTGCGCCGAAATCCTCGACAACTGTATCAAGGTTGACTACTGGGATATACACGCACTTGCCGACGCTATCTACTCAATATGTAGCAACGAGTCGCTCTTCAACTACCTCAAGGAGGAAGGAAAGCGCGAGGTCGACCAGATCACATGGGAGAAGGTGGGCGCACGTATCAAGAATCTGTACGAGCGCGTTCTCGCTGGCGACATTTAAACTCAAAGCAAAAAGCCAAACCGAGTAACTTACTATTCAATAATCTTAAAACAAACAATAATGAAAACGATTTGTTTATATTTCGAGATACATCAGAACATACAGCTGAAGCGCTATCGTTTCTTTGATATCGGCACAGACCACTATTACTATGACGACTACGAGGACGAGCGTCTCATCACTGATGTGGCTAACCGCTCGTATATGCCGGCTCTCGAGGCTTTGGGCGAAATGTTGAAGGAGCATCCGGGCTTCTTCAAGGTGGCTTTCTCTCTCTCTGGCGTAGGCATGGAGCAGTTGGAGATTCACGCTCCGCAGGTGCTCGAGAAGTTGCAGGAACTCAATCAGACCGGTTGCGTAGAATTCCTCGCTGAGCCTTACTCACACGGTCTTGCTTCGCTCGCTAACGAGGAGAGCTTCGCTAAGGAAGTGAAGCGCCAGTGCCAGAAGATGAAGGAATACTTCGGCAAGGAGCCTCAGGTTCTGCGCAACTCTTCGCTTATCTACAGCGACGAGATCGGTGCTCAGGCTGCTCAGATGGGCTTCAAGGGTATGCTTACCGAAGGCGCACGCCACGTCCTCGGCTGGAAGTCGCCGCACTATGTATACAACTGTGCGCTCGCTCCCAACCTCAAGCTCTTGCTTCGCGACGTTAACCTCAGCGACGATATCTCACTTCGCTTCAGCAATGTCGACTGGGAGGGCTATCCGCTCTTCGCTGACAACTACGTAGACCGCATCGCCAACTTCCCTGGCGAGGAGCACGTAGTGAACATCTTCATGGAGCTTTCTGCTCTTGGCGTGGCTCAGCCGTTGTCGAGCAACATTCTCGACTTCCTCAAGGCTCTGCCCGAATGTGCTAAGCAGCGCGGCATCTCATTCTCTACTCCGAGCGAGATCTGCGAGACAATGGCAAGCGTAGGCGCTCTTGATGTGCCCGACACACTCTCTTGGACTGACGAGGAGCGCGACGTTAGCTCTTGGCTCGGCAACCCGATGCAGCGCGAGGCTTTCAACAAGCTCTATAGCGTAGCCGACCGTGTGCGCATCGCCGACGATCCGCGCATCAACCAGGACTGGGACTATCTGCAGGCTTCTAACAACTTCCGTCAGATGACTACAAAGCCGTCGCAGGTAGGTATCGACCGTGGCATCTATGCTTCGCCGTTCGACGCATTCACCAACTATATGAACATCCTCGGCGACTTCATCGCTCGCGTTAACTCGCTCTATCCTGAGTCTGTTGACAACGACGAGCTTGCTTCGCTCCTCACTACTATCAAGAATCAGGACGAGGAAATCGAGATGAAGAACAAGGAGATTATCCGTCTGCAGACCAAGATTGAGAAGATTGAGGCTGCTGAGGAGAAACTCCGTGCTAAGCTCGAGAAGACAAAGGCTCCGAAGGCTGAGGCTGCTCCGAAGGCTGCAAAGACAGTAAAGAAGCCTGCTGCAAAGAAGGCTAAGGCTGTTGAGCCGAAGGCTGAATAATGTTTGCGGTTGCAAATGCAAGTTGTGAAGCTTAATCGTTCTGATTATAACGCTGAGTCGTTAAGATTGCAATGTTCAAGCAAAGCAGAATGTGTTTGCAACAGCAACAGTTGAATCTATTGAATTAATAAGAAGTATTAAGGTTCTTGTACAATTAAATATTGGTTATAAAGGTTTAAATGTCCTACTGCGAGATGCCGTGGGGCATTTTTTTTATTATTGCTTCTATATAACAAAGTTCATTGTTATTATCTCAACTTGTTTGCCATTCTGGCAAAGGGAACTGTCCAGTAAAACTAATAATGTGATACCGGACACCAATATATTAAAGTCGTGTTTGTGAAAAAATCCTCCATATCTTCCAGAAATACCGTAATGTTCTTGGTATAAGCGCAATAAAGGCTGGAAGATATCCTTGAAAACGCGATATCTTCCAGCCTATCTTCCAGCCTTAACCTTTCATCTCCCAGCTAAATTCTGAATTATGCTGTTTGTGATTAAGTTTGTGTGGAGTTGTTTGATCTTTATAGTTGGCAACTTGTTATCTTAGCCTTTCAATCTGCGGCACACTAATTATACCTCTGCTGAAGTGCAGCAGTCCTTCGGCTTGCATGGCGTTGAGCGCTTCCGATACGTTGAGGCGACTAATGCCGAGTTCTTGTGCAAGTCGCGTCATCTTTATGCGCAACACCTTTGCGCCGGTAGGGTAGAGGCAGTGCGACTTCAGAAAGAACACGATGCGACTCCTTGTGTCAGCCGGCATCGGACGCCATAGCTTGCTCTCCGCTTTCTGTGCTATTGCGGAGACGATGTTAAGAAGATTGATTCGGAAAATGATAAATTCGTCGGAGATGTGCATAAGGTCGCTCTGACCGATCTCCACCGTGTTGCTTTCGCCAATGGACGTAAACGTGCGTGTATAATGCGGCGAAAGGCCCATGAAATGCTCCAACTGAATGATGTACGGAGCCTTTATATATTCCTCTATCGAGTAGCCGTGGTCGTCGGCGTAAGCGATAGTCTTTACGTCGCCACTCAATAGAATGGCGACGTTATCACATTTCTCTCCCTCCTTTTTAATTATATCGTTCTTGCCGAATTTCTTAAAGCTGAACTTCGTCTGACCGATAATCTGCATGAGGTTGTCGCTTGTGAGACCCTGGAACAATGGTATCTCGCGAAGCTTGTCGTAGAGATTAAGCATTTACTTCTGAATCTTGTCCTCCATAGACGGCGAATACCATACCTGCAGGTTGCCCTTATCGTCGCTGTAGATGAGATAAGCCATCAGTTCTGGATGTTTTTCGAGCACCTTCTTCGCCTTCTCCATGCCCATCACCATAAATGCCGTAGCATAAGCGTCGGCTTCCGCGCAGCGCTTTGCGAGCACCGTTGCCGAGAGAATGCTGTGTTGCACGGGATAGCCCGTAGCAGGGTCGATAGTGTGCGCATATTTCTTGCCGCCACGATAGTAGAAGTTGCGGTAGTTGCCGCTTGTCGCCATAGCGCGGTCCTTCACGTTGAGCACGGTCTGCAACTCGTTGTTCACGTTCAGCGAGTCGTCCGACGGCTTCGTCACGCCAATCTTCCACGGCAGACGCTTTTCGCTGATGCCGTGCGTAACCACCTCGCCGCCAATCTCCACCATGTAGTTCTTTATGCCGCGCTTTTCGAGCAGACGCGCCACCACATCGCAGCCGTAGCCCTTAGCAATAGCGCTGCAGTCGAGCATTACGCGAGCATCTGTCTTCGTGATGCGTTGGTTCACGAGCTTCACCTTCTTGTAACCCACGATAGCACGCAGCGAGTCTACCGTCTGCTTCGTTGGCGGATTGCCCGTCTTGAAGCCGAATCCCCATGCGTTCACGAGCGGTGCCACCGTTATGTCGAACGCTCCGTCGGTGTTGTCGGAGATTTTCTCAGCCAGATTAAACACACTCTCGAACATCTCGTTCGTTTCCACGTTCTCGCCGCGGTTGATGTGCGAGATGATTGACTCCTTGTTGAACATCGACAAAGCGTTGTCCACCTTTTGCAGTTCTGCGAGAATGTCTGTCTGAATAGAAGAGTCGTTCTGATAAGTGATGTGATAGAACGTGCCGAATATCTGTCCCTCATCGTGCTGATAAGGCATGCTACGCTGTTGTCTTACAATATATATTGTTCCGATAATGAGAAACACGAGTAATGGCAATCGCCACAAAAGTTTTTTGTTTGTCATATACTAAATCTCAAAGATTATGTTGAAAGTGCCGCCCAGTCGACTGCCACCTTGCTTGCCGTAGCCCGGCACATACCAAGTCTTTCCGATGTTGCCGTCGTCGTGAGCGATACGTCTGCGATAGCGCACCGACCAGCCCAGACGAAGCGGACCAGCTATCTTCGCGTCCACGCCGAACACAGCCTCCATCCAATGATAGTTGGCCTTCATGCCCTTCACGTTGTAGTCTACGTCGTCACCCCAGACCGGGTCTTTCAGTTCGTTGCCCACGACGTCGAACTTATAGTAAGTCATGGCATAGCGTGCGCCAGCATATACGCGGTAAGCGTCGTGTTTGTTCTTCGCTATGTTGAAGTCCATGCCCACACGCCAGTATGGCGCCGACGTCTTGTACTTAAGATTTGTCGTCGGGTTGTCAGAGTCTGCCGTGCAGTATCCCAGCTCAAACACCGGAAAGTAGCGGTCCTTTAGGTTGATGCGCAGCGCCGCCTCGTACTGTCCGTAGTCGCTGAACGCCAGTTGCGCCAGTCCCACCACGTCAGCCGACACCGCCACGCCGCGGAAGAACGCCACCGTGTCCTTCTGTGCCGTCAGCTCCTTAGCCGCCGTAGCATCCTTTTTGCTCTGCGCCGTCGCCGTCGTCACCGCAATCAGCAACAGACTAATTGCTATGACCCTTGAAACGAATGAGGAAGTGCGCTTTACCGTCATTGTATGTTACCTTATTATAGTTTATCGTTATGTTTTCAATCGCCTTCGTGGTGAACTTCACGTCCGTGATGGTGTGGAAGAACTGCGGGTTGCAGTCTACCGACTCGAAGTGCGGGTTGTTCTCCTTCGTCACCCACACCGTGTCCGTTGTGCTCACGTTGCTGTCCTTCTGCTTTATGCCGAAGACATACACATCCACCGCACGCTGATAGCTCATCGGCAGCGCGATGCTGTCGAAGCCAGCGAGTCGGTTGATTATCACGGTGTCGTCGTCCTTGTAGTCGGCAGCGCGCGGCACAGCCACCGTCAGCGTGTCCTCCATCGTCTTCATGCCGGCGTCGAGTCTGAACGTGGCATACACGCGGTTGTTCAGCGGACAGTCGATAGACGAGCACGCAGCCAGCACGAACAGCGCCACCATAGCGATGGCTGTCGTTATTGTTGTTGTTCGCATTTTGTCTGAAAGTTTGTTTATGACTCGCAGCGCAGCGTCTTCTCAATCTGATAGTCGTTGCGGTTCTGCGACGAGCGGCTCACGAGGTCGCCGATGAATCCGGCGAGGAAGAACTGTGTGCCAATCATCATCACGGTGAGCGCGATGAAGAAGTAAGGCGAGTCGGTGATGAGTCGCTGCGGAATGCCGTGAGCCAGACACCAGAGCTTGTCTGCGCCCAGTGCTACCACCGAGAGGAAGCCGAGGAAGAACATCAGCGTGCCGAGGAAGCCGAACACGTGCATAGGCTTTCTGCCGAAACTTGAGAGGAACCACAGCGTGATAAGGTCGAGATAGCCGTTGAAGAAGCGGTTCCAGCCCATGAACTTCGACTTGCCGAACTTGCGTGCCTGATGATGCACCGGCTTTTCGCCTATCTTGTCGAAGCCTGCGTTCTTAGCCAGATAAGGTATGTATCGGTGCATCTCGCCGTACACCTCGATATTCTTCACCACATCCTTGCGGTAAGCCTTCAGTCCGCAGTTGAAGTCGTGCAGATTATGAATGCCGCTCACCTTACGTGCCGTAGCGTTGAAGAGTTTCGTAGGTATAGTCTTCGAGAGCGGGTCGCCCTGCTTGCGGTTCTGCTTGTATCCGCTCACGAGGTCGTAGCCCTCATCCTTAATCATGTGGTAGAGAGCCGGTATCTCGTCAGGCGAGTCCTGCAGGTCGGCGTCCATTGTGATTACGACGTCGCCCTGCGCCTCTTTGAAACCGCAGAATAGCGCCGGACTCTTGCCGTAGTTGCGGCGGAACTTGATGCCTTTTACTGTCGTCGACTTTTGCGAGAGACCCTCTATTACGTTCCACGAGTTGTCGGTGGAGCCGTCGTTTACGAAGATCACCTCGTATGTGAAGTTATTTGCCTTCATCACGCGTTCTATCCACGCGTAGAGTTCGGGGAGCGATTCCTCCTCGTTGAACAAAGGAACTACTACTGTTATATCCATGATTTTATGGTGTTGTGTTGAGGTGTTGAGGTGGTGAGATATGATGTTGTTATGTTGAGGTGTTGAGATTTGATATCTAATATCTGTTTCTTTTTCCGATAAGCGCAATCGGCAGACTTACAATAGCGCCGATGGCGAGGTTCTGCATCATGAACATGAACGCCCAATGCACCGGGGTGATCATCGTCACTACGTCCATGCTGTTCTTTATCTCCGCCTTCGATATGCCCTGCTGCTCGTAGATAGGAGCCAGCTGCTTCATCGTTGTGGTGATGAGATTGGCGAACGCGCCATTGTCCAAGAACTGGAAGTAGGCGTACTGCACCAGTGCGAACACCAGCGAAGCGTAGATGAACACATAGAGCGAATAGGCGTAGGCGCGGCGGAACGATATCACGCCGAATAGAGCCTCCGTGCGGAACGCCTTCAGTCGGTAGCCTACGAGGAACGGCGTAGCTAAAGCTAAGATGTTGCCGATGAAACCCGCGTTGAGCAGCATTATACATGCGAAGCTTGCTGCCCACAACAGTGCGAGCAGCAAGGCATCTTGGCGTGCAAACGCCTTCAGTTGTACAAGATGACTGATGTTTATCATTAGCGCATCACCTTAAATGTGTTATTACCCTGCTTCACGATGAACACGCCGTGCTGTGCATCGCCAGCAACCACTCTGCCGCTGAGGTCGTACACGGTGTAGGGCTGAGCGGGGTCGAACTTGCCCTGCGTGCCCTCAGCCACGCTGCCTATAGCCGTAGCCGCGCTGCCCTTCACGCCGGTGAGCGCAATGTCGCGCACCTCCCATGTCGGAGCCTCGCTTGTGGTGCTTGTATAGTGGAACACGATATTAATCTTCTTGCCAGCCCAAGCGCTGAGGTCGATGTCGCCCGAGTCTACGAAACTCCAGCTGTCACCCGTAGGCCATGTGAAGCCCTCGAGCTTCGTCGTCTTGCCCTCGCAGCGCACCTCCACGCTGAGCTTCTCGCTCGGTTTCTGCGCGTAGTTCACCGCATGACTGAACGAAACCGTAGCCTCCTTGTATCCGCTGAGGTCAATCTCCGGCGTCACCACCGAGCTTTCAGCCGCATACTTCGTAGCATACTTGTTAGAACCCTCCTTGATAGCGCCCGTGCCCTTCCATCCGTACAAGCTTGTGCGCTCCCAAACCTCTGCGCCCTCCTTCGGGTGGAGTGCGGTCTCGATGGTGCATCCGCCGTCTGTAGTCTTGTAGCTTGCCAGGTAGATACACATCATGCTGTTCTCCGGCACCACCTGCTTCGTCACAACCGTTGTAGCCGGGTCGAACTCGTAGCTGATGCTGTCGCCCCAGATGTACTCCATGAGGTTAGGGAAGTCGATGAACGGGTTGCGGTTGCCCTGAATGCTGTACACGATGTTGTTGCGCTTAGCCTCCAGGTCGCTCACGGGGTCTTGCTTCGCCCACTTGATGTAGAGGTCAGACGCCCACTTCTGCAGCGTAGGATAGTCGCCCGTCTCAAGCGAGTTCAAGCCCTCCTTCACCCACGCATAGTCCTGATAGCATGTAGCCATGTAGAGGTATGCACGAGCGAAGTCGCCCTGCCACTCTGGGTAGGGCTGCCACAGCTTCTTGCCGCTGTTGCCTGTGCCCACCTTTATCACGCCGTTGTCGTACGTCGCCTTTGTCACCACGCCCATGCCGTAGTTGCTCTTCGTAGAGTTAGCCTTGGCGTCGCTCGGCATGAGGTTGTAGAGGTCTTTATAGGCCTGGCGCTGTTCGCCTCCCCACCAACTCTTCGGGAACGAGTGCTCGATGTTCATCGATCTGCACGATTCGCCCCATTCGCCGAACTCCACCTTCTCCGGCGAGTAGCGGTCTATTACGTATCCGTTGTCGTTATCTGTGAGGTAGAAGCCCCACCATGTGGCTGCAATGCCCTTGCCGTAGCTCAAAACACGAGCCTCTTTTATGATGTTGTGCACGGCGGTCTTCAGTTCGGCGCCCTTCTTTCCCTTCAGCGCGTCGTAGTAGCCCTGCGGAATCTGTGCCGAAGCAGCCAGAGCGTACACCGTAGCGATGACCATCATCACCAAAGCCTTCAATTCTGTTCTTTTCATTTGTGTCTCCTTCAAAAATCTTTATGTTTTTAAAACGTTTCTGCGCAGCAAAGTTAGCACATTTGGCTGAAACCGCTATATAAATAATGTGTAAAAATGCTTAACCCTCGCATTACGTTTCTATTTCGTAATCTCGCCGCAGATGCTTCTGCCCATGAGGTTGCGTATCACTCGCGGGTCCTTGTAGTGAGCCTGCAGGAACATGAGCTTCGTGATGGCGCTCTCCACGGTGCTGTCGCCGCCGCTCACCACGCCAGCGTCCTGCAACTGGAAGCCCGTGTCGTAGCGACCCATCTTCACGAATCCAGCCACACACTGGCTGATGTTCACAATCGTCACGCCGCGCTGCGTAGCGTCCTTCAGCAGACGCGTGAGCCACGGCTTCTGCGGAGCGTTGCCGCTGCCGAAACTTCTCATCACGATGCCGCGCAGCTCGGGTGCGTCGAACATGTGGCGCGCTATGTTCTCCTGAATGCCTGGGAAGAGCGAGAACACTACCACGTTCGGGTCCATAGCCATGTGCGGAATCATCGGCTTCGTGTAGTCGGGCTTCAAGATGTAGTGGGGATTGAAGTGGAACTCTACGCCCGCCTCGCACAGGTGCGGATAGTTGAACGAGTTGAAGGCGTTGAATCCGTCGGCGCTCTCCTTCGTACTGCGGTTGCCGCGCAGCAGTCTGCCGCTGAAGTAGATGCACACCTCCGGCACCATCGGGCGTCCGTCCTCGCCGAACGCCGACGCCAGTTCGATACTCGTCAGCAGGTTCTCCTTGCCGTCGGTGCGGAGCTGTCCGATAGGCAGCTGCGAACCGGTCAGAATCACAGGCTTCGTGAGGTTCTCGAGCATGAACGAGAGCGCCGATGCCGTGTACGACATAGTGTCGGTGCCGTGCAGCACCACGAATCCGTCGTAGTTGTCGTAGTTGTCGGCTATGATGCGTACAAGCTGAGCCCATCGACGCAGGCTCATGTCCGATGAGTCGATAGGAGGAGTGAACTGATAAGTGTCTACGTCCGTCTGCAGAAGTGCAAATTCGGGAAAGTTCGACAGCAGGTGGTCGAAGTTGAGCGGCTCAAGAGCACCCGTATCGCGGTTGCATCCCATGCCGATAGTGCCACCGGTGTATATCAATAACACCTTGTTAAGTCGTGGGCTTGCTTGTTTGTTATTCATATTGTTCTAAGGCTAATGACATCCGCAGAAAAGAGCAATGAAAGATGGAACACGCTACGTTTCAGCACATGCCATGTTATTATCCGACAAAATTAAATAAAATTTGCGACAAAACCCCTGCTTCTCCCATGTTTTTTTTACAAAGTGATGGCGTTTGTTGCAATTAGTAGTCGTGTATAGCCTTGGTTTGTGTCATCGTGTCGCGTTCGGTGTCCGATCGGGTTGCGTTCGCCGTCCAATCGGGTTGCGTCCGCCGTCCAATCGGGTTGCGTCCGCCGTCCGATCGGATTCCGTTCGGGTGACGATGGGGTAGCGTAGGGCGGTCGATTGTACTTTGTTGCATTATTATGAAAATGTGTGAGCAAAAAACTTGTCAGTGTCAGAAATATGTAGTATTTTTGCAGTCGATATTTAAACAAAAGACTGAATAATTGTTATGAAGAAATTATTGTTTCCGATAATTATAGCGACAGTAGTGGTTCTCCTCAGCGGTTGTGCCGCAGCGAGGAAGGTTCCTTATTTCAAAAATATCGACTCCATTAACCTTGCCGCTTCAAGAGGTTTGTACGATGCTCGTATCATGCCTAAGGACTTGCTCACCATCGCCGTCGTAACGTCCGACCAGGAGACGTCTCGTCCGTTCAACCTCTTCGCCAATATGCCTACCGTCAGCGGTGGTAGCACGGGCACTGTTAACAGCACCGTGCAGCAGTATCTCGTTAACAACGACGGTGAGATCAACTTCCCCGTTGTCGGCAAGCTGCATGTCGTAGGACTCACCAACTCCGAGTGTGAGAAGCTTATCTTTGATAAGGTGAAGCCATATTTCTCTGAGAACGAAAACCCCGTAGTCACAGTGCGTCTGTCGAGCTACAGAGTGGTTATTGCCGGCGCTGTCAAGTCGCCGGGCGTGGTTCCCGTCACCAACGAGAAGATGAGCATCATGGAGGCTATCGCTCAGGCTGGCGACCTCACCATCTTCGGCAAACGCGACAACGTGCTCCTCATCCGTGAGGGCGTCGACGGACAGAAAGAGGTTCATCGTCTCAATCTGAACGATGCCAACCTCATCAACTCTCCTTACTATTATGTTCAGCAGAACGACTACATCTACGTAGAGCCTAACAAGGTTGAAGCCAACAATGCCTATGTTAGTGCTACTACCTCTTTGTGGATGTCGTTCCTGAGCGTAGGACTGTCGTTGACAGGTCTACTTATCGGTATTTTGAAATAATGTATATATATATATAAGCGTCGGGCTATTTGTCTTGGCGCTTAATTTTTACCCTTACAACAGTAATCTTCAATAGAAACACAACAAAAATAGAAGCATCGTGGAACCGTTGAAACATGAATGCGGCGTGGCAATGATACGATTGCTCAAGCCGCTCGAATACTATCAGGAGAAGTACGGCACGTGGATGTTCGCACTCAACAAGCTCTATCTGATGATGGAGAAACAGCACAACCGCGGACAGGAGGGTGCCGGAATGGCATGCGTGAAGTTCGATGGAATGCCCGGAACGGAATACATGTTCCGCGAGCGCGCAGAAGGCAAGGACGCCATCACCGAGATATTCGGACGCGTACAGAAAGAGTACGCCCGACTCTCGCCCGAACTGCTCGCCGACGCCGAGTTCGCAAAGAACCATCTGCCCTTCGCCGGACAGCTCTATATGGGACACCTGCGCTACTCCACGACCGGAAAGAAAGGACTCGCATACGTCCATCCTTTCCTGCGCCGCAACAACTGGCAGGCTAAGAACCTCTGCATCTGCGGCAACTTCAATATGACTAATATCGACGAGATATTCCAGCAGATGCTCACGCAGGGCATGTTCCCGCGCATCTACAGCGACGGATATACTCTGCTCGAACTGATGGGCCACCGCCTCGACCGCGAAGCCGAACGCAACTTCGTTGATGCCAAGAAGCTCGGACTCGAAGGCATGGACATCACCAGATATATAGACAACCACATGGACATGGCGAACGTGCTGCGCACCACGATGCCCAACTTCGACGGCGGCTACGTGATGTGCGGACTCACCGGTTCGGGCGAGATGTTCTCTATGCGCGACCCGTGGGGCATACGCCCGGCGTTCTACTATAAGAACGACGAGTTCGTAGCCGTGGCGTCCGAGCGCCCCGTACTGCAGACTACGTTCGACCTCGAATGTGAAGACATAAAGGAGCTGCAGCCCGGCAACGCGCTGCTCGTGAGCCGTAGCGGAGAGGTGCGCATGGAGCGCATACTCGAACAGCGCGGCGACTCGGCTTGCTCGTTCGAGCGCATATACTTCAGCCGTGGTTCAGACCGCGACATCTACCGCGAGCGCAAAAAGCTCGGCGAACTGCTCGTGCCGCAGGTGCTCGAAGCCGTTGGCGGCGACATCAGCCACACCGTGTTCTCGTTCATACCGAACACAGCCGAAGTGGCTTACTACGGACTGCTCTCGGGCTTCAAGAAGTGTCTCAACCGACAGAAGGTGCAGCAGATACAGCAGCTCGACCACGAGCCGACAGACGAAGAGCTGCACGCCATTCTCGACACGTACGTGCGCTCCGAAAAGGTGGCGATAAAGGACATAAAGCTGCGCACCTTCATCACCGAAGGCAACTCGCGCAACGACCTCGCCTCGCACGTCTACGACATAACATACGGATGTATTGAGCCGGGCGTGGACAACCTCGTGGTTATCGACGACTCAATCGTGCGCGGTACGACGCTCAAGGAGAGCATCCTGCGCATCCTCGACCGCCTCCACCCGAAGAAGATTGTCGTCGTGTCGTCGGCTCCGCAGATACGCTACCCCGACTACTACGGCATCGACATGCCGCGTCTGGAGGAGTTCTGCGTCTTCCGCGCCACAATAGAGCTTATCCGCGAGCGCGGCATGAACGACCTGCTGCAGCGTGTCTACGAGGCGTGCAAGCTCGAACTGCTCAAACCCAAGGACATGATGCGCAACTGTGTACGCGACATATACAAACCATTCTCTACCGAGGAGATAAACCAGAAAGTGGCTGAGATGCTCCGACCGGAAGGTCTGAAGACACCGGTCGAACTCGTGTTCCAGTCGATAGACGGACTCCACGAGGCTATACCCAACCACCACGGCGACTGGTACTTCACAGGCAAGTACCCCACGCCCGGCGGAACAAAGCTCTGCAACCAGGCGTTCGTCAACTACATCGACCGACAGAAGTAGGACGCCGTGCCCGGCTACATACGCAGCAGCTTAGCATTAGTAGCATGAGGGAAAACTAAGTAGGAATCACGTTTTGTGGTTATACGGCAGCCTGCGAACGCTGCAACAACCATGAACAAACACGCCCTGAAAGGGCAAAAGGATAATTAGAAAATTGACTTTTGCGCTTTCAGGGCGTATGTGCGCGATAAAACAAACAACGAAATATAAAAATTCGAGAAGATATAAGTATGAGAAATGTAACTTTAGTATTGGAAGACGGAACCAAGTTCCACGGAAAGTCGTTCGGTTATGAAGCACCGGTGGCTGGCGAGGTAGTTTTCAACACTGCTATGATGGGCTACCCAGAGTCGCTCACCGACCCTTCGTACGCTGGACAGCTTATGACACTGACCTATCCGTTGGTTGGCAACTATGGTGTACCGCCGTTCACAGTAGAAGAGAACGGTCTGCCTACATTCATGGAGAGTGACAAAATCTACGCTTCGGCTATCATCGTGGCTGACTACAGCGAGCAATACTGCCACTGGAATGCCGTAGAGAGTCTTGCAGAGTGGCTCAAACGTGAGCACGTGCCCGGCATCACCGGCATCGACACACGCGAGCTTACTAAGGTGCTGCGCGAGCACGGCGTAATGATGGGTAAGATTCTCTTCGATGACGAGCCGGAGAACATACCTACAGCCGAGTATGCTGGAGTTAATTTCGTCGACAAGGTGAGCTGCAAGGAGATCATCCGCTACAACGAGGGCGCCGAGAAGAAGGTGGTGCTCGTCGACTGCGGCGTGAAGGCTAACATCATCCGCTGTCTCATCAACCGCGGCTGCGAGGTTATCCGCGTGCCTTGGAACTACGACTATACCGACATGGAGTTCGACGGTCTGTTCCTCGCTAACGGTCCTGGCGACCCAGATATGTGCGAGGATGCCGTGAAGATCATCCAGAAGCAGATGAGCCTCTCAGACAAGCCTATCTGCGGCATCTGCATGGGCAACCAGCTCCTCGCTAAGGCAGCAGGCGCTCATATCTACAAACTCAAGTACGGTCACCGCTCACACAACCAGCCGGTGCGCATGGTTGGCACAGAGAAGTGCTTCGTAACATCGCAGAACCACGGCTACGCCGTAGACGCAAAGACGCTCGGCGCCGATTGGGAGGAGCTCTTCGTAAACATGAACGACGGATCGAACGAGGGCATTCGCCACAAGTCGAAGCCTTGGTTCTCAAGCCAGTTCCATCCGGAGGCTTGCTCTGGTCCGGTAGACACAGAGTTTATGTTCGACAAGTTCGTAGAGGCTATGAACTAACTGAAGAGTTGTAGAACGAAAAGTGAAATAATCAGAATGTTTAAGTTACGTGTTTTAGGGCTGTAGCCCGATAAAACATCAAACATTAATCATTAAACATCAGAATAAATGAAAGACGAAAATATAAAGAAAGTGTTATTGCTCGGTTCGGGTGCCTTGAAGATTGGCGAAGCGGGCGAGTTCGACTACTCTGGTTCGCAGGCGCTTAAGGCTCTGCGCGAAGAGGGCATAGAGACAGTGCTCATCAACCCGAACATCGCAACAGTGCAGACATCTGAAGGCGTTGCCGACCAGATATATTTCCTTCCCGTTCAGCCTTACTTCGTAGAGGAAGTGATAAAGAAGGAGCGTCCTGACGGCATCCTCCTCTCGTTCGGCGGACAGACAGCGCTCAACTGCGGCGTTGAACTCTACCGCAACGGCATCCTCGACAAGTACAACGTGAAGGTGCTCGGTACACCGGTGCAGGCTATCATCGACACCGAGGACCGCGAGCTCTTCGTTGAGAAGCTCGACGAGATAGGCGTTAAGACTATCAAGAGCGAGGCTTGCGAGAACATGGAGCAGGCACGCAAGGCGGCTGCCGAACTCGGCTACCCGGTCATCATCCGTGCTGCTTACGCTCTCGGCGGACTCGGCTCTGGCTTTGCTGACAACGAGGAAGAACTCGTGAAAATCGCTGAGAAGGCATTCTCGTTCTCTCCGCAGGTGCTCGTCGAGAAGAGTCTCAAGGGCTGGAAGGAGATAGAGTACGAGGTAGTGCGCGACCGCTACGACAACTGTATCACAGTCTGCAACATGGAGAACTTCGACCCGCTCGGCATCCACACCGGCGAGTCGATCGTTATCGCTCCGTCGCAGACACTCACCAACTCTGAATATCACAAGCTGCGCGCTCTCGCTATCAAGATTATCCGCCACATCGGCATCGTCGGCGAGTGTAACGTGCAGTACGCCTTCGACCCGCAGTCGGAAGACTACCGCGTAATCGAGGTGAACGCTCGTCTGAGCCGTTCTTCTGCTCTCGCTTCTAAGGCTACGGGCTATCCGCTCGCCTTTGTTGCCGCTAAGCTCGGCATGGGCTACGGCTTGTTCGAGTTGAAGAACTCAGTGACAAAGACCACATCTGCATTCTTCGAGCCTGCACTCGACTACGTTGTCTGCAAGATTCCGCGTTGGGACCTCTCTAAGTTCCGCGGCGTAGACAAGGAGCTTGGCTCTTCAATGAAGTCGGTAGGCGAGGTAATGGCTATCGGTCGCAACTTCGAGGAGGCTATTCAGAAGGGTCTGCGCATGATCGGTCAGGGTATGCACGGCTTCGTTGAGAACAAGGAACTTGAGATTGACGATATCGACGCAGCTCTGCGCGAGCCGACCGACAAGCGCGTGTTTGTCATCTCTAAGGCTATGCACAAGGGCTACACCGTCGACCAGATTCACGAACTTACAAAGATCGACAAGTGGTTCCTCGAGAAGCTCCAGCACATCATCGACATTGATGAGGCTATGAAGAAGTGCAATATCAACACTCTCGACAAGGAACTCCTGCGTACGGCTAAGGTATACGGCTTCACCGACTTCCAGATTGCACGCGCCGTAGGTCTTGAGGACGAGCTCAAGTCGATGCGCAAGGCGTCGCTCGTCGTGCGCAACCGTCGTAAGAACTACGGCATCCTGCCGGTTGTTAAGCAGATTGACACCCTGGCTGCCGAGTATCCTGCACAGACCAACTATCTGTACGTAACATACGCTGGCGTAAAGAGCGACATCACCTTCGAGAACGACAAGCGTTCTATCATCGTACTCGGTTCGGGTGCTTACCGCATCGGCTCTTCTGTAGAGTTCGACTGGTGTGGCGTTCAGGCTCTGAACACTATCCGCAAGGAGGGCTACCGCTCGGTTATGATCAACTATAACCCCGAGACCGTGTCTACCGACTACGATATGTGCGACCGTCTCTACTTCGACGAGCTCACCTTCGAGCGTGTTATGGATATCATCGACCTCGAGCAGCCTAACGGCGTGATCGTATCTACCGGCGGTCAGATTCCTAACAACCTCGCTGTGCTTCTCGACGAGCAGCATGTGCCTATCCTCGGTACAAAGGCTCAGGACATCGACAACGCTGAGGACCGTGCGAAGTTCTCGCAGATGCTCACCAACAACGGCATCAACCAGCCTGAGTGGAGCGCCCTCACAAGCATGGATGACATCGACCGCTTCATCGAGCGTGTGGGCTTCCCGGTACTCGTTCGTCCGTCGTACGTGCTCTCTGGCGCTGCCATGAACGTATGCTCTAACGAGGACGAGCTGAAGCGATTCCTGCAGCTTGCGGCTAACGTGAGCGAGGACCACCCGGTTGTTGTGAGCAAGTTTATCGAGCATGCTAAGGAGATCGAGATGGATGCTGTGGCAAAGAACGGCGAAGTTATCGCTTACGCTATCTCTGAGCACATCGAGTTCGCCGGCGTTCACTCTGGCGACGCTACCATCCAGTTCCCGCCGCAGAAGCTCTATGTAGAGACCGTGCGCCGCTGTAAGCGTGTAGGCCGTCAGATTGCTAAGGAACTGCATATCAATGGTCCGTTCAACATCCAGTTCATGGCTCGCGACAACGATATTCTCGTTATCGAGTGTAACCTCCGCGCTTCGCGTTCGTTCCCGTTCGTGAGCAAGGTGCTCAAGATCAACCTCATCGAGCTTGCCACACGCGTTATGCTTGGCTTGCCGGTTGAGAAGCCGAGCAAGAACCTCTTCGACCTCGACTATGTTGGTATCAAGGCTTCGCAGTTCTCGTTCAACCGTCTGCAGAAGGCAGACCCGGTGCTCGGCGTAGACATGAGCTCTACAGGTGAGGTAGGCTGCTTGGGCGACGACACCAACACAGCGCTCCTCAAGAGTATGCTCTCTGTAGGCCATCGCATCCCGAAGAAGAACATCCTTCTTTCTACCGGTGGCGCTAAGCAGAAGGTGGCTATGCTCGATGCTGCTAAGATGCTCATCGACCACGGCTACAAGCTCTATGCTACGGGCGGCACAAGCAAGTTCCTCAACGAGAACGGCATCGAGAACACACACGTGCTCTGGCCGTCTGAGGAGGGCGACGAGCCTAAGGCTCTCGACTTGCTGCACAACCACACTATCGACATGGTTGTGAACATTCCGAAGAACCTCACAAGCTCTGAGCTTACCAACGGCTACAAGATTCGCCGTGCTGCCATCGACCTCAACGTGCCTCTTATCACGAACGCACGCCTCGCAAGCGCATTCATCTATGCGTTCTGCACAACTAAGCTTGAGGACATCGGCATCAAGTCTTGGAGCGAGTATTAATATAGGAGGCTACCTCCAGGGGGTGCAGCGGTCTCCGCTGCACCAGCCCAGCAATCTTGTGTCAGGAACAGCCCTCTTTAGGGGGTGCAGCGGTCTCCGCTGCACCAGCCCAGCAATCCCGTGTCAGGAACTGCCCTCTTTAGGGGGTGCAGCGGTCTCCGCTGCACCAACCAAGCAATCCTGTGTCAGGAACTATCCCTCTTTAGGGGGTGCAGCGGTCTCCGCTGCACCAACCCAGCAATCTTGTGTCAGGAACTTATTGCTGGGTGGAGAGTATATAAAAACGGATTTATCTGTTTGCGCAGCTTCGCAGCTAACCACAAACAGATAAATCCGTTTTTTGTTTCTATACAAATGCAGTATTACTTCAGTTTCTTTATAACCCTTGCCGGATTGCCCACCGCAACCGAATCCTCGGGTATATCATTCACCACAACGCTGCCTGCGCCGATGATGCTTCGGTCGCCGATAGTCACGCCGGGGCAGACAATGACGCCGGCACCCAGCCAGCAGTCCTCGCCGATTGTTATCGGATAGCCCGTCTCTACAGTCTTTCTGCGCAGCAGATAGTCGATAGGGTGGTTGGGCGTTACAAGCTGGCAGTTGGGACCAATCAGCGTGTGAGCGCCGATGGTTATCAAGCCCGAGTCGAGCATCGTGCAGTTATAGTTTATGAAGACATTCTCGCCGAGCTTTATGCCGTTGCCATGGTCGCAGTGGAACGGTGGGTTAACGGTTGTAGATGCCGGAATGCCAGGTATAAGTTCTTCGATAACCTCGCGATAGTCGGCATCCAGCGACGTCATCGTCTGCAAGCGTCTGCAGAGCCGGTTAGCATGTTTTATGCTTTCCATCGTTTCTGCATCACTGAAGTCGTACAACTCGCTGTTGCGCATTTTCTCAAATTCAGTCATAAGCGTTTTCTTAATTCGTTGTTTCGAGTGCAAATTTATATCAAGCAGTCGAAACATGCCAATAATGTAACCATTGATTTAGGCATAATTAACACAGACGCACAGGTATAATCCCCGTAATTCATACTCCTTTTCTTGCTGCATATCCATAAAATTTATAAATTTGTGCATTATAAACTTAATGATTAATTATTCACTAATATCCTATTTCTATGGTTAAATGGTCACGAATAAAGACTCTGTTAATACTTTCATTGCTTTTCTTGTTTGTGACTAATGTGTCGGCAAGATCAGCGGAAAGCATTAGTGCGGTTAAGTATGTCTTATGCTCGGATCATAATGTTATTGAACGGAGCTTCGGTACTTCTCTTGAAATATACACAGGCGTGAATAAGTTGCAATGGGAATTCAATGAGAATTTGGTTGCTACAGACGATGCTTATGCTTATATTGTCAGTGGTGATGAAGTATTTGCAAAACAGAAACTGCATACATATAAAGTGCCTTGTGACAAGTTTTTCATAGAGTTCGAGGACGGACTCGATTTGCCTGTCGGTAAGACGTACAGGGCTGTTATTCCCGCTGGCTTGCTTTATAGAAACGGTGACCCGGCAACTGCTAATAAAGAAGCTGCGGTAGAAATTCGTGTATGCGACACTTTCGATAAGGCAGACGACAAGTATTTTGACCTTTATAATAATAATTTTTCAACGGCACAGTCGTTCCTCTTCAAGTTCTATTTGTATGTATGGGCTTTTGACGATGCTGCTATGTCGCTTTTGCGTAATGGCATAGAGATAATGCGCTTTACGGCAAAAGAGAGGTTCGGCGATTTTGATTTAGGATATGTGGAAGGCACGTTCGGTAAAGAACTCAACTTTGAGAAAGGCATGTGTTTTTCGTTCGTGTTGCCGAAGGGCAGTGTGCATTCTGAGCGTGAGGATATTGTGAATAAGGAAGTTCGGAAAGATTTCGTGGGCAAATATCATAGTACGTTCGCCCCGATAGAATATGAGTCATGTAGCGTTGCCGGCGCTTCTGCGCTTACTGCCCTTGACGATGTGAACGTAACGTATACCACACCAGTGCAGCTCGCTCCGAATGCACGCCTGCAGTTGGTTGATGCTGACGGTAATGTGCTGAAAGAGGCTACAGCCGTGCTTTCGCATAACGACAAGGCATATAGCGTTGAGGCCGACTTTGCCGGTTTTCCTCTCAATGACTCTGATAGCTATGCGCTTTGCATTCCTGAGGCTACGGTTGTTGGTAGCGGTTCTGACATTACTGTCAATCAGCGCACACTCGTGCCAATCAAAGGTGGCGTAGTGTCTGTGGAATGTACCAACCGCAAGCAGCCTTTAGTGGCTCTGTGCGGTTCAACTCTCAGCATATCTAACGCGTCTGTTGGCGACCGCATTGTTGTTTATGACGCTGCAGGCATAATAATTCTGCGTACAACGGTTACGGCTACAGATATGCAGCTGCCGTTGCCACAGCGTTCGCATGGCGTGTATATTGTGAAACTGAATGGCACGGCATATAAAGTAAAGTAAATATGGTGTATACGAATGTTGCACCGCAGTATTACAGAAACAATCCGAAATAGAACCAACAAAAGATGAAGAAAAGCGAACTATATAAATATGTGCTCGACTACTTCCGCGGCATCCATCCCGAAGTGACAACCGAACTGGAGTTCGGCAGCGTGTTCCAACTGCTCGTTGCCGTTGTGCTCAGCGCGCAATGCACCGACAAGCGTGTCAATCAGGTGACGCCCGAACTCTTCGCCCACTATCCCGACGCACGCTCTATGGCAGAAGCCGACGAGTTTGAGGTGTACGAATACGTGAAGAGCGTGAGCTATCCCAACGCCAAGGCTCGCCACCTCGTCGAGTTGGCTCGTATGATACAGAGCGAATACGGGGGCGAGGTGCCGCACGACTTCGACAGTCTGCTGCGCTTGCCAGGCGTAGGGCGCAAGACGGCTAACGTGATGCTGGCTGTGGCGTTCGGCGAGGCTGCGATGCCCGTCGACACGCATGTGTTCCGTGTGAGCCACCGCCTCGGACTCGTGCCGCGCGCGGCTGACACGCCGCTGAAGGTGGAGCAGCAGCTCGTGAAACACATTCCTGCTGACGACCTTGCGAAGGCACACCATTGGCTGCTACTGCACGGCAGATACATCTGCACAAGCCGCAAGGCGCACTGCGAGAAGTGCGAGTTCAAGGCAGTGTGTCCAAGCTCTACATGCAAGTGATATTTTCCAGACCGCTGCATATAGAAACCTACTGACCATGCAATGAAATACAACGGCAAACTACAGCTCCATACCTTCCTTCGCATCGCAATATGCCTGCTCATTGGCATCTGCATCGGTGATGCGACGGCAGACGCTGTGCCCGTTGCGCTGTGGCGGTGGCTGTTCGTCGGTCTGCTCTCGCTACTTGTTCTGCTTCACATGAGCAAGCGCCTCGAAATGATGCAGACGTTGCTGATCTTCGGCGTTGTTATAGCGGGCGGAGCGTGGCGCATAACGTCGTACGAGAACAGTCTGCGCTGCGCATTCACGGGCGAAGAAGAAGTGTACGAGGCGGTTGTCGTGTCGCAACCTATCAAGAAGCGACGCTCTATGAAATGCGAGCTTGCCGTTGTGAGTGGGCGGCTCGCAGGACATAGGCTGAACGCTTATTTTCAGAACCCTAATTCGTTGAATCACATTGTTATAGGCGACGGCATCGAAGCGCAGTCGGCGTTCAGCGGTTTCGATGACACATACGCACAGCTCGGCGGTTTCGATTGGCGCAGACAGCGCATGGTGCGCGGCATCGTGGCTCGCACGTTCGTCGCCTCGGACAAGTGGAAACGTGCGGAGGTGAGCCTCGAAGCTATGCCGCGAATCGACCGCCTCGCTCTCTCGCTGCAGTCGCTGCGCTACGACCTGCTCAGCCGACTGCAGGGCAGCGCCCTCTCCGAAGATTCGTACGCCACTATTGCGGCAATGACCCTCGGCGACAAGACAGGTGTCAGCGCCGAGCTACGCGATACGTATTCGAAGGCTGGCGTGTCGCACGTGCTCGCCCTCTCCGGACTACATCTCGGCATCATCTATGCCATGATTGCACTGCTGCTCGGGCGCCGCCGCAACACGATGGGCGGACTGCTCGTAACGCTTCTCCTCGTCTGGACCTTCGCCTTGATGGTGGGCATGTCGCCGGGCATAGTGCGTTCGGCGGCGATGTTCAGCGTCTACGCCTCAATGACCTTTCTGCAGCGCGACTATCTCACGGCGAACAGCCTCGCCCTTGCCGCAAGTGTGATGCTCCTGGCGAGTCCGGCGATGCTGTGGGACGTCGGCTTTCAGATGTCGTTCTTGGCTGTGATGGGCATCGTGATATGCCATGTGCTGCTCCGCAACAACCGCTTCTACGTGCGCTATTCTCACCGCCGATTCGTCGGCAAGCTCGTCTCGCTTGTGTGCATCTCGCTCGCCGCCCAACTCTTCGTGCTGCCGCTGGTGATGTACTACTTCGGCAATGTGCCTTTCTATTTCCTTCTGGCTAACATCGTCGCCGTGCCGCTCACCACCTTTATCATATATGCCGCCATGCTCTTGTTCGTACTCTCGCCGTTGTGTCGGTTTGCTGCGTGGATGACGGTCGTTTGGCAGTGGCTGGCGAGTGGAGTGGGGTGGGTCGTAGCGCAGATGAACACTCTGCTTAAGGTTATCGCCTCACTGCCCGGCGCAAGTGCTGAAGGTATGTATATCAGCGTTTTACAGCTCTCGCTTATGTATGTCTTGATAGTGGCTCTGGTCGGCGTCTGGCGCTACGGACAACAGATGTACGACTCGATGCATGGGAAATTTAAAAGTGAGGATGATCTTAAAAAGTTAAAAAGTAAAAGAGTAAAAAAGTAAAAAGGGGAGTTTTAAAAGTAAAAAAGTACAAGAGTAAAAATGGGGTTAAAGTTTGCGGAAATAAAAAGTTTTGTCTATCTTTGTAGAAGATAGGCTGCACCTCGGCAATTAAAGCAAGCTTTATTGCGCTCGGTTTGCACTATCTTTGCATATAAACGAATAGACAGGAATTTATGAAACCGGATGGTACTAATTCTTTATCTTGGTCGTATGTCTTTGTGCATCATAGCAAAGTGAGGAAGGTGGAAGCAAGGCTGAACGCCGACAACGTACCCCACTTTGTGCATAAGACCGTGCGCTATTACAAGAAGCGAGCGAAGCATGGCGTGCAGCGTCAGGAACTGCAGACCGTCAGCGGACTCGTCTTTTTGCAAGGCAATCCAAAAGAACTACAAGAATATCTAAACTGGAATTTTCCACATACCTATCTCTGCAAGAACTGCAGTACGGGCAAGGCGGCTGTGATACCCGATTCGCAGATGCAACCCTTCATGCGCATCAACGAAACTGAGCCCGATCGTATCCGTTTCCTTCTTAAGCCTTTCCATTATTATGCTCGCAACCGCGTCCTCCTGCGCATCACCTCTGGCGACCTGGCAGGACTCGAAGGTTACGTCATTCGCATCGACCGCGACCGTCGTCTTATCATGGATGTCGGTGGCATGAGTGTGGCTATCGCCGGTGTGCATGCTGAGCACTTTGAGGAGGTCGATCAGACTGGCAACGCAGCCCTCGACGGCTCACCGTTCTACGAGCGTAACCTCCATGAGCGTGAGGCACTTATCGACCGCTTTTTTCATCCCGTAAAGACCACAAAGGACGTCGCCCCACAAGCCGAGAACATCGACTATCTGCGCAATTATGTACTGACGGAGCTTTCGCAATACCGGATGCTCCCCGCCGAGGCATGGCTCATCCTCAGCTTCATCATCAAGGAGATTGGCTACTACTACGCCCCCTCCTTCGAAAAGCTCCAGCGCCATCTCGCCCCAATCATGCAGGCTGGCACACATGTCCTTCAGGAGATGCAGCGCCTCATTGATAGCGAGCCGACGGAAGAAACACGCAACAGATACCAGACCGAACAGCAGGAACTGCTGACCACCTACGGCTATCTGTTCATGGACTCTGATATTGTGTAGTGTGTTTCGAAAAAAACTGAAACTTAAAAAAGTACGGGATATTTCCCGTCTAATTCAAATAAAATGACTACCTTTGCAATTTAAGAAGTCTCTTTGCAAGAGACCGCATCAAATTGAATGGTTTTTATGAACGCTATATCATTTTCAACTACTAAACGATTGCAACCATCACGTATGTTTGCAGCCAACGACATAAAGTAGAAAAGAATTTATGAAACCGGATGGTACGGATTCTTCTTCTATCGCCAACGAGAACCCCGCTTCTCCCAACGGCACCACGTTCCTGAGCCAGACGACAAGACTGGTTCAGAGGTAAAGAAGTATCCGTAAGTGAAGGCGTTGCTAAGACGTCTTTTTGTGAGATTATTCATCTCATCAATTTCTCAAAAATACTTTATGTAATATGAAACACTTGTATGTTATAGGTAATGGATTCGATATATTCACAGGATTACATACAAGATACAGCGATTTTCGAAATTGGCTTAAGCATAATTAGGGTCTGCTGAATTATTATCTGTTCACAGACAGAGG
>ULWG01031758.1_pt1 | contig 43243 bp, 51 predicted proteins | sample 1960141 | NCBI WGS metagenome assembly ULWG01 (sample SAMEA4835806, study PRJEB28245) | human gut metagenome | biome: gut microbiome; material: fecal sample | place: Denmark | collected 2008
CAATAGTGCTAAGGCGGCTAAGCTCTCTGAAGATAATGCGGCTCTCTCTAAGACTGCGGCAGGTGCATCTGAGGTTAATGCTAAGGCTTCTGAAGTCGAAGCTAAGAAGCAAGCTGATCTCGCTAAGGGTTATGCTGAAGATGCGGCTTCTGGACAGCTAAATGCTGACTGGGAAGTTACTGATCCTAAGTCTAAGGCATTCATCAAGAACAAGCCTACGCTCGGTGCCCTTGCGTCTAAGGACAGCATTGCGTATAGTGAAATCACTGGTACTCCTCCTGAACAAGATCTTAGTGGTCTTGCTACTAAGAATGAGCTTCAGACGGGTCTTGCCAGTAAAGCTAACACTAAGCATACTCATACTGTAGCTGAGATTACTAACCTGAATAGTACGCTCTCTGGGTATGTCACTACTGCTACCCTTACTGCTGAGCTTGCTAAGAAGGCTAATGCAAGTCATACTCATACGATTGCTCAGGTCACTGGTCTTGATACTGCTCTGGCTGGTAAGGCTCCTACGAGTCATACGCATACTAAGAGCCAGATTACGGACTTTCCTGAGATTCCTGATGCTAGTACGTTGATTCCTAAGAGTGGCAATAGAGGGTCTATTAGTGGCTATGAGACAGGAGGTACTAGCTCAGGGTCTACTGTCATTGACGTTACCTCTCCTGATTCCATGTACATTACTAATCTTGAAGCCGCTGGTACCATCACTGTAAAGTGTTCCACGGCGAATGTTTGCGCTACTAAGGTGCTCAGAATTGTTGGAGATAGCACTGGTCAGATCATGGGAGGAGCGTCTACTACCCTTACTTGGGCAGGTGGTAAGGCTCCTACGATGAAGAACAATATGCTCGTTATCGTCCATTACTCAGGTAAGGGTAATGAAGCTGTGGTTAACGCTATTGCACTGGAGTAACTATGAAAAGATATTTGTACAGAGGTAAAAAGTACAACTCTGAGTACACCCTTAGACAAGCTATTGGTGAACTTGAGCAACTTGCTTTTGGTAAGTTGACTCCTGAGTTCATGAAAGAACACGAGATCACTGAAGAAGAATACAACCCTGAAGATGAATGGACGGATGACCAATGGGCTGACATGGTTCGTAGAAAGCGAGACTCCCTGATCTCTGGTACAGACTACTACATCCTCCCAGATTATCCCAGTACCCCTGATGGTATTGAAGCTGTGAAGCAGTACAGACAGAATCTTAGGGACATTACTCTTCAGAGTGGATTCCCTAGGAATGTCCAGTGGCCTTCCCTTCCGTCTGTCCTTAGTAGAGATAAGGGTTTGGCTACTGTGGGTCTTGCTAAGGTGGGAGTGTAGTATGCTCAATAAAGAGTTGCTTATGGGCAATACTAGAGAGCTACGGCCTGTAGCACTTACTGTTAAAAAATACAATAAGGGTGCGTATGGATATGCTTACGGTTTTGATAGCAAGCGTTTTGGTACATTAGCGCCTGTACCTTTTTGGGGTGACAACTTAAGACTAGATGCTCTTGCATTCCATTCATACGAAGGCTTTACTAAATGTAAAGCATCTGACAATGAGTCTAGCCATAATATTATGGTTTACATTTCTGGATATCAGGACTCCTCAATTAGAATAGGGGACGTCATTATGGGAGACATTTTTGAATTCGAGAAAAAAGTCGATCAAACCGTGTATCTAACCTTCGACCCCCCCCCGACGGGTACTTGGATCCAGAAACACTCGAACCGATCTAGGAAGAGGGTACTATGTAGAAGAAGTTCCTTGGGAGGCGCAAGATGCTGAACAAGGAACTGTTAATGATACAGACAGAGTTACCCCCAGTTCACGTCACTCTAGGGTTCTACGGAGGACGCAACAGCGGGACGGACTACACGTGGGTATCTCCAGATGGAACTTTAAAGACTGGGGGTTTTTTCGACGAGCGCATGGACGTAGTCGAAACGCTTACTTGCAAACCAAACACCGTTGTTTCTATCCGTACAGACAACTACAGCGGGGACTACACAGCTACCCCACCACAGGATATCACAGTGGCTATCACTTCCTCGACATACCTAACATTCACAGCATTCAGAGATGTAACGGTAGTCTTCTAGTGTCTTACAGGAGGGCGCCTTATGCTTAATAAGGTGCTTCGTAGTTTGCTATAGTGCCCCGAGAGGTGCACTCTAAATTACCTCTCAGAATGCTAGGCTTTTCAGTAGCTATAGCCTTAGAGCATTCTAGTTTAACCTAAGCTACTAAACTATTAACACTAGCTTTATGCTAGAAAGGATTTAATTATGGCTGAATTTGCTTCTAAGGGTGTTGCGGGCTCTGGTCTCGGTCTTGGTATCGCAGGTACGGCTCTTGGTCTCCTCAATAACGGAGGTAACGGTCTCCTTGGTGGTCTCCTCGGTGGAGGCAATCAGAACGTAGTGTCTGCTCTTCAGGCTGAGAACAGTATGCTCAAGGCTGAGAACTACTCCGACAAGAATGCCAAGGAAGTCTACGCACAGTCTCTTGCAGACAACCGTAGACTCCGTGATGAAACCTTTGCATACCTTAAGCCTCTTGCTGATGAATCTGCGAACAACCGTGTTGAACTCGCTAAACTTCAGGCAGAGCTTAAGTGTTGCTGTGAAAAGCAGGAACTCCGTGAGCAGATTGTCCTTGGCAAGGTTAATGAGCTTGCTCTCACGACTCAGGCGAAGTTCGGTTGTATCGACCAGACCATTGCAGGTATGATGGGTACGATTGGTAAGATCACGGACACGATTGTTCCTATGAGTGCTATCTGCCCGACTCCGATGGCTAAGTACAATGCGTGGGTTGCTCCTACGAATACTCCTGCTACGGGCGCATAATAGTTTCCTATGAAAATCAGTTTGAGTAAAATCTCTCAGGTACTCCCTGAGTTCGTTGATACTCGACTGATGCCTAGTGCTCCCTCCACGATGAAGTGGCTTCTTGGAGGGAGTACGTTCCTTGTCCTGCATCAGGCGGATACCCTCATCGGTAAGTATCTGCCTATGCTGAAGCAGGTGGGTATCGTCGATGAGAATAACAAGCTCGACATCGAGGTTGCTAAGGGATTCATTAACAGTGCATTCGATAAGAGTGGTGCTGTGGAATACCTTGGATTCAAGTTCGATAAGTCTGATGGTGAAGCACTAATTAATATTATGGAGAAATACAAAGATGATTGACGCTAAATGGGAAGATAATGTTTTTATGATGGCTAAGCATAAACTTCTTGAAGCTATTGAGAAGCGTAACAAGGAATCTTACCATACTGAGGGAGACATCCGAGCCTATAAGGATGCCCTAAAGGCTTTGTACTACCTCATTAGCATTGAGAAGAGCAAGTAATTCGGGTGTTTCAGTAGTCCTAAAGGACTTACGCACAGTAATTACCACAGGACTACTGAACCTATCTAACAGACTAAGTAAATGAATATTCAAGTTTATTGGGATGGCAATGTAGGTGCCTGTGAGTATGAGAACCGTAAGGCATTCTTTACAACGAAACCTAACATTCCTACGGTTACCTTTGATGTCATCGTATATAGCGAAGACAACAACGTAACGAAGAAGATTTATGCCAATATCACTAGTGAGCTTACTTCTGAGGAAGTTACTGCCATAAAGCAGTTTGCTAAGGCACAGTTCACGGATAAGAGCAACACTAATTAAATAACTAAATACACTATGGAAATCAACGTTATTAAGAAAGATGGCACCCGTGAAGATTGGTGCTTTGACAAGATCAAGGTAGCTATTGATAAGGCTACTAAGAGAGCTAATGCTAAGTATCCTGAATGGAAACTTTGGCAGATTGAAGGGTATATTGAGGGAATCCTCTTTAATAAGGCTGAAGTGACTGCTGAAGCTCTCCATGGATATGTCATTGATGCTCTTAACAGATATCTCCCTGAAGTAGGCAAGGCTTATCAGGAATATCGAGACTACAAGAACACTTACGCTAAAGCCTTTGAGTCTGTCAAGGGCGAAGCTGATACGGTGCTTCTCTTGGGAGACAGAGAGAACGCTAACTTTGATAGCTCCCTTATCTCTACTAAGGGTTCTCTCATTAAGGGTTACCTGACTAAGGAACTGTTCAAGCAGTTCTATCTCTCTAAGGAAGAAAAAGAGCTTGTGAAGCGTGGTGACATCTACATTCATGACCTTAGAGACATGATCTTTAATTCATTCAATTGTTGTCTCTTTGACATTGGTAATGTCCTTAAAGGTGGCTTTGAAATGTCCAATGTGAAGTACACTGAACCTATGAGTGTTCTTAGCGCATTGCAGGTTATCGGTGACATCACTCTTGTGGCTACTGCACAGCAATTCGGTGGATTCACTCTTCCTGAAATCGACAAGGTTCTTCTTCCTTACGCTAAGAAGACATACAATAGTGCCTTTAAGAAATATTTCGAACAATGCAACATGGAGTATGATGAATCCTGTGCAATGGCTATGGGGGATCTCAGGCGTGAACTCGAACAAGGCTTCCAGTCCCTTGAACTGAAGCTCAATACTGTTCCGTGTTCTCGTGGTGACTTCGCTTTCACTACGCTTACCTTCGGTACTTGGGACATCATGATGGATGACCTTGATAGAGACATCATGCGTATGATTGGTGAGACTATCCTTAAGACTCGCATGAAGGGACATGGAGGTAAACAGGTGGTGTTCCCTAAGCTTGTCTTCCTCTATGATGAAGATAAGATCAAGGAAGATGAGGATCATAAGGAGCTCTTTGAACTTGCTGTGAAGTGTTCTAGTCAGTGCATGTACCCTGATTATCTTAGTCTCAACCATGGTAAGGTTGCAGACATCTACAAGCGTACTGGAGCTATCACCTCGCCGATGGGTTGCCGTGCTTATCTCACTGAGTGGCATGATAAGGAAGGCAAGGCTATTACTATTGGCAGATGTAACATTGGTGCTGTGTCTTTGAACCTTCCGTTGATCTGGCATGTCGCTAAGAATGAGAACAAGAATTTCTTTGATGTCCTTAGTGATCGTATGGAAGTAATCAGAGAATTCTTTAAGAAACGCTATGATGCTATCCGTCATACTAAGGCATGTACTAACCCAATGTGTTTCACTCAGGGTGGCCTCTATGGTGGCAACCTGAAGCCTGAAGATGAGATTGGCAGTCTTACTGAATACATGACTGCATCCTTTGGAATTACTGCTTTGAATGAGTTGTCTATCCTTGCTACTGGTAAGACCCTTAAGGAAGACTCTTTGTTTGCCAACACGGTAGTGGATTTTATTAACGAAAAGATTGAGGAATTTAAGAAAGAAGATGGTTACCTTTATGCTCTTTATGGTACTCCTGCAGAATCTCTGTGTGGGACTCAAGCTAGACAATACCGTGAATATACAGGAGACAATTGCTTCGGAAATTACTTCACGAACTCCTTTCACCTCCACGTTAGTGAAGATGTAACCCCTTTTGAGAAGCAGAATAAGGAATATGAACTTTTTCACAAGTGTAATGGGGGTCACATTCAGTATGTACGAGTGGATAACCCTGATAATGTCAATGCAGTTAAAGCCCTTGTTCAGAGAGGCATGTCGATGGGTTTCTACCAAGGTGTCAACTTTGATGCGGCTTATTGCGAGGATTGTGGCAGGCATAGCACTAATGTTGGTAACACCTGCCCTCATTGTGGTTCTCACAACCTCTCTATCATTTCTCGTGTTTGTGGGTACTTGGGTTACAGTAATGTCAATGGAAAGACCCGAATGAATGATGCCAAGATGGCAGAGATCAAAGACAGGAAGAGCATGTGATTGAATTGCTAGTTCAAAGCGCTATAATCCTATGCCTACTGGGACTTAATGTGTGCGCAGTAGGTCTAGTGATATTTGTTTGCCTATTATGCTACAAAACTATTGTAGACTGCTTAGAAGGAAAAGGCTAATGAATTATTCAGGTTTGAATACCTGTGATTCAACCAATGGTGATGGACTGAGAGTATCCTTGTTTGTCTCAGGATGCTCTCTCCATTGCAAGGGGTGTTTCAACAAGGATGCTTGGGATAAGAACTATGGTAAGAAGTTCACTGAGGAGACCATGAATGCCCTTTTGGAGGCTCTCAGAAGCCCGTGGATCAATGGGCTGAGTATCCTTGGGGGTGACCCCTTGGAGGCATATAACATTCCCACAGTGAGCTATATAGTAGCTATGGTGAAGCAGTTGTGTCCTGCCAAGACCATTTGGTTGTGGACAGGTAGAAAGTACGAACAAATTAAAGATCTAGCACTCCTTAAGTATGTGGATGTGCTGATCACAGAACCGTTTATTGAAAGGAAGAAATGTAATGGAAAATACTATGGATCGAGTAACCAACGTGTCTATTGGAGATCTTCAGGAGAAGCTGAAGGTTTTGTTCAAGATTACCCACTCGGGAGACCAGTCGGATCTTAAGCTTATTTATCGCAAGTGCATCAGTGAAGAGTTCAATGAACTCCTTGATGAAGATTCTAATACCCATGAGGACTTTAAGGAACTCTGTGATCTCATCTGGGTTTGTGTCCAGTATGCTAATGCCTGTGGTTATGACATTGAGGCAGGCATGAATGAGCTTATCAAGGAGTATTCTAGCAAGCTTTGGGATGACGAAGGTAACTTCTGTGCAACCTACAGAGAAGACGGTAAGCTCCTTAAGGGTTCTCACTTCAAGAAGGCTAACTTTGAGAAGTTGATGAAGCGTGGCTGAGGAACAGCGTGGCTGATGAACAGAACAACATCCTAGAGAATATCGCACAAATCACTCCATCATTAGCAGTGTCTAGTGCGGCATTCCTAGGTTTACCATTAAGTGATTGGGTCTACATAGTTACTATTGTCTATACCTTCGTAGGTATTTGCACAATGATTAAGAAACACTGGATAGACCCTTGGTTAGAGAAGAAGAGAAAGAAATGAATTACAACGACCTTGAAGAACTTTTGGGCAACCTGCAGAATGAGTTGCTTAACAATATGCTTGAAGACCTTAACAACCCTGAGAAGAGATCCCCACAGCTCTACAATGCCATCATTAAGGAGCTTGAACGTAATGGTATTAACTGCATCCCTAAGGCAGGTGATGGAGACGAGAATGCCCTTAGCAGACTCCTGAAGGCTACTAAGCAAAGATTTGAGGAGGACTATGGCTCAAGCATCAACTAAAATTTGTAGAGATTGCGGCAGAGAATTGCCATTGAGTATGTTCTACAAAAATGGAACTGGATACAGACCTGAGTGCAAGGAATGTAAGCAAAAAGCAGAATCAGAAAGACGCTCTAAGGATGTAGAAGCCAGTAGAGCTAAAGAAAGAGAGCGCTATCACAAGAATAGAGATAAAGAGATTGTCTCTATGAAAGTATATAGGGACAGCCTTAAAGAAACGAATTACTTTAAGTATTTCATTCAGAATAAGAAGAAAGCCGTGATTAAGGCAGGCATTTCTTGGGATTTAGATGAAGCATACCTTGAGGAGTTGTTTACAGGTATCTGCCCAGTTTTTGGTTGTGCTATCCATTTGGGAGGTGCTAAAGAAGACTGCAAGGCAGAGCTTGATCGTCTCATCCCTAGCAAGGGCTACGTTAAAGGTAATGTGAGATGGATCTCTAGTAGAGCTAACCGCCTCAAGAGTGATGTGTCTATTGACGAACTCAAGAAGATCCTTAAGTATATGGAGGAACAGATTGAGCACTCCTGATGTTAAACTTTTAAAGCCTTACTTTGAGAGCTTCCCTCTCTTTACTGCTCTAGTGTGGAGAGCGATTGGGCTTCCGTCTCCTACGCCATTGCAGGCAGACATTGCAAAGCTACTCCAAGATCCCCCTAATGACCGTATGATCCTTATGGGTTTCCGAGGGGTGGCTAAGTCATTCATTACGTGTGCCTACGTGGTTTGGTGTCTTTGGAGAGACCCTCAGACTAAGATTATGGTTGTCTCAGCTAATAAGGAAAGAGCTGACGCTAATGCTACCTTCATTAAGAAGATCATTAATGAACTCCCTTTCTTGGATCACCTGAAGGCTCGTGAAGGTCAGAGAGACACTCAGAACCTTTTTGATGTTGGCCCTGCTAAACCCGACCATTCGCCTTCAGTTAAGTCTGTGGGTATCAAAGGTCAGCTTACGGGTTCTCGTGCTGACATTATCGTTGCGGACGACGTTGAGGTGCCTAGTAATTCCTTTACTCAGGTTCTTAGAGACCAACTCTTTGAACTCGTTAAGGAATTCGATGCTGTCCTTAAGCCTGGTGAAGGTAAGAAGATTATTTACCTAGGTACTCCTCAGAATGAGATGAGTCTCTATAACGAGCTACAGGAGCGTGGTTACACTGCTGTGATCTACCCTGCCAGATACCCCTATGATGACGCTCACAGAGCTTCCTATGGCGATAGACTGGCTAATATCATTGCTAACAAGTATGATGAGAATCCTAAGAGATGGGCAGGTAAACCTACAGACCCCTTGAGATTCTCTGAAGAGGACTTACAGAAGCGTGAGCTGTCCTATAGAAAGGCAGGCTTTGCCCTTCAGTTCATGCTTGATACGACCCTCTCAGACGCTGATAAATACCCTCTGAGGCTTCGTGACCTGCTTGTAGGTATGTTCCCCTTAGACGAGGCTCCGATGAAGATTACGTGGCTCCCAGAGCCCTCTAAACGTGTCCCTGTGAGTGAAGCTCCTGTGATGGGGCTTAAGGGTGACTCATACTTCTACTATCATACTGCCTCAGGTGAGATTCAACCTTATGCCTATAAGATGATGTGTATTGACCCTTCAGGTAGAGGCAAGGACGAAACAGGCTATGCTGTCTTGTATTACCTTAATGGATTCATCTACGTCATGGAAGTAGGTGGACTGTTAGGAGGATATTCCGATGTGGTGCTTAACAAACTAGCTAAGATTGCTAAGAAGTACAGTGTCAATGAAGTAGTCATCGAAGGTAACTTTGGTGATGGCATGTACATCAAACTGTTTGAACCTGTACTTAAGAAGACCTATGATAAATGTGGGATTACTGAAGTCAAATCCTCAGGTCAGAAGGAGCTTAGGATTATTGATACGTTGGAACCCGTAATCTCTAACCATAAGATGTGTGTCTCCCCTGAATGTATCAGGAATGACTTCTCTACAGTCCCTGAATCGGATTACAAATATGCTTGCTTTTATCAGCTTACTCGTATCACTACTGACAGGGGTGCCCTTGTTCATGATGACCGTCTGGATGCTCTGGCAATCGGAGTTAAATACCTTGTGGACTTCATGGGTGTCGATGCAGACACTGGAATTGAGGAACTTACTGAAGAGTGGTTAGAGGAGTCTATGGAGTCTTTCTATGGATTCGTAACTAACCATGTAGGTGGTGTCCTCACTACTGAAGACACAAAGAATGGCTCTAGAAACACTACTAAAGGTATCAAAAGAGAGACTTCAGGGTACAAACTTAAGTAGAAATACTGATAAGTGATACCTAAATAATACCCTATAGTTATATTTAGTGGTAGTCTTTGGGTAATTAATGTACCTTTAAATGACGACATACTACTTTTTTAATTAGTGTACTCTCCTAGTAGGGGGTGAGAAAGGTTATATATAGGTGTATGTAGCTCATGCACTAGCTCTCCTCTAAAGACAATATATCAAGGTATCAGGTATCAGTATACTATAGTCCCTTATAGGTGTACTATAGTTCCCTTATGGGGATCCTAGGGTTCCCTTATAGGAGTCCTACAGATCCCTTATAGGGGTGAACATCATTAACAATTATAATAATAATAAGAACATAGATGAATTGGACTAAGAACAAGGTGTTTATCACCATAAAGATAATCATCATCATTGTCCTATTTATCATGTCATTGATGAATGGTGACTTAAGTATGATTGATGCTGTCTTAAGGACTCTTGTGAGTTCCTTATAGAGTCTTTGACTCTACCCTTTAAGATTTCCATAGTGTGTCACGTAATAGCCCTAGACTCTCCCTCGGTGGATTGTCTGGGGCTTTTTTTTCGAGTACCTGTGGATAAGCCTGTGGATAACCTGTGGTGTCCTGTGGATAACCCCCGATTGAAAAAATGGGGCAAATTTATGAACCCTCACATTAATAAAAGATCGCGTGCGTTACCCCCGTGGGGGCACCTCATGTACGCCTCACGCATCGCGTTTGAACAACAGCCGCCGATTTCCCGCCGTGTTGCAAGGGTTGAGCCGAAGGGCATCGACTGTTGCGAATGCCTCTCATTGTCATGCGGGGGATGTTGGTTGACCTTAGGGGTTACCTGAGAGTAATTCTCATTTGCATCTATCTGTAGCTGTGGGCTACCCTGTGGTGCCCTGTGGCCATCCGATGGCATTCGCTAGCTGGCTAGCATTCTTTATATAGCGAAAGTTGCACCCTTGCTAGCTTGCTAGCCTTCGTTTCTGGCGGTGTTAGGGTAGGTAGGGCACCTTAGGGTTTCTCCTAGTAAACTTTATATTGACTTTTTAATTTCTGCTGTGCTATAGTTTGAGCCATGGACAGAGAGAAAGACACAAATAAAAATCTTGTGATTCTCTCTTGACAATCCAGAAAGGCTGTGATAAGATACAGACACTGGATAAACAAACGGCTAGCAGGAGCTAGCACCACTTAAAGGAGTACATCATGATTGTTCGTTCCTCTCACATCATCACCCTGCCCTCTGGCAATCTCGCTCGTGACTTCCGCTGGGAGTCTCTCGGATACGGTCGGGTCCGTGTCCAGTACAATTACACGGACCGCCGTCGTGCTCACCAGACGGCCCGCAAGTTCACGGTGGAATTCCTGAACGGTAAGGTCGAAACCATTCAGGCCCGTAGCGCCAATGGTGGCCGGGTCGAATTCTTCAAGACCTCTAGCATCATCAATGAGCTCCTTGAGATGCTCGCCGAATTCAATGAGGTTGTGAATGGTGTTGCGTCCCGCAATGAACCCGCTAAGGTCGAGGACGTCGAACAGGATGTAGACACTGTCGAACAGGACAACACCGCTAGTAACACTAGCACCGATCTTAAGGACACCGTCGAGCTCTTGAGGGGTGTTGTGATGATTAACATGATCATCACCCTTGTAACCCTCGGGATTGTGTGGTACAATCTCTAACGAGTCCTGAGGGAGGGGCTTCGACCTCTCCCGAGGGGATCCCCTGAATCAACTAAGCAACGGAGTAACAAAAATGAACTTCAATGAATTCCTCGCCCACGCCAAAAAGGTCAACGGGGTGCCTCTCGACACCCTCGCCAAGGAAGTCGGAGCCCATATGGTGCTGTATCCTGAATCCGGACTTAAGGTCATCGAGAAGGCTCTCGCCCCTATCGAAAGCCCTGAGGTCATCCGTTGGGACTTACTCAGCACCTGCCTCAATGAGGGCGATGCTCTTGACATGGCCGTGGTCATCGCGACCTCGCCGTGGTGTCTCAAGCTCCTCGGGAAACTCGATGAGGTCAAGGATGATGCAGATAAAGGCTTCTGCCTCGCCGTGCTCAATGGTCTTGACATTGATGACAAGTTCAGGGAGTATTTTGACTTTGAAGAATACTGGCACAATAACGGGGGTGAAACTATCACCACGAGTTACGGGGTGTACATGGTAGACACGAAAGGGCTTGCGTACTGGCTCAAAGAGCTTGCCGCATACTAAACCATAAGGGGCTAGGGGGTGCCCATAGTAGCCCTCTAGCCTCCACAACAAGGCTAGTAACAGCTAGCTCGCTAGCAACCTAGCAAGGAGTATTGAAGATGAATGCACAGGTTAAGAAGATGATGGACGCATGCCCGTCTTACATGATTGCAGAATGGGCACTACCCGCCCTCATCAATGGGGATTACACGGGTATCCTTGATCCGGAGGATCCCGATAGTTGTGGTGAGGCGTCTCTCGTCTCCCAGTTTGCGGAAACGGTGGTTGACGGGCGTGCTATAATCGTCGACGAAGAAGAGGACGGAACGATTAACCCGATCTTCTGCAAAGACGAGATAACTGGGACATTCGCAGAGTGTGTCCGTATCTGGCTAGCCTAGTAACCCTAAGGGGTGCCCATCGGTGCCCCAGTAACCGCTAGCTCGCTAGCAACCTAGCAAAAGGATATCTCATGTATACTCGCACCACCACCGTCATCGAACGCTCTGATGTAGCCTCTGTTCTTTTCTACCGCTGGAAGGACGGGACGTATATAGTAACATTCGTAGCTAATCATCCTAGCACCGCTAGTAACACTAGCACCGACTGCGAACCGATCTACACTTTTTCGGGTATGTATCAAGGAAGTGAGGAAGTCGTAGGCAGGCTCTGCAAGTACACTAAAGGCGGAGCTATGATTCTTGTCGGTGTGGCATCCATGCACGGCAGTGTTATGAATGCGATTCTGTCCATGTGGAATAACCATATTAAGGAGATTGAAAAGAATGCTTAATCTTAAAGAATACCTGATTGTATTCATTGGAATTGCAATCATTCTTGGACTTTTCCCCGCATTAGTAATGTTTTGCAATCTTGTCGGAATCTATTATTAACTACATAAACTTTCATTTTGGAAGGCATTAAATATGGATGAAAATAAAAAGACACCTGCAGAGGGAACTCCTGAGGAGGCCGTGCATTATCACGGTGCGGTGGAACCTATTGAACTCATGCAATCTATCCTAACGCCTGAGGAATTCAAAGGATTCCTAAAGGGAAATGCTATCAAGTATGCCTTCAGGGCAGGCAGGAAAGCGGGCGAATCTGCGGAGAAAGACAAAACCAAATTTCTTGTCTATTCTCAGTGGCTCCACAACTACCAACATGGTGGAAAGATCAAATAAGATAGACTAACGCTTAGTGTACCCTTAAGGAGCTTCCAATTAGTGTACGCTAGTAGAGAGAGTAGAGAGATACCTAAGGTTAACTAACAGTGTTAACCTAGGTACTCTTACATTAACACCTATAACAACTATCTTTATATAACCTTATAAAGACTTACTAAAGACTTACTAAAGGTATCCCCTATGTCTTACTATGAAAACATGGATAAGTTCTCTATTGATGAGAACTCCTACGATGACTTGTGTCTTACCTATGGGAAACATAGGGTAGACCGCGAAGTAGCCTTAGAACTTGAAAGCAAAGATAACGCATTTAACGCTTTCATGTCTAAGAGAAATAAGGCCATTGCAGACAATAACCTCACCAACATTGGTACTGCTAAAATTCTTTTGTCTGAATCTATTCCTGCTATGGCTAAGGGCTTGCAGGGCTGGTTCGATAAAGTCAATAACGGCAAGAGCGGTAGAAAGCACACTGCGGCTACTCTTATCAACACCCTGAAGGCAGATGAAATTGCCTTTATCGTGTCTAAAACTATCCTGTCTAATTCCATGTCTCGTGTCGGCCTTACCCATCTTTCGATGAAAGTAGGCGAAGCCATTGAGGACGAAGTAAGGTTTAACGCTGTCCTTTCCTCTATGTCTCCTAGGGAAGTCCAATCGTTTAAGGCAGGTATGGACAAGCGTATTGCCTTTCAGTTTAAAAAGAGATACGCCATTCAGAAGGAGAAGTATTTGGCAGAGGAAGGCCGGCTCAAGCTGTGGGACAAGTGGGGTAGCACTGAGAAATGTATTGTCGGTATGAAAATGGTTGAACTGTTCGCAGTCCATACTAAGCTCATTCATATCGTCAAAAACTTCGTTAATGGGAACATTCAGTATTCCGTTGAACTTGACGATGAGATTGCTACGTACATTGAACATCAAGACACCTACCTCGCAGATCTCATGATGGAACACCGCCCCATGGTTATCCCTCCGAAGCCCTGGACTAATCCGTTTGATGGTGGTTACTACATCAACCTCAAGAAACCACTACAGCTTGTCCGCATGTCTGCTAGAGATTGTGATGCCCTGTATTCCGATGTTGACATGCCGAACGTTTACAAGGCTGTAAATGCTATTCAGAACACTGCGTGGCATATCAACTCTAAGGTGCTTGAAGTAGCTAACGCCGTATGCTCTTGGGAGCACATCCCTGAGGCTCTAGAGATGCCTACGGAGAACCCCGCGGAGCCTCCTGTGCGTCCTATTGAGGCAGATACCGACGAAGCCGTACAACGCGAGTGGAGGCAGGCTATGACGCACTACTATCAGGATGACAATAAGCGTAAGGCCAAGAGGATCCTAGTCAACTGCATCCTCAAGCTTGCCAACGACTTCAAGGATGATGAAGCAATTTATTTCCCGCATAACCTTGATTTCCGTGGGCGTGTCTATCCTGTGACTCTGATTCACCCTCAAGGCAATGACTTTATGAAATCAATGCTTGAGTTCTCCGAAGGTGTTGAATTAGGTAAGGATGGTCATACGTGGCTTGCCTTTCAAGGTGCCAACATGTGGGGTCTTGATAAAAAGCCCTTTGAGGAGCGTATTGCATGGGTCTATACCAACTCCGACATGATTGTGAGCATTGCAGAGAAACCTCTGGATAATCTGCAATGGACTGAGGCGGATAGCCCTTGGGAATTCCTTGCATTCTGTTTCGAGTGGAACGAGTACCTCAAAATCGGGGGATCCTTCAAGTCTAGGCTTGCTGTAGCCTTTGACGGCTCCTGCTCTGGCTTGCAACACTTCTCTGCCATGCTTCGTGACTCTGTTGGTGGGGAAGCCGTCAACCTCAAGCCTGATGATCATGTACATGACATTTACGGCATCGTTGCGGAGAAGGTAAGGGAGATCCTTAAGAGGGACCTGCAGGAAGGCACAGGGGACACTATGGAAACCCTTGAGGATGGCTCTAGCTACCTTAAGAAGGGCACCAAGAGCCTTGCCAAGGAATGGCTCGATCATGGGGTTTCCCGTAGTGTAACCAAGCGTCCTACGATGACTCTTTGCTATGGTGCTAGTAAGTTCGGTTTTGCAGACCAGATCCTTGAGGATACCATTTATCCTGCTCTTGCTCATAAGCCTTTGTCTTTCTCAAAACCCTCCCAGTCTGCTCGTTATATGGCAGGTCTTATCTGGGATTCCCTGAAGGGTGTCGTGGTCAAGGCTGTTGAGGCCATGGAATGGCTTCAGACTGCCTCGGGACTCCTTGCAAAGGACAAGAACATTGAAGGTAAAAATCTCCCTACTACTTGGATTACCCCTGCAGGTTTCCCCGTAAAGCAGAAGTATCCCAAGATGAAGATTAAGCGTCTCAAGTCTGTACTTTCGGGATCTATCAAGATTTTTGACACAACCTCTGGCGAATCTGAGGATGTTCAGGAAGGTGCATTCTTCCGCCCTAATCTGATGGAACCTACTGGGGAGATTGATAGTCGCAAGCAGAAGCAGGGTATTGCCCCTAACTTTGTTCACAGCATGGATGCCTCGCACTTGATGCTTACTGTCTGTGCATGTGTTGACAAGGGTGTTAATGCTTTTGCCATGATTCACGACTCCTATGGTGTACCCGCAGGCCATGGCTCTGTCATGTTCACAACTGTTCGAGAAGTCTTTGTAAGTACCTACACGGAGAACGATGTTTTGCAGGATCTTCATGATCATATTTGCAACCTCCTGTCTCCTAAGATGCTCAAGGATCTCCCTGAAGTGCCTACTAAGGGTGACCTCGACCTTGAATGTGCTAAAGAGTCTATGTACGCATTTAGCTAGTACACTATGACTAAACCCAATTAATGTACGCTAGTAGAGAGAAGAGCCTTAGGGTTCTCCTCTCTACTTTCATATCTAAGCTAACAAAATCAACAAAATCAATTGTGTACGCTAGTAGAGAGAAGGGTCTCTCAAGAAGGGATTGACATCCCAAGTACACACAAAGGAAACACACACTATGAACGATATTCGACTTACCACTCCCAAGGGCTATGCACAGTATCCGTACCTTAAGGATCCTGACACCAAGTTCAACCCTGACGGTGACTACAAGGTCAATCTTGCAATGGACGACAACGAAGCTACTGGCAAGCTCATCGCAAAACTTCAGGAAACGCTTGAAGATTTCTATGACAACGATGAGGAAGTTGCTAAGGCTGTTGCCAAGGGCCGCAAGGTTATCATGTCTGACATCTACGAGAATGACGAAGAAGGTCGTATTGTCTTGAAGTTCAAGCAGAAGGCCAAGATCACCAAGAAGAACGGTGAAAAGATTAACATCAAGCTCCCGCAGTTTGACTCCCGTGGCAAGCCCATGGAAGCGGCTAACATTGGTCGTGACTCTGTCATCAAGGTTAACTTCTCTGTTCGTCCGTACTACCTCCCGACTACCAAGACTTGCGGCCTCTCGCTCCGCCCTGTGGCCATTCAGGTGATTCAGCTTAATGAATTCTCTGGTGGTGGTACTGCAGAATCCTATGGTTTCGGTGATGAAGGGGAAGGCTATGAGGCTCCCTCTAAGGAACCATGGGAGGAACTTGATGACGATGAAAACCCGTCTGACTTCTAATCTCTAATTAAGGAACATAAAAATGACCAAGTACAAGCTTACTGAAAAGGCTATTGCTGAAAAGTTCGACATGCTTTGTGGTCTCACTATCGACATGATTAACCTCAGGGTCAATGAGGTTATTGAGGAAAGAGTAAATAACGGTGCCCTTATTCCTGTTCCTGTTCGCATGATTGTTGAACTCTCTCGTATGGATGTTGCTTTCAAGGATCCTGATATGAATAAGCTGTTCGATATCCTGAACTCCTACAAGTTCCAAGTCTATAGTGAGGATCTTGAAGAAGAAGAAGAGTTCCCCAAGGAACTCAAGAAGATCACTACGGGTGTCTGGTACGATGTCGAAGACACCATCAACGGGGAGTACGATATTGAGGACGCCCTTGAGGACACCTATGATGTTATGGTTTGTGAAGCAAGTGCAGACGGCATGGAATACAAGGATAACTTTACGGGCAGTCATCGTGCTTACCGTGTTGGGTATCTTGACATCAACGATGACGGCTATGTCCTTTGCTCTCGTGGTCAGGAGTTCCCCCTTAAAAACTTTGTGCGTCTCATGTTTATCCCTGCAGAGACTAAGGAAGAATAACCAACATGACAACCCGCAAGGCCGCCTACAGCTACAAGAGGCGGCATAATACGGGTACTTACAGGTCAGGTCTTGAGGAGGTCAATAGTGATCTTCTCAAGGCCTTTTCAATTGAACCTAACTACGAGCAATATTATCTTGAGTATGTAGTACCCGAAAGCAAACACAAGTACACCCCTGATTTCGTCCTTCCTAATGGAATCATTGTTGAGACCAAAGGAGTATGGGACGCAGAGGATAGAAAGAAACACCTGCTCATTAAAGAGCAACATCCTAACCTAGACATTCGTTTTGTCTTTAGTAGGTCAGCTACTCCTATCTACAAGGGATCTAAGACTACCTACGCATCATTCTGTGACAAGAATGAGATCCCCTATGCAGACAAAAAGATCCCTGAGGAATGGCTAAAAGAGCCTGTAAGGAAAATCCCTAGGGGTGTCTTGTTTGATAAGAAGAGTAAAAATGACCGTTAACTATAAGAAACCTTACATTGAGACTCACAAGAGTTTCATCAATTACAAGTCAAGACCTGAAACCAAATTCATTGTTGTTCACTGCTCTGCTACACAACCCAAAGATTCCTATGATTGGAAGACGATTGATCAGATGCACCGACAGCAAGGATGGCTCGGTATTGGCTATCACTTTGTCATTAAGACCGATGGCACTATTCAGGAGGGTAGATCCCTGAATGCCGTTGGTTCACATGTCAAAGGGCACAATAGCGATTCCGTAGGTATCTGCCTGATCGGTGGCATTGATCGTAACGGTAAGTCCACTGACAATTTCACTAAGGAGCAGAAGGATTCCCTTAGAGTCCTTATTGATTACCTGAGAGGGGTATATAACGATGAGGTCACTGTATGTGGTCATCGAGATTTTGACGGAGTCCATAAGGACTGTCCCTGTTTTGATGTTAAGTCGTGGTACGGTAAGGGCGCTAAGTTCCTTAAATTTTCTAAGAAAGAAACCTTTCTAGAGAAGGCTGGTCTATCTAAGGTAGACTTTGAGGAATACAATGGTTGCATTGACGACGTACAAGAGGGCGATCTCGTCTATTTAGGCTATTAGTGTACGCTAGTAGAGAGAAGCAACATGCTTAGATACGTTAAAGCCATTATCATTGGTGTTGCATTCTTTGTTGGTTTGTACCTAGGATCTTCCTATGAAGAGAACAAGTATAGGGAGATCCTAGTATCAACACAGAAAGAGTACATTGCAAAGATTGATGAGGTAACCAAAGGAAAAGATGCAACGATTAACTTACTTCTTAAAGACATGGCTACCACTGACGCTGTGCAATCTGCTCTTGATAAGCGGATTAGCAGGTTGCAGTACAACATCAACAGTGGAAACAAAGCCATCATGCAACATACCGACAGAGTTACTGCAGAGTCAGTCGTCGTATGTAGACAGCTACTGTCAGAAGGTGCAGAGCTACACGGAGAAGGTGTTAAGATACTCAGAGACACCAATAGGCGACTCGAAGCAATAATTAACTTACACAAGTGAGGTTATTATGGAAGAAAACTACATCGTACTTAATAAGTGGGATATTGAAGATCTTATTGGTAATTCAGGATGTGCAGCAGTGGAAGGCAAGCAATACTATAGGGATGAGATTAAAATTCTCAGTACTTCTGGCTTTACCCGCGAATACGCTTGTGTATTCTTTGATGCAACTGCAGATGAGCCCATCTACTACATCGTTTACTACATGTATGACGAGTACAATGATGAGATTATCATCAGAGCGCCTGTGTTGGATGCGAATCCTGAGAGTTACTTTACTTACTACAAGATCCGTAAGGCTAACTCTCGTCAGATTACAGAATACTATTAACTTACACGGCGTTCCCCCCCGAAATAGTCTTCTAAACTATCGGCATAAAACATCGGGAAGGAGCCAAGAGGTTTTAATATGGTTGAATTTATTACACTCAACCCGCATCTTCAAGAAATCATATCTAACATTAAAACTGAACTTGATTTACAAGATCAGTTGCTAGTGACAGATGAAGATGAAGATACAGGATGTCCTATAGAAAATCTATATAAAGCTTCTTTAGAGAAAGAGAAAGCTCTCTATACTTACTTAGGGGCTGAAATCTTTAATAACTATCTAGAGAATGAAATAGACTTCTATAAAAAATCTATTAAAAATACCAAACCTAATTAAGATAACTCTCCTTAGCTCAGTTGGATAGAGCACCTGCCTTCTAAGCAGGTGGTCACAGGTTCGAGTCCTGTAGGAGAGGCCAAATACGCCGTTTGATTGTACTCCTCTCATCATAAGAGAAGTGAGGAAGTCCTACGGCTCTTAGTAGGTCGGGTAGCTCCCGACTAGGATGTCTACCGAATTAGATCCGAAAGGGGCAACGGTTACCCCCCACAGAATTCAGGAAGTATGGCAGAGAGGCTTAATGCTCTGGTCTTGAAAACCAGTGATCAGAAATGATCCGTAGGTTCGAATCCTACTACTTCCGCCAATATACCCTAGTGGTGAAATGGTATACACGGCTGACTTAAAATCAGCTGAGAAGCAAGGCTCGTGAGGGTTCGATTCCCTCCTAGGGTACCAATTTATTTAAAGACAGAGGCTTATATGCAAACTCAGAAGGAACTTGATCGAATGGAATCTGATTGGGAAGCTCGTTGGGAGGACGAGTATCAGGAGTATCTTGAATCTCTTGATGAAGAAGACGAGGAAGACGACGATGAGGACGATGAAGAATGAATATTTGTACTGCTAAGTGTCTTGTTCATTATGAAAACCTGTGGACTTTCGAGTTGACTTATCCTCGATATATCCACAGTGAGTTCATGACTCATCGTGTCTTCTCACGTAATGCCAGTAGCTCACGTGCTATCCCTGTGAGGCGTGTGATTGAACAGGTGCGAGAGAACCCTGTGATGCCTCCTAAGGTCTTCATGAATCAGAAGGGTATGGTAGGTGAGACTGAGGCTGATGAAGTTACTACTACTGCCTTCCATGTTCTTTGGAAGGAAGCCGCAGATAATGCCTGCAAGACTGCTGAGATGATGGAACGCTTGGGTATCCACAAGCAACACGTCAACCGCATTCTTGAACCCTTCCAGTTCATTAAGGTGATCATTACTGCCACTGAATGGTACAACTTCTTTGCTCTTAGGCTTGCACCTGATGCACAGCCTGAAATCCGACAGCTTGCAAGAGTCATCTATGATGAGATGGATCGTTACCGTAACAAGGAAGTAGGTGTTCTTGAGGTTAGCATTCCTCGTAAGGACCGCCCTGATATCTTTGCTCGCATGGGTGCAGATAAGGTGCATACTATCGTGTCCCTTCCGTACATCACTGATGAGGACATTAAGGAGATTGGCAAGGAGAACTACCGTCAGCTTATGAAGATCTCTGCCGCACGATGTGCCCGAGTGAGCTATAATAATCATGATGGTTCTAAGCCTGACCTTGAGAAGGATATGAAGCTGTACGATCACCTCTATGAGGGCAGGCATTTGTCTCCTATGGAGCATGCTTGCATTCAAGATCCTGATTACCGCAAGTATGCTAATCTGAACGGTTGGAAGAGCCTTCGGTATCTCGTAGAAAACTACCTGTTGTAAAAATGAAAGATTATCAAGAGAGTACGTTCCTTTATCATGAGCCTTGTCCTAAGTGTGGTTCCTCTGACGCCTGTGGAGTCTTTAGTGATGGCCATAGGTATTGTTATTCTTGTAATTCGTATTTTAGAGCTGATGGGAAAGTAATCCAACAAAAGGAGAGTGTTGTGTGTAAGGAATATATTCCCCTTGATGATCTTGATGTGTCCTATCTTTCTGCAAGGAAAATCAATCAGGATACTTGTTCCAAGTTCAAGTACATGGTAGGAGACTACAAGGGTACTCCCTGTCAAGTAGCCAACTACTATGATGACAATGGTAACATCGTAGGTCAGAAGCTTAGGTTCCCTGACAAGTCCTTTGCTGTACTTGGTAAGATCGCTAACCACCTCTTCGGTTCTCAGCTGTGGTCTTCTGGTAAGAAGATTGTGATTACTGAAGGTGAGATTGACTGTCTTACTGTTAGTCAGCTCCAGTCAAACAAATGGCCTGTTGTGAGCATCCCTAATGGTGCTCAAGCGGCTAAGAAGGCTATTGAAGCTAATCTAGAATATCTTGACAAGTTTGAAGAAGTGGTTCTCATGTTTGACATGGATGAACCTGGTCGTAAGGCTTGTGAAGAGTGTGCCAAGGTGTTGCCTGCAGGTAAGGCGTTCATTGCCAACCTTCCTTTGAAAGACCCCAATGAGTGTCTCCTTGAAGGAAAAGGTAGTGATGTTATTCAGGCTATCTGGAATGCCAAGCCTTACAGGCCTGATGGGATTGTTGCGGGTACGGACTTGTATGAGAAGTGCGTAACCGACATTGATGATCTTAAGGATTCTGTGGAGTACCCTTGGAAGGCACTTCAAGAGAAAACTAAAGGAGCTAGACATGGCGAATTGTATGTCTTCACAAGTGGTAGTGGTATGGGTAAATCAACAATCCTCAGAGAACTCGAATACTACTTTGGTGTTCAGCGTGGAGAACTTTGCGGAATTGTTGCTCTTGAAGAGTCTACTCGAAAAACTGGGATGGAGCTCATGTCAATTCACCTCAATAAGCGACTCATACTCAACCCTGAGTGTGCAGATGAAAGTGAACGAGGCAAAGCTTTTAACGAAACAATTGGCAATGGAAGATTCTTCCTATACGACCATTTTGGCTCACTTGATTCAGGTAATCTGCTTAGTAAGCTTAGGTTCATGATTGTGTCCCTAGGGTGCAAGCGTATCTTCCTTGATCATATCTCAATTGTGGTCTCTGGTATGGACACTGATGAGGATGGTGGTGAACGTAAGGCTATTGACAAGCTAATGACTAACCTTCGTTCCCTCGTGGAAGAGACTGGAGCTACCATGTTTGTAGTGTCTCATCTTAAGCGTCCTGAGAAGAAGGGTCACGAAGAGGGTGCACAGGTGTCCTTGAGTCAACTTAGAGGATCTGGGGCTATTGCTCAACTCTCTGATATGGTGATTGGTCTTGAGAGGAACCAACAGGGTGACAATCCTAATGTGTTGACCATTAGAGTCCTTAAGAATCGCTTTTGCGGGGACACTGGTATCAGTGGATACCTTGAGTATGACCCTGAAACAGGTAGACTCAAGGATTGCCCACAGGGGTCTGAAGATTGCCCCTTTGAATCGGAGTTTTGATAATGAGTTTTAAAGAGTTTATTTCCCCACTTACTTTCTGGTATTACGACAAGGACACGCCTTTTAAGTATCGTGTAATCTCATTCTTTTGGGTTATCCTGTTACTTCCTATTGCTCCTGTGCTTCTAGCCTCTGATCATCAGGATTCTGCTGAGTACAGAGACCTGAGCTTTCTGGTATTCGCGATCTACGTGATTGCAATGTGGTTGATTACCATTACAGGAATCTCCCTTCTGGTGTTCCTGTAGGATCTTTTAGCAAAGCTATTTAAGGAATAGAAAATGCTGACAATTAAAGACAAATTCGTTATTACAGACATTGAAACCAATGGTCTGTTGGATACAACCACCAAGTTCTGGTGTGGGTGGATTTATGACTCTTATACTGATAAGTACACTGGGTACACGGATCTAAAGGATTACTGGAACGCAATTGACTGGTATGGTCGTCATGATTATAATATCGTCTTTCATAACGGCATACGCTTCGATATCCCGTGCCTTAAAAAGTTGATGGGTGATGGCTTTTCTTTCGATCCCCGTGACTGTGTGCTTGACACTCTTGTGCTTGCTCGTCTGATCTATTCGAACATCAAGGACACTGACGTTGGTCTTATGCGTACTGGAAAGCTCCCTAAGGCTCTCTATGGTTCCCATAGCTTGAAGGCTTATGGTTACCGCATGGGTGAGCTTAAGGGCACCTACGGTGAACAAGAGGACGCATGGGACAAATTCACTCCTGAGATGTATGAGTACAACAAGCAGGACGTTGTGGTTACCCTTAAGCTCTTCAATAAGCTTATGGCTAAGGGTTACCCTTTGAAGGCTATTCAGCTTGAGCATGACATTGCTTGGGTTATGGCTAAGCAGGAGCGTAATGGGTTTGTCTTTGATAAAGATGCGGCAGTAAAGCTCTATGCTGAACTCTCAGCTAAGAGGCAGGAGATCTATGATAGCCTTGTCTCTGAGGTAGGTACTTGGACTGTCTACAAGGGAGACAAGGTCTACAAGCGAGATAATGCTAAGAGGGGCATTAAGGCAGGTGTTCCTTATCCTCAATACGAAGAGGTTACCTTTAATCCCAACTCTCGTAGCCATATCGCTAAGGTTCTTATGGAAAGAGGTTGGGAACCTACTGAGGTTACACCTACGGGTGCTCCTAAGGTTGATGAAGACACCCTGCAGTCTGCTATGGGTATCTCACTGACACCTAAGATCCTTGAGTACCTGCTGATTAACAAGCGTATTGCACAGCTTGCTGAGGGTGACAATGCTTGGCTTAAGCTTATGAAGGAAGATGAAGATGGATACTACCGTATTCACGGTTCTGTCAATCCTAATGGGGCTGTTACTGGTCGTGCAACTCATTCATATCCTAATGTTGCACAGGTACCTGCAGGAAGGTCTCCATATGGTAAGGAGTGTAGGTCTCTGTTCACAGTTCCTAAAGGCTGGTTTGAGGCAGGCATCGACGCTTCTGGTTTGGAACTTCGGTGCTTTGGGTCTTTCCTGTTTCCTTTTGACAACGGTGCTTATATAAAGGAAATCCTTGAGGGTGACATTCACACCCATAATCAGAAGATGGCAGGGCTTCCTACTAGAGACCAAGCTAAGACCATGATCTACTGTATGCTCTATGGTGGTGGTGATGGTAAGCTTGGGGCTGTCATAAACGGGTCTGCTAAGGACGGTAAGGCTCTTAAGGAAAGGTTCTTTAAGGCTGTACCTGCATATAAGAAGCTCTGTAGCTCCATCGAAAAGGCTCTTGTTGAGTCTTCCGAATGGATTGGTAATACTCAAAAAGTAAAATGGAAGAAGCGTGTCCACCCTGATTGCCCTACTCTTAATATTTCTCATCATATTCTTGGGCTTGATCGCCGCCTTGTTTATGTGCGAAGCCCTCACTCGGCTCTGAACACTATCCTGCAGTCTGCAGGTGCCCTAATTTGTAAGAAGTGGGTGTGCCTTGTTGAGGAGAATATGCGTAAAGCAGGCTATAAGCATGGTTGGGACGGAGACTTTGCCATGATGGCTTGGGTACATGATGAAGTACAGGTTGCCTGCAGAACCAAAGAGATTGCAGAAGACTGTGTACGAATTGCTCAGGAGTCTATGAGACAGACTCAGGAGTTCTTTAAGTTTAATTGTCAGTTGGATACTGAAGGTAAAATTGGAGATAACTGGTATTCATGTCACTGAAAGGTATTGAATGTCATTTTAATGGAGCTTCTAGCGAACTTTTTGTAGCTTACAAGGCTACTGAAAGGGGTTTTGTTGTCAGCTATCCTCTGTTCACTCAGAGCAAGTACGATCTGATTATTGACACAGGTAAGAAGCTCCTTAAGGTTCAAGTTAAGAAGGCTGTAAAGTCCTCTGCTAAGGGTAATGAGTTTATTCAGATTAGGCTTGGTGGATGTGGTCATCCTGATTACAAGGCAGGAGACTACGACTATGTAGCTATGGTGTTCCATGATAAAGTCTGGATGCTTCCTTATAAGGATACTGAAGGTCATAAGTCAATGAGCTTCTCAATCTTCTCAGAAAGTTCTAAATCTAGTAAGTATCTTTCTGAACATACGTTTGAAATCTTTGCGGAGAAAATCAATGGATACGAATAAGAGAATCAATATCATTTACTGGTACGACCGAGATGAGGACGGGAGTTACCTCAATGCCCGTCTGGAGACTCCTAATGGAGTCCGTGAGCTCTATGACACGACTACTGAAGAGGCTATCATTGAAGCACTTAAGGATGTCAACATTGAGCTTGAGACTGGTTACGACTGGGGTGATGACGAGGAGGACTACGAATAATGCACAAGTATCTTATGTTCCTTGGGTATATTGACGCTCATACCCCTAAGCTTCAGTCTGATTTCTGTCGATACAAAGCTAAGCTTGTAGCTGAGGCGGCGTCTCGTGGCCACATTACGTGCTTCTGCTTTGGTAAGCCTACCAACAAGTGGCACCTGACTACTGAAGGCCTTGAGCTCTATAACTACCATAAGGATATCTACTATGGCCAAGCTATTGATTGACGGAGATATCCTTGCCTATAAGGCATCCTCTAGTGTCCAAAAGGACATCGACTGGGGTGATGGTCTTTGGACTTGTCATGCTTACCTTGAGGATGCCGTTGAGCAGTTTAGGAATCTTTTGGATAACATTTTGTTTGCCCTAAAGGAAACCACTCTTGAAGATTATTCTATTTCAGATATGATGTTTTTCTTCTCTGATGAGGATAATTTTAGAAAGCATTATCTTCCTGAATATAAGAGTAATCGAAGGAATTCCCGAAAGCCTACCTGTTATAAAGCCTTGGTTGAATGGGTTTATAATAACCCCGAATATATCGTAATTAAACCCATTAAATATCTTGAGGCTGATGATGTAATTGGTATTTATGCTACTACCTATAAAGACGCTATTATTGTGTCTATGGATAAGGATTTTAAAACTATTCCATCTAAATTCTTTGACTTTGGTAGAGGTGAATTTAAAGACATTACTGAGGATGAATCAAAGTATTGGCTCATGTATCAGACTCTCATTGGTGACACTACGGATGGCTATAAGGGATGTCCTACGTATGGCCCTGTAAAGGCTAAGAGGCTCCTTGATGCTACTCCTGTGGAGTCCTATTGGGATGCTGTGGTCAAGGCTTATGAGAAGCAGGGGCTTACTGAAGACGATGCTATTCTGCAGTGTACGATGGCTAGGATTCTCCGTAAGGAAGACTTCCTTAGGTTTACTGAAGGTGAGATCCCTCCTCTGTACAACCCCAAAATGTACTCCTAATACAACAAGACAAATTTTAATTAGTATCCCCTAGTAGACTAAGGAACACATACACTATGGAACTTGATAACAATAACGTGGTTGATATTGATGAAGATTTCCCGTACATTCCTAAGGAGCTCCTTGAGAGAATCCAGAAGGACTTCGATATCCGTAAGATGATTTGGTACTCTGATGACCGTAATCTCCTTATGGGTATCCAACAGGTTATCTCTTATCTTGAAGATCATTATAATAAACAAACTAATTAATGGAGATAGCTAACTATGGGGGCTCTTTTTAAGAAGCCTAAGACTCCTGACATTAAGGTCAATGCTCCTGCTATTGAGAACCCTGTTCTTGAGCCTGAGGCACCTGAGCTTGGGGCTGAGGAATCTGAAGAACGCAAAAAGAATAAGGGAAAGAAAGCCTTAAGGATTGACTATGTTGGTTCTGCACGAGGGACTAATCCCCTCTAGTAAGGTCTATAAGATTTGTGTCTTAAAAGGTAAAGAAGACATTAAGATCTTAGATTATATTTTTGACAAGGGAATTGAGCTGATTAAATACAATCCTAATTCCCTTCCGTTTGTCTCTAAGTATTCTAATAAAGATATTGCCTATGATTTTCTAAAGCAGATTGTCTTTTCAGAAGATAATAGCGGTTATTGTGTACTTAGTTGTTATGATAAGGATATGGAACTCGTGGGTGCATCCCTAGTGTCTTGGGGGAGTCCTTGGTATGCACCTACGAGTATCCAAGTTATTAACGAAGAATGCACTGTAGCTTTTAAGCGAGGTGTTGGTTTAGCTAGAGCCTTGGCGTATGTCTTAGAAAAGACTGCAAAGGATAAAGGCTTTAAACTGGTAATGTTCTCTAATGCGAATCTCCCTAATAGAAAGATGTTGGAGAATACCTATGAGAAACACCTAGGTTATTCTTCATACAAAACATTTTATAAGGAAATTTAAATGGGATTCTCGATTAAGAAAGCCTTTAAGAAGGTGGCTAAGATTGCTAGTTTTGGTGCTTACCGTGGTGGCTCTGGCGGTGGGGGTGCAGTTGAGGCACCCACTCCTGCTCCTGAACTTGAACTGACCAATCAGGAAGGCGAAGCTGAGAAGAAGGAAGAGACTGCCAAGATTAAGTATCGTAAGGGTAAGAAGGCCCTGAAGATCACCAAGGATGACACCCCTGCTACTGGTGCAGGTCGTAACATTGTCTAGGGACTGGTAATGGAAGGTTGGAATGGCAACTAATACTGAACATACTGCAGGTAACATCCCTCTTGAGGGTGCTAAGGTTACCTATGATAAGCTGACCACCGACCGAGATCCGTATACTCAGAGAGCTGAGAAGTGTGCGACCTATACGATTCCTATGCTTTTCCCTAAGGAATCTGATGATGGTGGCACGAACTACACTACGCCGTATAATTCCGTAGGTGCTAGAGGTCTTAACAATCTTGCCTCTAAGCTTCTCTTGGCTCTTCTGCCTCCGAATCAGCCCTTCTTTAGACTTGGGCTTGACTCTGAATCAACCATCATGCTGAATGAATCTGGAGATACCCAGATGAAAGACAATATTGAATATGGTCTTTCACTTATGGAACAGCAGATGATTAAGTATATGGAGTCTCAGTCTCTCAGGCCTACCCTCTTTGAAGCAATCAAGCAGTTGATCATTGCAGGTAATGCTCTCTTGTTTCTCCCTCCTGCTGAGGGTGGCATGAGATGCTATAGCCTTAGAGAGTATGTGGTACAGCGAGATGCTATTGGCAATGTCCTTCAGATTATTGCTAAGGACACTGTAGCTAGAGGCTCACTCCCTGATAACATTCAATCCTTGCTCCCTGAAACTGGTGACCAGTCTCTCAATGAGAAGGTAGATATTTATACGCATATCTACAGGGTTGCTGAAGGTGAAGGTTATCATTGGGAAACCTATCAGGAAATCGAAAGCGAGGTCATTGCAGGTTCTGAACAGCAGTACCCTGCAGGTAAGACTCCTTGGATTCCTTTGCGATTCACTAAGAAGGATGGTGAACATTATGGCCGATCCTTCGTTGAGGACTATTTGGGTGACTTAGTCTCTCTTGAGAATCTCTCTAAGGCAATTGTAGAGATGTCTATGGTTGCATCCAAGGTTCTCTATTTGGTTTCTCCTGCTTGTCAGACGAACATTAGAGCCTTAGCCAAGGCTGAGAATGGTGCCTTCGTTAGGGGGCGACAGGAAGACGTGATTCCCATGCAGTTGAATAAGAGTATGGACATGTCTACTGTGTTGACTACGGCACAGCAGATTGAATCTCGCTTGTCTTACGCATTCCTTTTGAACTCTGCAGTTCAGAGTGGTGCGGCAGGTAGAGACAGAGTTACCGCAGAAGAGATTAGGTACGTCGCAGGTGAACTTGAGGACACCTTGGGTGGTGTCTATTCTCTCTTGTCTCAGGAACTTCAGTATCCTCTTGTTGGCTGTGTCTTTAATCAGATGCAGTCTCAGGGTTTGCTCCCTGTGCTTGACGAGAGTATTGCTGAGATTGAACCCACGATTATTACGGGTGTTGACGCTCTTGGTAGAGGTCAGGATCTTAACAATCTTGCTCAGGCATTGCAGATTATGCAACAGTTCCCTGAATTCCTTCAGGCTCTTAACGTAGGTAACTTGGCTACTAGAATCTTTGCGGCGGCTCATATTGACGCTACTGGTCTTGTGAAGACCCCTGAGGAACTTCAGGCAGAACAGCAGGCCGCTATGGAACAGTATGCACAACAGCAGGGTATCGACGCTTCTGCACAGATTGCTACTGAGGAAGCTAAATCACAAATGGAATAATAAATAATGGAAGACAATTCTCAAGTTTATGATACGCCGTCTCTTCAGCAGGAAGCTGAGGCTAATGGCATTGAAATCATGGAATCTAGCACTGACCAGATTCAGTATGATGACAATGAAGGTGTTCCCCCTGTCGAAACTGAGGGGGAAGAACCTTCCACTAATACCGAAGGCAATGCCGAAGAAGGTGACGAGTCTACTGCAGATAATAAGGAAGAAGGTGAGAAAGACCTTCAGGAAGAAGTAGACAAGCACAGTAAGGCAATTTCTTCGATTAAGGAAGACCTTAAGGGTAAGGGTGTCGACTTCAATAGTGCAGTCAAGGAATATGAGACCAAGGGTTCTCTTTCCGAAGAGACTATTGAAGCCCTCAATAAGGCAGGCTACCCGCCTGAAGTTATTGAAGCCTTTATTGAAGGTCGTGTTGCTATGGAGGAGCGTTTCACCAAGGCTATTTATGAGTCTGTTGGTGGTGAAAAGGAATACCGTAGCATTGTCAATTGGGCTTCTCAGAACCTTACTAAGAAGTCTATTGACGCCTTTAATCGAGCCATCGACAACAACAACATCAATGCAATCACTCTTATGCTTGAAGGTATGAAGGCTAAGATGGTTGCCAAGATGGGTACCGCCAAGAAGTCTATTCATGGTGGTGCATCAGCTCCTAATGGTTCACCTAAGGGTTACAATAGCAAGGCTGACGTGATCAAGGCTATGTCTGATCCTCGTTATGGTCGTGATGCAGGGTATACCCGTATGGTTGAACAGCAGATGTGGGCAACTAATTTTTAATTTTATTTAACAACAACAATCTTTAATTTTTAATAGGAAACTATAAACAATGGCCGCTCTTGCCGCTACTGGTATCTCTAATCCTGGTCAGAAGCTCTCTGCAGGTGATCGTGATGCTCTCTTTATGAAGGTCTTTTCAGGTGAAGTCCTGACTGCCTTCGCCCGTAATACGGTGATGATGTCTCGTCATCAGGTTCGAACGATTGACCATGGTAAGTCTGCTTCGTTCGCTGTTATGGGCCGTACCCGTGCTAAGTATCTTGCTCCGGGTAACTCTCTTGATGATCAGCGTAAGAAGTTTGAACACTCCGAAAAGGTCATCGCTATTGATGGTCTTCTTACTGCTGACTGCCTCATCACTGATATTGATGATGCTATGAACCACTATGACGTTCGAGTTGAATACTCACGTCAGCTTGGTGAAGCCCTTGCTCAGTCTGCTGACTGTGCTATTATCAATGAACTTGCCAACATGGCCGCTAAGAATGCCGCTGTTCCGGAAAATATTCCTGACAATGGTGCTGGTGCCGAAAAGGTTCAGGGTACTGGCAAGGCTTTCGAGTTTGAAACGGGTCTTGCTATCTCGCAGTCCGCTGATTATGGCAACAAGATCATTGAAGGTCTCCTTGCCGCTCGTGCCGCCTTTACGAAGAACTACGTTCCGATGGGTGACCGTTACTGCCTCCTGACGCCTGAAGGTTACTCTGCTCTTATTAAGGCTCTTATGCCCGACTCGGCTAACTATCAGGCTCTCTTCGATCCGAACTCTGGCAAGCTCCAGACGATTTGCGGTTTCGAAGTGATTGAAGTTCCGCACCTCCTCAACGATGGTGTTGATGGTAAGCATAAGCTCGATACGAAGTTTACTGCCGCTAAGCTTCAGGGTATTGTCTTCCATCGTTCCGCTGTTGGTACGGTGAAGCTTAAGGATCTTGCTATGGAACGTGCTCGCCGTGCTGAGTATCAGGCTGACCAGATCATTGCCAAGTACGCTATGGGTCACGGTGGTCTCCGTCCCGAAGCCGTTGGTGTCTTTGTTGAGACGGCTCAGGTCTAATAATGACTCTTGACAGAATCCACGAGGCTTATAGCAATACGTTCTTCTGTCAGTTAAGCAAGTGGGGTAGCGCTCTCTCTTTTGAGGAGGCTAAGGCTCTTGGTCTCCCTATTGACGAACCTAAGGCTCGTGTTAATGGAGAGAAGGCTACCCCCACTAAGAGACCTGCTAGAAAGCCTAAAAACAATAACAATAAGGAAGAGTAATGATTATTACACCTAGTAATGAACTTGATGCTGTAAATGAAATCCTGTCGTCCGTAGGCTCAAGTCCTGTAAACTCACTTGAGGACGACCTTAATGTGGATGTATTGAATGCTAAACGCATCCTTAGTGCAGTTAGCACCGAAGTTCAATCTAGGGGTTATCGCTTCAATACTCTTAATAACGTTTATCTTACGCCCGATTCTGATACTGGGCTTGTACCGTTTGCCCATGATTATATTAGGGTGTTTTCTTCAGGTTACAAGCTAGTTAACAGATCGGGCTATTTTTTCGACCTTGAGACGGATACCAATGAGTTCCCTGAAGGTCTTACTGTTACGGAACTTGTTAAGAAGCTTCCATTCGAAGAGCTTCCTGTGGTCTTCCGTAAGTACATCACTGTGAAAGCCGCAAGAACCTTTCAGGTAAAGTACCTGACTAGTGCTGATATTGACGCTTCACTTCAGTATGAAGAAGCTACTGCTTATGCAGACATTGTAGACTATGATCTTATGTCTGGTGAGTACAATATCTACAGTGGCGACTCGTTTATCTCTCAACAGATTCAGAGGAGCTAAGGTATGCCTTTGGTTTCTCAAAGTGTGCCCTCATTCAAGGGCGGTGTCTCTCAACAGCCTGACATTATCAGATTCCCTGATCAGGTTACTGAGCTTATCAACGGTTTTCCTAATGAGGTTGAGGGGCTCCAAAAGAGACCTCCTACGATCCACGTTAAGCGTATCTCAGACAAAGTAGACACTAATAAGAAGAAGTACCACATCATCAACAGAGATGAAACAGAACAGTACATCCTTCAGTTAGGTAGTGGTGAGTTCCAAGTGTTTGACCTTAAAGGTAACGCTAGATCTTGCTCTTTTGAAACTGATGAGGATAGGCAATACATTACTGCAGATAACCCAAAGGAATCCCTTAAGGCTGTTACTGTTGCTGACTACACCTTTGTCTTGAATACCGAGAAGGTTGTGGATGCTGTAAGCGGAACTTCACCTGCGGGTAAGTCCGACACTGCTCTTGTTTACATCAAGAATGCACAGTATGCTAAGACTTATGCTATCTACATTGAAGGCAAGTATATTTGTGGCGTGATTACTCCTGACGGTGGTGAAGCCAAACAGGCAGTTCAGACCACAACGGCATTTATTGCAAGAGCTCTTTATTCGCTAATGTCTACGGGTAAGAAGCCTAATGGTACTAACCCTGACGTAGGGGGAACTTACGATGATCTCCTTAATCAGGTGGGTGGTAGAGCTTCTATGGGGTACTCTAGGTCGAGTGCTAGTGTTAGCAACTATACAATTGGCCTTGTTGGTGACTCTGTTATTACCATTCAATCCAAATCTGGATGGACACCTCCTAATGTACTCGTCAAGGATGGCTTTGGTAGTCAGAATGCAATCGCCTACATGGGCAAGGTAACGGCTGTGAATAAGCTTCCTCCGATTGCCCCTGAGGGTTACATTATGCAGATCTCTGGTGAAAAGAAATCAGAGGATGATGACTTCTATGTTAAGTGGGACGACCTTCATAAGGTTTGGAAGGAAACTATTGCACCCAGAATTCCCTATAAGATTGAACCTAAGAACATGCCTCATGCCATTGTCAGAGAGTCTGACGGTAGCTTTAAGCTAAAGAAGTTACCTTGGGTAGACCGAGGTTCTGGTAATGAAGACACTAATCCTGATCCGTCTTTTATTGGTCGGCGTATTAATGATATTTTCTTTTATAGAAACAGACTAGGCGTAATTGCGGATGAGTCTATCATTCTTAGTTCGACTAACGACTTCTTTAATTTCTGGTTTAAGTCCTCAGCCGCAATTGCTGACACAGACCCTATTGACGTTTCAGTGTCTTCTAACAAAGTAGCTACACTTACACATGCAGTCCCCTTTGCTAGAGAGCTTATGCTTTTCTCTAGAGAAGGTCAGTTCGTCTTGTCTAGTGATGGGGTCATGACCCCTAAGAGTGTTAAATGTGACCAAATCACTAACTTTGACTACAATCCTGTGGTTCAGCCTATCAGTGTCGGTCCAAGTATCTTCTTTGTCAACGACAGGGTTAACTATAGCTCTCTCATGAGATATTACTCATTGCAGGACGTAGCAGACCTTAAGGACGCTGAAGATGTCTCTGCACACGTGCCTACGTATATCCCTAGGGGTGTCACTAGGTTGTCAGGGAATACAACTGAGAATGTTGTTACGTTGGTGAATACTGAGAATCCTAACACTGTGTTCTGTTATAAGTTTATCTTGCAGAACGGTGTAAGTGAACAGCAGGCTTGGTTTAAGTGGGTCTTTGGGTACAAGGGTACTGAGGTAGTCCTAGCAGAGTTTGTAGGCTCAACTATTTACTTCCTTATTAACTCTCCTAATGGGCTGTTCCTTGATAAGGCACAGCTTACTGGCAACACTATTGATTTTCCTGAAGAGCCTGTAAGACTCTTTATGGACAGGAAGGTTGAATACAAAATCCCTGAGGATGCTAAATACAGCGACTTTGAGGATTACACGGAGATCTCACTTAAGGATGTCTATGGATATGTTTCCAAGAATACAGGTGAGTATTCATACTATGTAGTCGATAAGGACGGCTCTGTTTGGGAATTTGAGGATTGGGATGAATCTGAAGGTAAGATCAGACTTTATGGTGACCATAGAGGTAAGAGTGTCTTCGTAGGTATCTCCTATTACTTCTACACTGTCCTGTCTAAGCAGAACATTAAGAAATCCACAGCCAGTGGAGGCGTTGTTGCGGAAGACGAAGGGAGACTACAGCTTAGGTATTATTGGTTTAACTACTCTAAGTCAGGTGTCTTTGAATGTCACGTTAACAATGAAATCAAGAACAAGCATTTCAAGTATACATTCACAGGTAGAAACCTAGGTGAATCCAGAACTAAGCTTGGTGCTAATAACTTGTACACAGGTAAGTTTAAGTTCCCTGTACAAGATGCTAACAATGAGGTTGCCATTAGTGTATCCTCAAACGTCCCTCAGCCGCTTAACATTATCTCAGGTGGTTGGGAAGGTCTTTATATTAGAAGGAATTCAGCAGTATGACGTTACTACCCCTCACTCCAGAACAGAATAACATCCTTTGTGAAATGGCTAAGTATGCCATTGAACATTGTGGTGAAGTAGATATTCCAATTGAACAATTCATTCATGAAGGTGTTTACTATAGGACTTGTAAAGTACCTAAGGACGTAGCTATAATTGGAGCTTTGATTAAGATCCCCACAACTGTCATTGTTAGTGGTGATTGCTATGTGACCTTAGGTAACACTGTAGGGAGACTTGAGGGGTATAGCGTTATCAAAGCTGAGGCAGGGCGCAGACAGGCATTTAGGGCTATTACTGATACTTACATCACGATGTGTTTTAGGACTGACTCTAATGATGTCAAGGAAGCTGAGAAGGAGTTCACTGATGAGTGGATTCTCTTAACAACTAACAGAGAGGAATTACTAAAAGAATGAGTGGTGTAGTTGCAGGTGCTGTTATTGGTGGTATCATCGGTGGTGGTTCATCACTTAATAACATCTCCAAACAAAACAAGCAAAAGACTAAAGCCTTCCTAAAGCAGATGGAGTATCTGCAGAGGAACTATAACTATAACCAAGCGGCTCTTGATAGACAAGAGAGATCTAGATATGACTCAGCCCTTGTGGACTTGTTTACGATGTCCCTTAATTCATATCAGAACAACTCTCAGCTTGAAGCCGCGTTAGCTGAGACAGGCACCGAAGGTAGATCTTCAGAAAAGATCATGCAGACTGTTAGGGGTCAGACGGCTAGACAGGTGACTTCCTACAAGGAAGCTTATCTCAGTGATGTGTGGAACATCAGGGGGCAGAAAGAAGCACTGTACATTTCTACTAAGGCTGAAGTTGAACAAGCTAAGGATCAGCTTAGTGCATCCTATATCCATGGCACACAGGCATTCGGCCAGTTTGTTAATGGTGTTGCTATGGGTGCCGCTTTAGGTGCCGCTACGGCAGGTGCGGCTAGTGCTGTCGGTGGTGCTATTGGAGGCACTGCGGGTGGTAAAACGGGTGGTATGCTAGCGGCTGAAGTAGGTGTTGACGCTATCAGTAGTGCCGCTCCTACGGTTACTGGAGCCAATGTCGCAGGTGGTGTCTCTGCACTTGAAGTTACAGGAGGTGCAGGTGGTGTTACCGCTCTTACCTCTAACGCTTCTACAGGTACAGCCGCTACCAATGCGGCTACTGCAGGCTCTAAGATGGGCTTCATGGACAGGGTGATTGCTAACTGGGATTCCTATGACAAGCAACTCAAGTTCTTTAACCAGATTGCTAACTATGGCAACATGGTACAGCAAGCGACTCAACGACGTAGAGGAACCTATTACTAATGGCTTATAAAAATTCAGACGGGAATTCATCTATTGCGAATGAGTGGGGGCAGTGGAGATACTTTAACTCTGCTATGACAAAGCTAGGGGAATCCAAAGCTACTGCTCCTACGATCAAACCTCAGAAGACTATTGAAGAAGCTGATGACTGGTTTGGTGCTGTTGGGGCGGCCTTTAAGGGTATTCAGGGTGTCTATGAGGCACGTAAGGAATTAGCTGAAAGTGTTGCTGATGAGTACCTTCAGACTCACTCCCTTGAAGAGTACAAGCAACAGATGACTGAGGGTAAAGTCCCATTCCAAGATGACCCTCTTGCTATGAGCGCCCTTAAGCAGAAGCATGGTAAGATTCTCTTCAGTAATATTGCTCAGGACTTTCAGGCTCGTGTAGATGCCAATGAGTTCAAGGGCATGGCCCCTGAACAGGTTGATGCAGAGTTCTTCAGGTACATGAAGGAACAATCTGCAGGTGCATCTAAAGCCTTTGGTTATGCTGATAATGACTACTTCTTCAATAAGGGTATTTACTCAGATTCTCCTAATCAGCGTGTTAAGATGATGCTTAGACAGAAGACTGTTGAGGATTCCTATCAGAGAAGTCAGGACTTGATCTCTAGTGCCGCTGAACTTAGCGCTTTGAGCTCTAGTAAGAATGTCTCTGCAGACCTTCTTGTTGGTAAGCTTGCAGAACAGACACTCACCACAGGTGCCCACGAGAAGCCTGATGATACCCTTAAGAAGGTGTCTTCTACCTTGGAGATTCTTTCTGCTAACCCTAATGCAAGTCAGACTATTAGAGACCTTAAAGATAGGGAAATCCCCGGCCTTGATGGGGTTACTTTTGGTCAGGTCTTAGGTGAAGAAGGCTATAAGAATCTTGTCATTAAGAATGCTAATTTCAGGTATGCTTCTGATGCTCAGGCTAAGTTGGATTTCCAGAATGGCCTTAACGTTATGGCCAACAATGGTAAGGCGGCAGAACTACTTGCTCTTAGAAACTCTAAGTTTGAAGAGTCAGGTGGTCTTCTTACTGATGAAGTCGAGGACATCGAAAAGGCTTATGATTCGGCTGTAAAGGTTCAGATAGCTAATGCTAAGAAGAACGCAATAGCACTTAAGAAACAACAGGATGAGCTTTTGAAGACTTCAGCTTCTAGAGCTTTTGTACAGGCAGTTGCTAGAGGTGAACCTGTAGTTTCTAAGGATGTTGTGGGTATCACTAATAAGGATATTGATACAGCCTATCAGTACCTTGTGGATACTGGTACTCTCACCTTTAAGGATCAGTTAGCTATTGCTAAGAATCCGCATCTTCCCTTTAATGACAATCCTGCTAGAAAACATTTCACTAATCAGGCCAATGATGCACTTAACTGGCTCAATAACTCCACTAAGGAGTTTATGACCAGTAAGACTTTCCCTAAGGAAATTAAGGATTCTGTAAAAACCCTGATTGAAGTGTATAAAGCAGACCCCTCTAATTTCAGTAGCATTGTTGGCTCTAGTGCCGATAAGAACTTAGAGGATGCTAGAGCATTGGCTCTCATGTTGGACTCAGGCAGACCTATCGAAGACATCATTAGAGGTAAGGCTGAGATTCAGAAGCTTAAGGATGAAGGTAATACTAAGGAAATCACCAAGATCAGAGATAAGGCTATTAAGGCTATTCAAGATCCTATGTTAGGGGATTCTAAAGATATTGACTACAATGGCAAGGCTTTTGTGACTACCTTAACGTTTGCTTTTAGAAGTATGGGTGAGACTGCTGAGAAAGCTGTAGCTTTGGCCGAGGCTGAGTACAATAAGTCCTTTAAGAACCTTATGGGCACTTCAGTTCCGTCTTCATTCTTTACTGGGTGGAGTGGTCTCACAGTACCTGATAAAGAACTTCTTTCTAGAATCAAGAAGGAGATTCCGAGTAAATACCTTGAGGATGTCGATAAGAATGTTACATTGAGTTTTGACAACTCTAGTAAAGTGCTTACTGTAGCTGACCGTGCGGGTAACTCTATCTTCTCAATGAATCAAGCTGAAGCTTCAAACCTTGTTGAAAGCATTGGCGATGAAATCTACAATAGAGTTGAAAGACAGGAAATGCTTCAGGAGAAGTTCACAAGTCTTACCTTTGGCGGTGATCAACAGTACAACGATAAATAAGGAATAAAAGTGGCAGATAATAACAACCTCACTTCACAGTTTGATGATCTTATTTTGCAGTCTGCTACTAAGTACGGGCTAGATCCTGATAGATTTCGTAGACAGATCTTTCAGGAATCTAGCTTCAGACCTGATGCAGTATCCAAGGCTAATTGTGTAGGTCTTGGTCAGATCAACCCTAAGACTGCAAAACGTTATGGTATTGATCCAAAGACCCTTACAGATCCTTCAGTGAACCTTGATCTCTCTGCTAGGATCATGAAGGATAACTTGGTGATGACCAAGGGCGACTACAATGGTGCATTGGCTATGTACAACGGGGGTACTAAAGCTAGAATTGCGTACATGGAAGGTCGCTATGAGGATCTCCCTAAGGAGACCTACAACTACATTAGTAATCTTGGCGATGACAATAAGTTTGTTAAGAAAGCTCCTCCTCAGAAGACACCTGAACAGATAGCTGAGGCAGAATCTAGTTCACTAGCAGAAGCTAGCCCACTAGCAGAAATAAAGAAATCTGATGAACCTGATAAACTTGATGCTAGTAAACTGACTGATGATCAAGGTGTTCAGAGTTCTCTTGAGGCTTTTGATGTTAAAGATCTCACTAACGATCAGTACAGAGATGTAGTCAAGAGTCAGCTTCTAACGAATACCTCTAGGAGTACCCTCTTGGGTCAGGGTTTTCGTAGCAAGCGTTGGGCTAGTTTGTCTGATGTCTATGATCCTGCTACGGATCAAACGGAAGCCCCTGATGTCGGCTTCTTCTCTGGCTTGACTCATAACTGGTTTATCAATAGCATCAACATGGGTAGAGCCTCACAGGACTACTTTGGTGAACAGTTTAAGCCTGATGCTAATCAGAGAGCTGAGATCCTTCAGATGGTCGGATATGACTCCGATAGATACCAAGCTGTCCTCAATGGTGCGGGCAGTATGGATGACGTTAAGATGCGTGTCAAGGTCAATAACGAGTACCTTGATTACAAGATGGCTGAAGCTAATGCTGACATGTTCTCATCCTTTATGTCCTCTATTGGTAGTGGTGTCTCTGATCCTTTGTCTTATGTACCTGTAGTGGGTGCTTACGGCATGGCAGGTAGAGTTGCCACGGGTGCTGTCTTGGGTGCCGTGTCTAACCAGTTGGAAACCTATACGTCAGGTGCCGAACACGACATCATTGAAGACATGATCGTCGGTGGTATGTTTGGTGCAGGTATTGAGTTTGCCTTTAAGGGGATGGGTAAGGCAGGCACTTATGTAGGTGATAGTGCTAGACGTGCCAACATCATCAGAGACTATGAGCTTGGTGGTAAAGAATTACCTTCAGAAGTCTTTAATGGCATTGGGGGTTCTACTGAAGCGGCTAAGACCATTAACACCTTTAGAGAGAACCTTGAAGCAAGGCTTCCTGTAGGTTCTGTTATGGGTGTCGTAAAGAGACTGCAGAACTCAGAATCCGTAGATCTTTTTAGGAAGATCTTCATTGATAGAGGCTCTGGTACTAAGGATGCTGAAGGCCATTACGTAGCTACTACCTTTGATGGTATTACTGCTCAGGAAAAGCTTAGGGATGCAGAGATCAAGCTCACTAACTTTGAGGTTCAGGCTAGGGATCATGTGGGTAATCTCCGTAAGGAAGGCTACTCTGATGTTGATGTCATGGATTGTTTCTACAGATCTATTGGTGGAGCTAAGACTAAGCTTGACGGTAATGCTGAGTTTGAAGCCTTCAAGAAAGAATGTCTTGATATGATTGCTCCTTATACTACCGAAGGTGGTGTACAGGACTTCTTCCCGAGAGTTGCAGACCCTATTAAGGTGTCTGATAGAATTGAAGCTATACAGGGAACTAAGGGTCAGAGAGGCGATGTAGTTAACACTCTTACCGATCAGATTGCTGAGTCTCTTATTAAGGGCTACGAAACCAATCCTGCAGTTAAAGCTAGGATTGACCAATACTACTATGACAAGGTTTACAAGCCTAAGCTCGAAGCTAATAAGAAAGAGATTGAAGAGCACCAAAAGAAGGCTGTACCTGAGACTGTCAATGAGGTAAAGACTATCCGTAAGGAAGTCTCTAGGAAATCCTCAGACAGGTTTAATAGAATTAGGAACATTGAGGACAATGCTAAGAATCGAGTATCTGAAATTCAAGCTAAGATTGACGGCCTTCCTGATGAACTTAAGAAAGCTCATTCAGAGATTGACAAGAAGGTTAATGCAAAGCTTGATGAAATTAACGAAGCTTACAAGAAGAACGTAGCTAAGGCTAAGACCTACGAAGACCTTGAGAAGGCTGAAGCTAAGAAAGACAAGGCTATTGCTGAACTCACTGAGAAGGAAAATCTCAGAAAGCAAGAAGCTTCAGACAGGATTGCTAAGAAGAAGGAAAGCTACAAGAAGCAGATTGAGGAGACCAAAGCTAGAGCTAAGGAGTCCACAGACAAGCTAAAGAAGGAAGTCAGTGACATCCAGAAGAAGGGTGCTAAGGAAGAAGCTACGGCCATTCGTAACTACAAGTATGATAAGGCTCCCTTGCCTCTCCCTGAGAAGCCCTCACAGGCTGAGATCAATCAGTGGGTTAGAGAGAATGCTCGTAGTGATGCTTATGGTTGGGTAGACCAGAATCAGTCTAATCCTAGCACTCTTAATCTCTATGGTACTGGTAATGCCAAGTATGATCCTAATGTCACTAGAATCCCTTGGGATACCACTCAGAGAGGAGCTAGTGGTGTTGGTATTGATGACTTCAGAGCTAATCCTATTGAAGCTATCAGAACCTATGTCAATAAGAAGACTGGTGATAGCATTGTACAGGGCCTTGGTTTTGACTCAGAGCAAGCCTTTAGAGAACACCTTAATCAGCTTGCTGTTGATGAGATGAACAAGTCTGTTGGCAAGGGTCTCAAGAAGGAACAGATTCAGAGCGCCTTTAATCTTACTGCAGATATGATCTACGGTAAGTACGGTAGTAGAGCTGACATTAATACTTCATGGCTTGGTGCTGTAGCTGATGTTGTGAGAAACCTTACGTTCCTTTCTAAGAATGCTCTTATGGGTGTAGCTAACATCTTTGAACAGGGTGAAGCTGTAAAGCACTATGGTGCTGTGCAGATTCTTAGGAACACTCCTCTTGTCAGAGAGCTCTTTGATAACTGGACTAAGAACGGTATGTCTAATGCTGATGTGCGTCATGCTCAGTCACTTATCTTTGGCTTGTCTGTTAAGAACGCAGGTGTCTTCAGAGACATTGCTCAGGAGTCGTATGAGAGACAACTTCATAGATTCCAAGGTAACAAGGCTAAGGCTATGTTGGTTGCCGCTAGTGAGTCTTTGGCACAGGCATCCCCCTTTACTAAGTTCCTGCAGTCTACTGAGAACTCTGTTGTTGAGGGTTCACAGGGGATGTTCTTAGGTGAACTCATTCAGTATGCACACAACAAGTCTCTTAGACCTAAGGGGTTCCTTACTAAGGAGACCTTAGCTAGAAACGGGGTCTCTGTTGAGAACTTCGATAAGATGCTTAAGCTCCTTAGAGAAAGCACTACTGTTGATAAGAACGGTGCTATCTCCATTACTAACCTACAGCATCTCATGTCAGGTGACGTTATGGGCCTTGCTACTCTCAGAAGACTGGGTGACTATGTTGCTCATGAAGTGATCCAGAAGAACACCATCGGCGATACTTTCCTTTGGGAGGGTTCTAAGAGAAATCCTTTCATGCAGATGCTACTGCAGTTCAAGACCTTTGCTATTAGATCCTATGACAAGAGAATTAGAAAGATGATGAATAGAGCCGCTGAAGGCGATGCTTTAGGTCAGGCTTACAGCATCTTCTTGTCTACTGCTCTTGGTACTGTGGGTGCTATGGCTAATACCTGTATTGGTATGGCAGGCATGACTGAAGAACAGAGAGAAGAGTACCTTAAGCAGACCATTGCTTATGACAAGAATGAAGGTGTCACTATGGACACTCTCTTTCAGGTTGGTATCAATGGTGTCATGAGATCTTCTGTCTTGGCGTTCCCTGCTCTCGTAGCTTCTACTGCAGGTTACAACCCTAGCGTTAAGACTACTGCTGATATTGATTACTTTGCTAACAATGCAGAGACTTATCAGGGTTTTGATGCTGACAAGTATCTTAGAGCTATGTTCCCTGCATACTCTACGGTTGCTTCCTTAGCTAACATTGGCGGCTATGGGAAGGATGTGGTCATGTCTAGTATTAGTGATGACTACACAGAGAAACAGGCTGAACAAGCTAGAACTAGATTTGCTAAGTCTGTTAGAAGTTTTTCTAACGTTCCCTTCTTTAAATGGGGTGTTTACAACTTAATGAATGAAGATTACTAATGGCTTCTACTATTGCTTTTTATACAGGTGACGGTGCTACTACTGACTTTACCGTCCCCTTTGATTATCTAGCAAAGAAGTTCGTAAGAGTGTCCCTTGGCGTCACCATCTTAAAGGGTGGTGACTATGGGGACACTTCAAAGGACTATTACTTTCTAGACAAAACCAAAGTCAGACTTAAAGTCCCTCCTCAGGTAGGAGAGGTGTTAACCATCAGACGCTATACGTCAGCTACTGATCGTGTGGTGTCTTTTAAGGATGCTTCAGTCCTTAAGGCTACTGACCTTGATGTGTCTGCAGTGCAAACCATCCATATTGCTGAAGAAGCTAGAGACATCATTAACGATGCTCTCATTAAAGACAAGGAAGGTAACTGGGACGCTAAGGGTAACCGTATCGTCAATGTAGGTACTCCTGAAGCTGATTCTGATGCTATGACCTATGGTGTCTATAAGGCTGATGCTTTAGGTGCCTATCAGTCTAAGCTTGATGCTGAGAGAGCTAGAGACAGAGCTGTTGAAGCTGAGACTAACTCTAAGAAATCTGAAGAGAACGCTAAGTTGTCTGAGGTAAATGCTCAGGCTTCTGCAGGTACTGCTGTGAGTGCTTCAAAGCATGCTGATGCAGTCAAGGTCGAGAATCAGGCTATCCTTCAGGAAGCTAAGGAAATCAGAGATGAGAATAAGGTTCTTGACGCTAATACTAAGGACAACGCTAATGTAGCTCAGGTTAAAGCTAATGAGGCCAAGGTCTCTGAGACTAATGCCAAGAAGTCTGAGGTTAACTCTAAGGAATCTGAAGACAACGCTAAGGCCTCTGAAGGTAAAGCTTCTGCTAGTGCTGAGTTAGCTAAGCAATGGGCTACTAAGCTTGGTGCTACTGTTGATGGAGCTGAATACTCTGCTAAGTATTATGCCAATAGGGCTAATGAGGTTCTTACTCAGGTTGCTACTGATGTTGTCAATAGGGTTACGGCTGAAGGTACCAAACAGGTTGGTCTAGTAAGTAATCAGGGTACTACCAGTGTTAACGCTGTGAAGGCCCAACAGACTGCCTCTGTCAATGCTGTGGTTACCCAACAGGGTACCTCTGTGAAGGCAGTGCAGACTCAACAGACGACTAGCGTTAATGCAGTTACTGCTGAGGGTACTAAGCAGGTTGGTCTTGTTAGCACTGAAGGTACCAAGCAGGTAGACCTTGCGAAGGCTCAGGTTACTATTGCCACTCAGAGCGCTTCTACTGCCACTGCTAAGGCTACCATTGCTACACAGCAGGCAACCCTTGCTACGACGAAGGCTAGCGAGGCTGAGGACAGTGCTACTGCGGCTAGTGCTGATGCTACGAAGGCTAAGGCCAGTGCCACTAATGCGGCTAACAGTGCAGGCACCGCTACTACTCAGGCTACT
>ULWG01011099.1_pt1 | contig 39168 bp, 35 predicted proteins | sample 1960141 | NCBI WGS metagenome assembly ULWG01 (sample SAMEA4835806, study PRJEB28245) | human gut metagenome | biome: gut microbiome; material: fecal sample | place: Denmark | collected 2008
GGAAAACTTGCTCACGGACGGGATGTGGCTTTGCAAGTGGGCTTTACGGTTCAGCGCAGCCGTTATACCAAATACGAGAATTGGAGTGAGGACGAAAATGTGGAGCCGACCAAGTTCATGCCACGTACTCCCGATTATTATGGTTATTTTACTTTGACCAGTGCTCCCTTCAAGAACTTTGATATGTCGGTGTCGGGTGTATATACGGGGCGTATGCATGTTCCTCATTTGGCTCCTGACTTTAGTGTGATACCCGAAAATTATGAATACAGTTATATCCGAAAAGACGAGTTGGTGCATACTCCCGATTTTTTTGATTTAAATCTGAAACTGAACTATACTTTCGTACTGAATGATCATATCAAATTACAGTTGAATGGCGGTGTTCAGAATCTGTTCAATGCTTTTCAAAAAGATTTGGATAAGGGAGGTTTCCGTGATTCCGGTTATTTCTATGGTCCCACACAGCCACGGACTTATTTCATAGGAGTGAAGATTACGAACTAGAAGAAGGACTGTCCGGTTGATACTTGGGCAGGAAAAGACGGGGATGCCAAAACGTTTCTGATGCAATCTGTTATCAATGTTTTGGCATCTTCCGTTTGTTATTTGCCGGCAGCAGTCATGGATTACTCTTGTTCCATACCCAGATTGCTGTATGTCTCGGTTATCTTGAATTCTGCATCCGGGTAATTGTACAGAGGGAAGCGCGGCTCAGTTTCCCCTTCCGTGTAATTCCATATGCTGTTATATTCTTCCGGATTTTCACCCATTTCCCGAAGTTGCAACATATATTGGTAGATGGATTTGTTTTCTTTGATGAAAACCTTTTCCATTTGATGAATAATGGGACTGTGTTTACGTGTGTGGTCATGGTCAAACTCCAGAATACGTTTGCCGTCCGGTGTAATGCCTACCATCACAAAAGTCATGCTTTTGCCTATTCCGGGCAGATTGAGCACACTCCGGTCTGTTGCTACGAAAGGTATGTTTTTCTCCGTGCAGAACTTTTTGACGGCTGTTGCCCGGTCATTGTTACCTCTCAGCAGGGTCAGAAACTCAGTCTCATCTTCCTTGTTAAGCTTTCCCAAGATTTTCTCTTCGTGCTGTTCCTGCAACGAACGGCTGTTGGGAGTGAAGACAGCATGATTTTCTTCAAATCCTTTGACGGAGAATGTATAGTAGCAGATAACTCCCAGTTCATTCAATACTTTGCGCAACTTGGCTGTATGCCCCCGGCGTGATGCTGCCACATTGTACACCAATTGATTGGTAATGGTCCATCCGGCAGCCAGAATCTTGCGGATGGCTTCTTTGGCTTCGGGGGTTACTTCCAGAGGTGTCTGGAAATGAGTCTGTATCAAGAATTGCTTGATGCCTATGGCGGACGCTTTGGTTTTGAATTCTTTCAGAATATCCATCAGCTCTTCATTGATGCGCATGGGCAGATAGACGGGCAGGCGGGAACCGAGACGGACACGTTGCAATTCTGCATACTTTTCTCCTTCAGGACGTTTGAGGTTGGCATTCCTTTTGCGTACCGCCATTTTATATACTGCCTCCAATATGTTGCGTAATGTCTTGTTTTGGCTCATCAGTGCATCGCCTCCCGTAATCAGAATATCTCTCAGTTGGGTGTCGTTTTCAAAATATTCCATCAGTTTCCGCAAGCGTTTGTCCCAACTTTCCTTGGGCTTCAGTTCCTCAAAATTAAAGTTCAGGCGTTCGCTTTGAAAATCATACATACGTTGGCAAGACGCACATAGTCCTCCGCAAGCGCGTCCCATAGAATCGGGAATCAGGATGGCTACTTCGGGATAACGGCGATGAATGTTATGTCCGTCGGGCACCAGCCATCCGGCGGCATTTGGTTTGCCGGCTTCCACCACATCCTCTTTTTCCCATGCATGAATTTTCCCATAGGTGTTGATTAATTGTGGTGAATATAGGATATAGCTGCGTATGGCAGCATCATCATACCCTTTGCCGGTCGGGTTTAATAAAGAAAGATAGTAAGGGGTGATGAAAAAAGGCATTCCTTTTTTACGTGCCTGCTGATACAATTGCATTGTTTCTTCCGAAAGGGAGTTGCCCAACATCTTGTTCAGTTCCGTGGGGCTTTTGATGGCGAGGGCTAGATGGAAGCGTGCTTCGTTCCACCATTGGTTGACCCATTGGCGTTTTTCTTCATCATTGATTCCTTCGGGAAACACATACCGGCTGGAGGGGGCATGACGGTTTTCTATCTTTTTAATGAGCAATGAGATGATTCGTTCTTTGTTTGCATTGCGTATGGCACGCACATCTTCGTTCAGGCCACCGGGCCAACGTTTCATCCATTGACGTATCTGTTTTTCATTCGGAATGTTGTTGGGAACATGATAGAGGCGTAGGAACTGTTGGTATAAATCCAACCATAAATCAACGGAAGTCTCTTCATCGGTGATACGGTTTGTCAAGAATTGCCAAAGCAGTGAGATGGTTTTTATCTCTATTTCTTTTTCTGTAGATAATTCATATATCGTTTTGCTGTCATTTTCAATCAGTCTTGCAATGTTTTTAGCGGCAATAGGGTTTTTAATGTGTGCAGATAATAAATAATCATTTAGTTTATTCTTGAAAATAGTTTCATTCCGGCTTTCCGCAGCCAATGAAGTGAGTTGGGTTAATCTTGTTTCGAATAGAGTTTTTACATCTTTGTGGGATAACATCTTATTCTTTTGTTTCATAAGCAGTGTGATTTGTTTTTAGGGTTAATACTCGAATAATAGAACGCTCATTATGAAAGTTACTTTAATGGCAACTTTTGTTGTGGCTAAGATACAAAAAAACAGTTGTTGTGCAAGCTTAATTGCAAAAATAGATATTACCTGAGAAGAAATATCTTTGAGGAAGAAGCGGAAAAAACATCCCCGGACAAGCAGACAAGCCGGTCCGGGGAGAATCGGTTATAAGAATATGATTCTCTTTTGCAGGATGGATGCTATTTGTTGTTTTAGCAGCGGTGCATTGATAGGTTTGGACATATATCCGTCGAACCCGTTTTCCAGTACTCTTTGTTCGTCCGATGCATAAGCAAAAGCGGTTATGGCAATGATAGGCACATCAGCAGATAACTTTCTTATTTCTTTTGTTGCTTCGTAACCGTCCATTCTCGGCATATTGATATCCATTAAGATGATTTGGGGCCGGTGTTCCTTAAACTTTTCTATTGCTTCCTGACCGTCCCAGGCATGAATAAGAGAATATTCTTTCCGTAGGATAGACTGGAACAACCGATAGTTACTTTCGTTATCTTCGGCTATCAAAATAGTCAGTTTGTCTTTTTGAACGGTAATCGGTTGGAATTCTTCAGCCTTTTTTTCGCTCAATCGGGCCGGTTGATAAGGAATGGTAAACCAGAATGTAGAACCCTTCCCTTCCTCGGATTCCACTCCTATCGTTCCATTCATGTGCTCTATGATTGTCCGGCAGATGGAAAGCCCCAGTCCTGTGCCTTGTGCAAAAGAGTTCAATTTGACGAAGCGTCCGAATATAGAATCTTTTTTATTGGCAGGAATGCCGCATCCCGTATCTGTGACATGGAAGTATAGCATTTTATCGCGTATCTCGTATCCGAATGTGATGCTTCCTTTTTGAGTAAACTTGATGGCGTTTGTGAGGAAGTTATTGATAACCTGCATGAGCCGGTTTTTTTCCGTACGGATGAAACATGAGGAGAGGGGAGTTTCCGCAATGAGCTGTACCCCACTTCCTTCCATTCGGCATTTGGTGATGTTTTCCACTTCCTTTATCATATCATTGAGGTCTATATTTGAGTAACTGAACTCCAAAGTTCCGGCTTCAATTTTGGATAAATCTAATATATCACTGATAAGCTGTAATAACAGTGTATTATTACTCTCAATAATATTGATATATTCCTGTTTTTCCTGTTCCTCTTCCGTTGAGGCAAGAATATTGGAGAATCCGATAATGGCATTCAGAGGAGTACGGATTTCATGGCTCATATTGGCCAGGAAAGCAGATTTGAGTCGGTTGGATTCTTCTGCCCGGTCTTTAGCCGACATCAGTTCCTCTTCCATCCTTTTCCTGTCTGTAATAACTAAGGATGAGCCGACCAGGGTGAGTGGCCTGTTCTGCTCGTCTCTTGTCTCTATTGTAGCCTGTGCTTCCACCCAATCAATTTTTCTTCCGTTCTTTCCTTTGTTCAGTACACGGTATTCTTCTTTGACTTTATTGATTTTTCCTTCTATCAGATCGTGAAAAGCCTGCATAACCCTTGGGCGGTCTTCTTTGATTATTTTAGAGAAGTATTGTTCATCCGATACACTCAACTGTTCTTCCTTGATTTCTCCCGGCATGGCAGTCATAATGATTGGACGATTGATGTCGCATAGAATGGAGTGTTCTTTAAGATTCCATTTCCAGGGTATGATATTGGCTATTTCCAGTGCCAAAGATAATTTATGGTTAGTCGAACTCAGCATTTGTTGTGCATTATGCAACTCCGTGCTGTCAAGACAGAACATGTCAATCGTGTCTTCTTCTAAAGACGGGCTGAGCACGATATCATAGAAAGTGTCTACGTCTTTAAAGTAATAAGGGAATGTGATGGAGCGCTTTTCTCTTAAAGCTGTTTCCATAAAATGGGTAAATTCTGTCATGGATTCAGGAAATAGCTCGGACCCCTTTTTCCCGATTATATTTTCTTTTTTCCTGAAACAAGTTTCAAAGAAACGGTTAACGTCACAAAAAATTGTTTCAACAATATTCCCGTTTTCATTTCTAATCACTTTCTCTTTCATATAGAGAATAGGCATATTGTCGATAAGGTTTGTATATTTGATTTGGTTTTCGAATTCTTGCTTTTGAACCCTTCTTAGTTCTTTCAACATTTGTATGCGTTTTTGTTGGATAAGGGCTATCAGCAAAAGTGTGATGAATATTCCTGTGATAACCCATATATATTTCTTCAGGAAATTTTCCGGCTTATCATAAAATATGCTGTTTTGAGGGCATAATTTAGGGTTGAGTCCTTTATTGACCAGCGTCGTATAATTAAATGTGGGATGAGCATCTGCAGGAACAAAGAAAGGAATTTCCCTTGCCGGCTTTCCATTAAGTATTTGTGAGACATTCCGGAGCAGTTCATTGATAAATATCTTTTCATTATACATATATCCGCCCACCATGCCTCCGTCGTCCATACCGGCATAGCGGATAGAGAACAGGGGAGAAGAAATGCTGGAAAGGCTTCGGTATGCGTTTATCAACATTTGTTGTGAGGTTAAGGTTTCCGCAAACCATGTGGATACTAAAACTCCGGTTTCTTTGTCGGCATTTCTTAAGGCATTATACAATTCGGGTAGCGTATAATTATAAGAGGAGATAAATTGATATTGGAGATATGGAAAATCCCGGGCTATAATATTCTTTAACTGCTTGTTGTATTCAGGGTTAGGATAAATGCCGTCTCCCAAAAAAATAAGTTTTTTCATATTGGGAATCATGCGCGTCATTAGTTTTACGCTTTCTTTCAGATAGGCCGGAGTATGCATGAAGGTGATATTGTAATCATCTCTCAAACTGTCTACATGAATTTTATTTTCAGGAGTTGTCACATCTTGTTTTCTGTAATATTCTTCTGTATATATGTATGGGTCGGAATCGCATACTAAAATAGACACGTCTCCCCACATTTCCTTTATCTCTTCTCTGAAAATCATGCTCATACTTCCCAGCAGGACCAACAGCTTGGGAGGAGTTTTGCCATACTTGTTTAAAAGCATTTGTGGAAACCTGTCTACCATAACAGAATCGTTTACCATAAAAAGATTTAGGTGCTCAATGTATGCATCAATATCTTTTAGTTCGGATATTTTGTGCATGATAGGAGAGGTGATACTGTTACTCCAGGGGGCGGATTCGTTATAACTGTTTAAGATGAGTACATAATCATATTGCCTATGATCCCTGTCAGAGGCTTTGGCAGAATATGTACCGGCAAAAAGCAGACAAATGCAGATTGTCAGTGTTTGAAAGAATTGCCTTGATGTGGCTGTGTGTTTATTATTCATAGCAGAAAATAGACTCTTTATGTTATACTCTTTATCAGACTTCTTACAAAAGTAAAACAATATCAGACAGTTATGTATAAAAACTCCCTTATTAACAAATATTAATTTCACGAGTAAGTTCTCACAGAAGAAGATTTTTTATGATATTTTGAGCAGAATGGGAAGTTTGGCTAACTTATACGGTGAAATTGCCATTTTTCAGGCGATGAAAAGCGATTAACTTTGCAATATCAGAAAAAGATAAAAAACAGATAAATATGAAATTAATAAAATCAACCATTACCGCCCTTGGCTTGTTATTCACAGTAACCGCTTGTGCAGGCAATAAAGAAAGTAAAAACCAAAACATGAAAGGAGAAAATATGGAAATTGTTCATTTAACCAAAGCAGAGTTCTTGAAGAAGGTATATAACTATGAAGCCAATCCCAATGACTGGAAATATGAAGGTGACAAACCGGCTATTGTTGATTTCTATGCTACATGGTGCGGCCCTTGCAAGGCATTGGCACCCGTATTGGAAGAGTTGGCAAAAGAATATGCCGGAAAGGTTTATATTTATAAGATAGATGTAGACAAGGAAGAAGAATTGGCCGGTGCATTCGGCATACGAAGCATACCGACTTTGTTATGGATTCCTCAGAGTGGAAAACCGACTGTAACACAGGGAGCATTACCGAAACCTGAACTGAAAAAGATGATTGACGACACTTTATTAAACTCTAAATAAATGTTCTCGTAAACAAGTGGAGAAGATAGGGCATAAATCTTTTGCCCTGTCTTCTTTTTTATTTAAATAAGTATGCATATATTTATACCGACAATAAACTATGAATTATGGAATATCGTTTTAATACACCGCTCAATGGCAATATAGCGATGACGTATCATTATCATGAGGATGCTGCTCTCCGGCGTGATAAAAGCTTGTATAAATTCGTATGGGTACAAAGTGGCACGCTGGATATAGAAGTAGACCATGTGGTAATGCACCTTGAAAAAGATGAAATAATATCGCTGACTCCTTTGCATCATGTTGAGGTAAAAAGAGTGGAAGGTGAGTACCTCACTTTCTTGTTCAATAGCAATTTTTATTGCATTTACGGACATGACAAAGAAGTGTCATGTAATGGTTTCCTGTTTCATGGTTCGTCCCACATTATGCGTTTGCAGCTCTCTGCGGCCCAGTCGGAACAATTGAAAAGCATCATTGATATATTTGCAGGTGAATTCGGCATAAAAGACAATTTGCAGGAAGAGATGCTCCGCATTATTCTGAAACGTTTTATAATCACTTATACCCGCATTGCCCGTGAAAAATTAGACGTGGGACAAGATAAAGAAAAGAGCTTTGACATTATCCGTCGGTATTATGTGTTGGTAGACAATCATTATAAAGAAAAGAAACAAGTGCAGGACTATGCCGAAATGCTCTACCGCTCTCCCAAAACCTTGTCCAATCTGTTTGCCGCCTATGGGTTGCCTTCTCCGTTGCGTATCATACATGAGAGGATAGAAGCCGAAGCCAAGCGTTTGTTGCTTTACACCAATAAGAGTGCGAAAGAAATAGGTGAGATATTAGGCTTTGAAGACTTGGCTGCTTTCAGCCGTTTCTTTCGAAAAATGGCAAAGGAAAGTATTTCTGAATACCGGAAAAAAGAGAAAGAAGGAATAATGGCAAACTAAAACGGTATAATTGCCATTTCACAGGGAGGAAAATCTGCCGACCTTTGCAATGTAAGTTAAACCCTTAAAAATTAAAGCAAATGATGGCAAGATTAAATTCCCTGTTTACTGCATTTCTGACAATTGCAGCTTCCACTCAAAAGTTAGGTATTAACCTGATTCGCGTGGCAATTCTGGTGATATTCGTGTGGATTGGTGGTTTGAAATTCTGGAACTATGAGGCCGAGGGTATTGTGCCTTTCGTTGCCAACAGTCCTTTTATGAGTTTCTTTTATACTAAGAGTGCTCCCGAATATAAAGAGTATAAATTAAAAGAAGGTGAGTTTGATGAGGCCAAGCATCAGTGGCATGAAGAGAATAACACCTATGGCTTTTCTCATGGATTGGGCATTTTGATTATGACCATTGGCATTCTTACCTTCTTGGGTATTTTCTCTCCGAAAATCGGTTTGATAGGTGCAGGTTTGGCTATTATAATGACATTGGGAACGTTGTCCTTTCTGGTAACGACTCCCGAAGTATGGGTTCCCGATTTGGGAAGCGGTGAACATGGTTTTCCCTTGCTGACAGGTGCCGGTCGTTTGGTTATTAAAGATGTGGCTATCCTGGCAGGTGCATTGGTGGTACTCTCGGATTCGGCCCGGTCAATATTAAAACAACAAAATAAAGGATAATCCCCCACTAAAAACAAGTAAGATTATGAAGCAGTATGATGCAATAATAATAGGCTTTGGCAAAGGCGGTAAAACACTGGCTGCTGAGTTGGCCAAAAGAAATGAAAAGGTGGCTGTTATTGAGCGTTCCGATGAGATGTATGGAGGTACCTGCATCAATATTGGATGCATTCCTACAAAAACATTGGTTCATCAGGCAAAGCTGGCTCCGGTAAAGGCGTCGTGGGAAGAAAAGAAAGCCTATTATGCTCAGGCTATCGCTGAAAAAGAAGAGGTAACCTCTTTTTTGCGTCAGAAAAATTATCATAATCTGGCAGACAATCCCCATATTACGGTTTATACAGGTATTGGTTCTTTTGTAAGCACGGATGTGGTGGAAGTGGTGATGCATGATGAGATCTTGCAATTGCAGGCTCCCCGGATTTATATCAATACAGGTGCGGAGACTATTATTCCGCCTATTGATGGAGTGAAGGATAATCCGTTGGTATATACCAGTACTTCCATTATGGAACTGAAGGATTTGCCCGAAAAGCTGATTATTGTGGGTGGCGGTTATATCGGTCTGGAGTTTGCGAGTATGTTTGCTTCGTTCGGTTCGCAGGTAGTGGTGCTGGAAGGCAATTCCGAGTTAATCTCCAGAGAAGACAGGGATATCGCATCCGCTGTGAAGGAAACTTTGGAAAAGAAAGGCATCGTATTCTGTCTGAATGCCAAAGTGCAATCAATCCGTGAAGGGAAAGTAGTCTATCGGGATGCGGTTAGCAGTGAACTGCATTCATTGGAGGCTGACGCCGTATTGTTGGCGACAGGGAGAAAACCGAATACGGCCGGATTGAATTTACAGGTGGCTGGAGTGAAGGTAAACGAGCGTGGCGCTATCATTGTAGACGGGCATTTAAGGACAACCAATCCCAATATACGTGCGATAGGGGATGTGAAGGGTGGTTTGCAGTTCACTTATATCTCATTGGACGATTACCGTATTATCCGTGAAGATTTATTCGGCAATGGCGGACGGAATCTGAACGACCGTGAACCGGTGAGCTATTCTGTCTTTATTGACCCTCCTTTGTCGCGTATCGGATTGAGTGAAGAGGAAGCCGTGCGGAAGGGGTTGAATATTAAAGTCAACAAACTTCCTGTAGCGGCTATTCCTCGTGCACGGACTTTGGGAAATACAGTCGGCCTGTTTAAGGTGGTGGTAGATGTAGATACCGATCAGATTGTGGGATGCACTCTGTTCGGCCCTGAATCCGGCGAGGTAATCAACAGTGTGGCCATGGCTATGAAGACCGATCAGCCTTATACATTCCTTCGCGATTTCGTCTTTACACACCCCAGTATGAGTGAAGCGTTGAATGATTTGATGAACTTTTAATTGAATATTCTCTGTTAAATAGTAAGCATTCGGTTAACCCCGTCTTGCGATGTCTATAAACAGAAAGAGATGTCTCCTGAAAATTCCAGCTTTTCTCTGAAAAAGTCCCTATTTTTACGAGACATTTCTTAGTTTTTATGAGATTTTTAAATAAATGATTCTTTCCTTATCGTGGTTCTCATCTTTGGCAATAAATCCATATATTCACTGTGCTATATATTGATTTTCAGGTATTTCTTTATCTGATATTGTAAATGTACATATGAAATTATTCGTTTATACTAAAACCTTTTCAGCATCAGTGTGGCATAATCGGATTTCAATATCAACTCTTTACCGTTGGCTTTCACCACTTCAAACTCCGTATCCAATGCATTGATGCCATAAGGGAGAAGCTCCTCCACCGTGACATCCTTTTTATCATCGCTTGTGCCTTTTCTCCCTTTGAAGTCTCTCATCCGCACGTTTCCGTTCTCCTCATGCTCAAACCGGCCTATGACCGGTTTATGCGTAGTACCGCTCTGCTTGGCTGCTATCTCCACCACCCATAACCGGATGCTGTAATAAATCCGCTCGCACACATGCACCTTGCCATCGGCCGCCGTTGTAAACTCCAGCAATTCCCAGTGCCCTTCCATGTCACTGTCGATAGCCTCCTTCTGGCATCCTCCCATGATGAAGCCCAAAAAGAGAACAACCACCACTCCCGATAAAAACTTTAATCCGCGTGTATTTTTCATTTTCCGAATCCTCCTGTTTTTCTCACTGTCAACATGGCTCCCATGCTGTTACCCAAATAATTTCCCCTATCCATGGCAAAGGCAAGCGTGGCGCTCCAGCCCGTCCACTTCCGTGGGCAGTAACTTACTTCCACCATACTGCTGAACTGCTTTCTCACTTTGTCCAGCGGCATCGGATAGGTGCCCCAATGCCGCACATACGATGCCAGCACGCGGTAGTTCCATTCACTGTCCGGTTCTCCGCAGAAGCCTATATGATGCGCTTTTACACGGGTACTCTTAAACAGCATCGTTCCGTCGTCGTTATATACAGGTCCCGGAATCAGTCCGTTGCCCATACCCATTCCCCAATGCTGCCATGCCAGATATTGACCGTTATTGAAATAATTGTCACCACCGCTTATCTGGAATTCGGGAAACGAGCCGGCTATCCCGTCATACAGAATCGGTCCCGTCTGATCCTTCGTACCGAGACCTTCCCACAGCACCCGGCTCACCCACCGGTTCCAGGGCAATGTCACTTCCAGTCCCAACTGTCCGTCTTTCCACATGCCATACTCCATGAACATCTGCGAATGGTCCTCGAAGAAATGCTCCATGTAAGCCCTTATCTTCCAGTCACCGGCATAATAAGAAAGTGCCGCGTTCCAGCTTCCGCTATGGTTTCCCTCCACATTCTGCAACGTACTCTCCTGAGCAGGCACTAGCGCCTTGAAGAAACTCTTCAGACCGGCCGGATACTTCTTTAGCAGCTTGATACTTCCGTCCGCATTCTTCACATACCTTTTCCCCCCGAACTGTGCAATGTCCAACAATCCTATTTCCAGCTCCAAAGGCAGTTTTTCTCTGTTGCCGAACCGCAGCATCAGTGATTTGCTGTGATACAACACATCCTTCAGAAACGGTTCGTCCGCTCCGGCAAACTCTTCCTGCCAATTGCCATCCGTGCACAGTCCGTAGGCGATATGCCCTTTCAGTGCCAGCCAATTACCTGTAAACGGCACCGTCAGATACTCCGGCAATCCCACCCTCACCTGCGGAATAGGTCTTGCATTCGCACCTTCCACCATCATGCCGCTGCTCAGCCTCACATCCTTTTCCAGCGGGAATCCGTTTCTCTCCTTACTCCCGATACTCATCTTTATCGCCTTCCATGCAACATCCATATAAGCCTGTTGCACAAAGAAATCCGCAGTCAGATTCTTTCCTCCTGCCAGGTCTGCACCCGCCTGCACCCTCCATCCGTGTTGCCATTCCTTCTGCCATTGCACACCGGCACGCAGGTAAGCACTTTTGGGCTCTTGCGAAGACAGTCCGTAACGATTGGCGGTGAACCACAACGGAGCATACCTTCCGTCGGCAACCGAGACAGAAGTTTCCACCCGATAAGAAAACGGAGTAGATGCTTTCTGTTCCTGTGCAGACAAACAGATTGGAATACAGAAAGCTAACACAGATAAACCAATTGATTTACAATACATTCGCTGTATAAATTACTATTTAATATGATTAATGACTTATGAAAAAGCCCAAAGTCCTCCCTTAAAACTATAAAAACAGCTTCATACGAAAAAACAGGTTATGAGGTTATGGCTAAAATGTCAAGGCAGGCAACAAAAAAGGTAAAAGTGTAACAGAGCGTAAAGCTTCTCGCCACTGATCGTCGAAAGACATGGCATCGAAATAATCGTTCAGGGTGTCTATACTTACACAGCACTAAATTTCATATCCTTTCATAGCTTCATTTCGTATTAATACAGTAACATTGCTTGTTACAAATTTGCATAAACAATTCCGACCGGACAAAGGTTTGCAGACGAAATCCAACGAGAAAATCCTGAACGGATAATTGATTTTATTATCTCAAATGAGGGTAGAGAATAATAACAGAACATCAAAATTGAATGCCAACACATTGAAACTTTGCAGTAATAAACTGAGGGATTTTCCACATCATCTTCATCACCTTGGTAGGGATAGGAGAAAATCCATGTGCGCGATACAGCCGAATATCCTCATGCCACATCGCTTTCCGCTTTTCACTATCCGTACTTAATCCTCCCATACGCATACGCACAATATATCTCTGCAGATAGTCCACTTTCAACCTGCTCTTGTATAAATAACGAACCAACAAGTCAGTATCCGCAGCAATTTTATAACTTTCATCATACAAACCCTCGCGCAGCATCACATCCTTGCGAATATAACAAGTGGGATGCAAAGGAAGCCATCCGCACTTCACTTTCCAACGATGATAACTTCCGCCAATCCAATTACGCACCACACGATTGGTATCGTTGCAATCCACAAAAAGTCCGTCACCATATACAAAGTCGGCATCTGTCTTCTCAAACCGCTTTACAATATCCGATACCACATGATTGTCAAAGAAAAAATCATCCGAGTGCATCAGACCGACAATATCCCCGGTAGCTGCGCGGATACCTTTATTAATAGCCTCATACATTCCTCGGTCGGGTTCGGAAATGATTCGTGCCACCTTACCTTCGTATTGGCGAATAATCTCAGTCGAACCGTCTGTTGATGCTCCGTCCACAATGATATACTCAATATCGGGATAATCTTGTGCCAATACAGATTCTATGGCACAACGAATTGTCCCCGCGCGATTGTAGCACGAAGTAATGATAGATACTTTCATAATGTGAGTGTGTAAAAAATAATTAACTAGGAAACCACTTGGCCAGTTTTAAACGAATCAGCATTTCGTTAAATAATTATCTTTGAGATAGTTTTTTATCGCCTCTTCATTATAATTGAAGCGTTTCTTGATTTCATAAATTTTGGCATCAACCAACATTCTATACCAAAAGCCTTGTAATATGTGCCAAATAAAGCCTTCTTTGCCATCTAGGAAGCCGCCTTTCAAAATATATCGCCATACAAAATTGATGAAAGGCCGTACGAACAGCGGTGACTTGATGTACTTGATTTTAAGCCAACGTTTACGTTGTTCCTCTGTTCCGAAAAACTTAGGAATAACCTCTTGTGCTTTAGCATCCAAACCATATTGCATCATCAGCATATCCACCATTTCACGAGTAGCATATCCATTATGCTTATCCGTCCACCAGGTTAAGTCATTCAAGTTAGCGTCTACCTGATTTCCGTCATCAACCGTAATAGTACCCCCATCGAAGATGCGAATATGCTCATCCATCCATCGATTTTCGCAATCACCGTGTCCACGACGAAACACCTTCAAGTGATAACTAGGATACCACCCTCCATGCAATAGCGAACGATTCATAAAATCAATGCGCTTACGTATATACACACCATTGACTTGATTTGAGCATTTGCTAACAGCTTCTTTTACAGCTGTCCCAAGTTCACCCTCCAAAAACTCGTCAGCATCAATACGCCAAATCCATTCGGACTGAATGTTACAGTGGTATACACCATAATTGAACTGCGTGGCATAGTTTTTCCATGGATTCTTATAGACTTTCGCGCCTAATTTTTCCGCTAATTCGCAAGTATTGTCTGTACTGAACGAATCCACAACGATTACTTCATCACATACTCCTTTTAAGGAGTTTATACAACGTTCAATATGCTTTGCCTCATTCTTAGTGAGAATGACAGCGGCTATTGTATTGCTATTCATTTGTTAACAAGTTATGCACTCATACATAGTGCTATTATTTAATAAGGCGAGAACCTTTCCCCATCAGAATTTCTGAAAGCCCCATTAGGTCGCAAAGACGCCCCATTAGGAGACAAAGACCGACAACCGGTATCGTGCTGACCAACGCCCACAGCATGCCCGAAACATCGAAAGCAAAAAGACGCACATACAGCTTGGTACATACCGTGAAAAACGGACATGTGAAAAGTGTACACCCACTCGATGAGTGCAACGTGACGCTCCACAAAATATGAAAGATGAAACAACACCATCAAGATGATTAATCCCCCCTGACGAAATCCAATTCACTAGAACGGAGTTTTGTCGAAGAAAGGAGAGTTGACGCTAATTGATTGTTCATAAAATCTTTTAGTTACTTTTGATTTCTCTTTTTTTTATAAATTTAGCTGGATTGCCACCCACTACTGTCCAAGGTTCCACATCTTTGAAAACGCAAGCACGAGCACCTACAACGGCACCTTCACCAATAGTTACTCCCATACCGATAAATGCATCCGAAGCAATCCAAACATGATCTTCTATCCGTATAGAGGCGGTTTTTAATGGTAACATCACACTGGAAACATCGTGCGATGCTGTACAGATATAACTTCCTTGTGACACCACGCTATCATTCCCTATCTGTATCAATGCTTTGTTGTAAAGTTTAGTATTGGGACCGATACATGCTCTACCTATCTTTAAATTCCAAGGGGCAAAGATGGTACATGAAGAATAGATCAATGCATCACAATCTACCCTAGCACCAAACAATCTCAACAGTTGATTCCTGCCCCCCTTAAATATGGGCCCTGCCATCAGTCTAAACAGAGTGGCATTTACCACAAACCACAGTATTCGCTTTTTATAATGCGGTTTTACTTCAGTGTAATTACTTAAATTCATAAACTACGCAAAATGTTATAAAACGGACGGAAATATCGCTTAACATAACGAGCCATAAGCAACACCATTTTAAGTAGCCCACATTTCATCATTCCCCAACCCAATACTTCTTTTCTAGCCCTATTAGCCTCATTTAGACCTAGATCCTGATTAATATTTGATACTCCCGAAATATCAAAATCGGAAACGCATAAAGGAAGTTTAAGGACATTCCCATTGGAACAACGAATAACCTCCAATGTGAATTTATAGTCAGCAGCTATCTTATAAGTCGTATCATAAAATATATGATGGCGTTTTAAAAATTCTATATTATAAAAGCAAGACTGATGCGAACATACTGGACCATACCATATTTTCTGAGGATGACGTGCCGGAATAGGGTTTGAACAAAACCCATTATTCACCTCTCGATAATCGCCATACACCAAATAAGGAACTTCTTTTGCCATGCTTATAGCTTGAATAACTTCTTCCACCACACGATTTGAAGTGAATTTATCGCCGCTATTCATAAATAATACATAATCGCCTACAGCTCTACTTAGCCCCTTATTCATAGCATCATAAATTCCCTTGTCCTTTTCACAGATATAAGTATCTATATGATTTATATTTTGTTTAATAAGTTCAGAAGTACCATCAGTGGAAGCCCCATCAATTATAATATACTCCATCTCCTTTTGAGCTGTTTGTAAAGCTACACTATCAATAGTTTTGCAAATATTATTCTTGTCATTAAAGACAATAGTCACAATTGAAATTTTCATACTGCTTCTCTAATCAATAGAGGAGAAGCAGAAATCAAATGACGGTATTTACCCCCCCCTATTACATTTTTTATAATTCTTTTCTTAATCAATTTCTCTGGATTACCATCCGCCACTGTCCACGCTTCTACATCCTTTACAACTACTGCACGTGCAGCACATACTGCTCCTTCACCAACAGTAATCCCTTGCCCAACAAATGCTTCTGCACAAACCCAGGCACGGTCTCCAATCACGATAGGCGCTTCCGTCTGATGATGATGTGGGTCGGTAATGTCATGACTTGCCGTACAGAGAAAAGCACGTTGGCTCACTGTAGCGTTACGCCCAATATGAATGGGAGCTGCATTGTAACAGTCCACTCCTTCCGCCAAACATGCATAATCATCCATCGTAAGCAACCAAGGCTGAAACACACGAACGGTTGAATAAACTGCCGCGGTCGGTGCTATTTTAGCCCCAAACGCACATAGCAGCATACGTTTCCATCTCATTGCCATAGAACGAGGAAAAGGACGAGCAAAACAAGTCCATGTGAAAGTCCATATCAACCGTCGCAATTTATTCGCTTTTGAATAAGGAGTTTGAAACTCCATTAAATCATTACCCATATAATTGACTTATATATTTTTACAAATAATCTCTTTCATTATATCTGCCAGTTTACGCTGTCCGCTTTTGCTGAGGTGAATACCATCGCGAAAATCATCTTTAACTGAATATGAATTATAATGAATATGATTGCCAAAATGCATTATATCTTGATTGGGCTTGGCTATATATTCATAACTGTCGGAAGCTTTATAAAGAGGTGCTTCCGCAAATCCGTAAAGGCGCAAACCTATTTCGCCTAACAAGAGAAGAGCAATACTACCCCCTATTTTGTGAATCAGTTTCATTTCATTATCTTTTTATAAGACTTACTATCTCTTAAAAATAATGACATTACTTTCTCCACTGTAGGAGCCATGTCATAATACTTATACTCCGCCAATCTACCACCAATAATCAAGTTTGGAATTGACTCAGCCTTCTCGCGATACTTTGCATAAATTGCAGAATTAACTGTATCATTGATGGGATAGTATGGTTCCATACCAGGTTTCCACTCTTCAGAATATTCTTTGCTGACCACAGTCTTTGGGCAATCAAACACCGCTTGCCCGAACATTTCGAAGTGCTTATGCTCTATAATGCGAGTATAGGGTATGTCTCGCTCTGTGTAGTTCACTACGGCATTGCCCTGATAATTTGGGATATCTTCGATGAATGTATCAAAACGAACGGTACGATATTGCAGTTTACCCTCACTATAGTCGAAATACTCATCAAGTGCACCTGTATATACCACACTGTCTGCCAATGCGTCCAACTCTGAGCGATGAACACAGTAATCGCAACCTATCCGAGTCTCAACTCCTGCCAGCAAACCGTCTATCAACCTATTATAGCCACCAATAGGAATACCTTGATACTTATCGTTAAAGTAATTATTGTCGAAAATTAGACGTACTGGCAGTCGCTTGATGATAAAGGCAGGTAACTCAGTACATTTTCTACCCCACTGTTTTTCTGTATAACCTTTGATAAGAACCTCATATATATCTTTTCCAATAAGTATTTGTGCCTGTTCCTCAAGGTTTTGCGGTTCTCTACCATTTAAAGCAAAAAGTGCTTCTGCTCGCTGCTCATTCAGTTTAGCCATAGCCTCAGCAGGAGTATGCACATTCCACATTTGGTAGAATGTATTCATATTGAAGGGCAAATTATAGAATCGGCCTTTATAGTTGGCTATTGGTGAGTTAGTGTAGCGGTTAAATTCTACTATAGAATTAACAAACATCCATACCTCCTTATTAGAAGTATGGAAAATATGCGCCCCATATTTGTGGACATTAATTCCCTCCACTTTCTCGCAATACACATTACCTCCAAGATGTTCACGCTTGTCAATAACCAAACACTTCTTACCCTGTTTGTTGGCAAAATAAGCAAATGCAGAACCAAATAACCCTGCCCCCACTATAAGATAGTCGTATTGTTTTGTCATAGATTCTTTTTTATTTTTTCCCACATAGAAACCTGAACAGAACTCATACCAGACACGTTCATATCAACAGACATACAGTTCAAATACTTAACCTTTAATCCACGTGAAGAAATCATCCTTACGTATGCATCAGTGATTAATTCAGCTATATATCCAAAATCGCGCAACATTGCAATATTTGTAACTCCATTAGATATCCCAGCATTCATATGATGCAAATATCTATTCTTAATATCGAACATTAGTCTACAATATTGGTCGAACACATCTGACTTTGCAATAATCATATTGCACGATACGAACTTATTGTCTTTTAATGTTTGGGAAAAGTAAACATTAAAATCCGGAAAATCATTTTCCATCAAGTCCACAACATAATTATAATGCCAAAATCCTATTGCTTTTTTCAAATGAGTTTGCATGGTATAAGTACTATAATGTAACTTTTTCATGCAATACAAATCATACCGACCCTTTTCAATATCTTTATATATGTCATGGGCAAATATATCAAGATGTTCATTGATTTCACTTTGTGGTATTTCAAGAGTGGGAGAGAAACTACATAAGCATCTCGAATCAGGAATGAAAGGAGAAATCACTTTAGAAGCTATATACAAGACTACATTACGCATCACCTTTAAGCTATTTCCTTTTTTATAAGTTAAGAAACGTCGATAGTGAAATAATCCTTTATAGTCAGCATCTACATTCTTCCATATCCAATACATCGCTGACATTTCACTACAATACGGATTGTCCGCTGAAATATTATCCCCATCGCTGTCCTTCTGTATGCCAAAATCCTTATTATATACTGCACCAACTTGTATTGGAATATAAGGTTCCTGAACTACAAATTCCATATTTTTATGATATGCAACTCCTATTGCTAATAACTTTTTCATCATGCAGTCCTCCTTTCTGTAAAGGACACCAGCATAATGACATTATTAGAGCTATTTACCCCCCCCTGAGGTAGAATGGAGAAACCATCCTTCATATCTCCACGCAATATTTGACGCGTTGAATAATCCAACTCCGTATAGTCTTTTTCCAACATAGCTTGATGTTTTTTTATTTCATCTTCATTGAATCTCATCCTTATCAGTTTGGTAGGCACCCCTCCTACAATAGCATAAGGAGGTATATTCTTTGTGACTACACTTCCGGCAGCTACAATAGCTCCATCGCCAATATGTACCCCTGTCATCACAACAGAATAAGCACCTATCCAACAATCACTACCGATAATGGTTTCCTTACGAGGTTCTCGCCCCGAAAAAATGATAGGAATTCCTACCTTATTGAAACAATGGTCACCACCGATAATATGTACATTATTCGCTATCATAGTATATTTGCCTATGCTCACACCCGGATAAATGCTCAAACCCGGTCCTACATAAGAATACTCCCCTCCTTTGAAATCCTTTGCAATAGAGCACCGAGGAGCAGCAATAAACGTGGAATGAACCTGTTTCAATCCATATTTCCAGATATAGTAACGCCTTTTAAACAGACGCAGTAAATTGATAAATTTCTTCATACTTACTTCTTTATAGTAGATAACTGTTCGGCATATCTTTCCGCCACTTTCCAATCAGTGTATTCGCTTGCTGTTTTCATAGCAGCCCTCCGTATTGCCAATCGATCTTCAGAAGTCAACGAACGAATCTTCTGCACGATTTGTGCCAGTTCGTTCTCATTGCCAGCAGCACAAAGGAATCCGTTCACGCCATCCTCAATGATGCCCATCATACCTTCACCACGACTTGCCACCACGATGCAACCTCTTGCCATGGCCTCCAGATAAACGAGACCGAACACCTCGTCACGCGAAATCATGATAAAGCAATCGGCCTTATCAAGCATCCGGATTACTTCCTCACGAGGTTTACGTCCGGTCATGTTAATACGTTGTTCTTCATCTAGTTGCTTGATTAAAGCATGAAGTTGGTTCTCAATGAAACCACCGCCCACGACATCTAGATGGTAATCATCCCGACCATATACTTTGGGCAAAGTCTTAATCACCACGTCAGGATATTTACGGTCGAGCAGAAAGCCTACATAAATATATCGGTCGTTCCATCGCATAAGGTCAGCCGCTGAATTGACGATGGAGTGTGGTATACCCGACGCACAGACAAATCTAGGAGCCTCAGCACCCATCAACTTATCGAAAGCTTCCGTCATGCAGGCTGAGCGAAGCCCCCATAAATCAATCTGACTGGTCAAATTCTTCCAGTCGGGATACCTATCGAACGAAACCACTCCATGCAGCACCATAGCAGTACCGCAACCATAATGTGCTTTAATGCGCGAGAGGATATATAGCGGATTTTGCCAATGCCCCACGGCCACATCGGGGACAAATCCACGTTCCTGTAACTTAGCTATGATATAGTCTGCTTGCTTGGCCTGCCGCTTGTAGGACACCACCATGGATGGCTTATACTTGAATATAGGTACACGTATCACGTCCACTCCTTCATAATTGAAGTCAATAGCCTTATTCAACCGTCTCTCCGGAAGTACAGACTGAAACTTGTTGACCAAGTACTTCTTCACAAACGAAGGCAAATGATAAACGATACTAGGGAAATAAGTACTGAGATTCACCACAATCACCTTATGCCCTTGCTTCACCCATTCGCGGGCGAAATAATGCACCACCGGAGTGAAGGACTGAGGGGTACCTCCACCCGGATAGACATGTGAGATAACTAATATGTTCATTGATAAGTATTGATTTCTATTTAGAAAAAGATTTCAAACGTTTAGACAATTCAGATTTATATCGCAACATACATTCATTGTGCACGTCATTTTTATCATAGTATTTATATCCACTCATATCATAACTGCCAACCCTGTCCCCAAGACCACGTGAAATCTTCTTTAGATAATCTTCTTCTGATTTACAAAAATATGGTTGATACGCAAATTGTTATATTGTACATCTCTGTAACTCCACCCCCATTGACGCTTTCCTGTATCAGAGATTGAATACGCTCCTAATCTATTAATGTGGATAATGAGGGGAGATGTAATTGGCAACTAAACGAGGATTACAAATCGTCTTAACGTGAAAGTTAGTCCAATAATTATTCTCAGCACGATTTAATAATTTTTCTGTAATAGGGGGGTAATCTGTTTTTATGACCACTAGTGCCAAATGTTGCCCAGTTTACTCCAACTCCTGCTGCGCCATCGTTTCTACCTTTAAAAAGCCTTTGCATTGTCTCTCCCAACGTTCCTCCTTGAGAAGGAATAAGATATTTATCCATGTCAATAAATGCCATCCACCTGCATTTGTTTTTATGCTTCCGTATGGCATCATTATATGCGTTCAATTGCTGTCCCTTGCCCTTAATCAATACATAGTCAACGATGCCAGAATCTATGTATGGCTGAAGTAGTTCAAGTGTATTGTCATCACTTTCATTATCATAAAAAAAGAATTTTGTCACGCCTACAATTCTATGAAATTCAATTTACTTCAGCAGATAAGGGCCTTCGTTTTTACTGATGGATACGATTGCAATATCGTGAACAAAAGAGCTTTTCATATCCTTTTTTATCTGATAACGTACTAATTTTCCCCCGATAGTATGTTCATAAATTACTGAAAGGACAAAGTACACTATCAAAATAGGATTTATTAGAATAAACACCAAATAACTCCAATTATTCAGTGAGCGCTTTAGCGGTAAAATAATACGTTCGTTATAGAAGTAAAGGTACTTGAAGTATTTAAAATATTTTTTCATACTATATATTATTAAATCGTAAATAATAAATCTTCCCACTTATCCACCACACTATCTATCGAAAACAACTTGGCCTTTTCGATAGCTGCCTGCCCCATCCGTTTCCTACTCGCTTCGTCATGAGCGAGCGAAACGAGTGCTTCCACATATTTATCAACATCCATAGCATCGACCAACAAGCCATTAACTCCATCATCAATAATATCGGTGACGCTCAGATAACTATTGAAAGCTATAGGAATAACACCATATTGCATGGCTTCCACCAATACAATGCCGAAACCTTCGGAAGAAGAGGTCATGGTAAAGATAGATGCAGACTCATAATAGGATTTAGGATTATCGAAGCCATAAAAATGAATATTCTCCAACTGATGCATCGACGCATATTCTTTGAACTTGGGTAACTCCAGACCATCACCTACTATATCCAGGCTCCAATCCGGCAATTGCTTCCACACTTTTTCCCATATTTTCAAGAGGAGGTCCACTCGCTTCAACTTTGAATCGATTCTTCCTACATACAAAATCTTTTTCTTCTTCTCATCCCATATCAAAGGTTTAGACAGCTCAAATGAGATGGGATTGGGGATGGCACAAATATTTTGGTATCGCTTTGCATCAACAAATTCATTCAGTTCTGCAATAAACTTATCAGAAAGCAATACCACTCGGTCGCTTTCGTTACAAAGTTTAATGTAATGCCTATGCATGAGCTTGCAATAGGTATATTTGGTAAGCCTTGCTATCATAGGGATACGCACCAGAGGTGCCAGCATTCCTAAATGAAACTTATTCAACCGATCACGGGTAGCCTGCTCCATGTTGACTACCCCGCCCAACATGCTATTATGGATACAGGATACGAGTTTGGCGGAAGTATCCTTCACAGCATAAGCCCATGCAGAATGCAAGGGTGAGATACCCTCTTGAAAGATGGCTATGTTAATTTGATGTTCATAAATGAACTTCTTCAAGTAAGAAAGGTTTTCATCCCCGCAAGCATCATGCTTGTTGGGGAATGTAAACTGATAGGGAGAATCCCCACTTACAAGACCTAGAAAGTAAACTGTGTGCCCTCGTTGCCGAAGCTGAGTGGAGACAACATCTGTAACTCGCTGAACACCACCTTTCATGGGGTTAATAACATCGGAATAAAGATAAAGTATATTCATCATTTCAACCTATTTCTTAATAAAAGAGATAAGAATAATCAGCATATATGGAGTAATAAATTGAGATTATTGTATTAAAAGTCATATCGATATATACGAAATATATTCAGAACCAAAAACATTGTAAACTATAGAAGCTACATTGTGCGTCACCATCATCAGAATCATTTATAGCGAATTAAGCAGCACGATTCACTTGCTTAATCGGGAGTTTATTTATGAAGCCATAGCGTTTATTTGAAATGAGCCCTTCCACAGTTCCCACATAGACAAAAAACATACAGAATAAGTAATGATATGTAAAGAATTCACCAGCCATGGTATATATGGCAACGACAACGTAAAAAGAAACATACGAGGACAGGAAACGACGTATCTCCGGGTTCGGATGCTTGGCTATGAATAAAATACGTTTCAGCAAAACAACATGCATAATACCATAAATAACCAGCCCCACCCATCCAAAATAATAGAGCATTGATCCTATCTCATTATCCATCATTCGACGGTATTTGGCCATAAAGCTCATAAAACCGTTCCCAATCAGTTGGGTCTCGATGGAGGCCCGCTCCATTTCCGCAAAAACTCCTTCCAAATTGGTTAAGCGACCACTTCCTTTGTCTTCACTGATGTTATTCATTCTCTGTTCAAGTCGGATAAGGTTCTCGTTATTCTCCATTAAGGAATATGCTGTGGCAAAAATTCCGACACATATCAAAGAATACACAATGAGGCGTTTAAACTTAAACCTTGCATCAATGACAATATTGGTCATCAAAATAGCTGCACTCACAAAAATGCCCGTACGCTTAAAGGCAAAAACGGTACAAAGTACTACAATAAGAATCAATAGATACTTCATTATAGGTTTTGCCTTTAAGAACAATAAAGGCAAGCACATTAATGGAAAATAGTAATAATGGTGTTGCACCATGCTACTATTTACAACCCGGAAATAGGTATATGCTCGGAAATTATTGATAACTCCAAAAATAAAAAATAGAATGGCAAAGATATAGATTAGCTTGATGTCTCGATGTTGCCTAGTATATACATAATAAAAGAGGTATAAGTTCAACCATACTAATGAGTAGCAAAATAACTGAAGATCACTGCAACCAAAAAACAATCCTCCTGTAAACCGACTATAGCCCCAATAATTACTGAATGATAAGACAGAAAGAAGTGCCATCGCGCAGAATATTTTCGTAACAGGAGATTCAATAATATAACCGGATTTTCCATAGATAATGAAAAACAAGAGCGCATTGATAGTCATACAAACGGCAGCCGGGAACATTGCTCCAGATGCATGCAAAAAAGATAACCAAACAACCAGCAGACTCTCGATGATAAGAAATAGATTGATTGGTCTGCTTAGATGTAAGCGGCAAAAATATTTAAACATGAAGGTTTGATTTGATAAAGTTAATAGAATGCTCACGTTGTTCTGCCAACTTTTCATTGACTTCCTGATAGTTGATTTCATTGATAGAAGGCACAACATTCAAGTCACATAACAAACGATTCTCCAAATTCAAAACCTGAAGAATGGACAGAAATCTGTCCAAACCTCTAGCAACATTACCTATACTGAGAAACTGTTTCTCGAAGATGATTGAAAATGCAGTGCCATGAAATGAATCTGTGATAACATACGAAGCATTAGCTATTGATTCAATCCATGATGGAATGGATGGTTTTACCAATTCCTGCATAGAATAAGGCAACAGCTTCTTCCATACAGAATTTCCCTCACTGATGAATCGCAGAGGCATCGCAAGTTCTACGGAAATCTTTTCCAAAAAGGCTTGCTTTTTATCTGTCATATCAAGAATGTACACCGCTATGTAGGGTTGAGAAACAGTAACCTTCAGATGCAAATTGCGAATGTAATCTTCTTTTTTCAACAAAAGGGTAGGATCAAGTACATGCTCAGCATGAACACCAAATGTATCTTTACATAAGGTGACACCTGTATTTTCACGCACCGAGATACCATCAAACTTCAAGAGAAGTTTTTTCACGATAGGGATGGAATACTCGGGGTGAGCATCATCCCAATACCCCACGCCGAAAGATGCTGCATAGGCAACACGCTTCACAGGTAAGTCAGCAGTAAAATCCAGAAAGTAATTATATCCCGCTCCCCATACATTCTTCATACGCCATACCTGGTCACTACCTACCACATAGCCATCAAAGCCTCTATTCAACAAACTCTGAGCTTTCGTTTCCGTGTCAATGACTTCTGTTTGAGGCTGTATGTAGCGATTGATAAAAGTATTGAATTTCTTGATGAGAAAAGCGTGGTAAACGCCTTTTGCTTTTTTATGCAACCAACTTTGCCGCTCACTATTCCACCTACGTTTGATAAACCAGGCGTCATAACCTAATTTCTTTAAGGTTGTTAGCAAAGCATATGCCTGAAGAACTCCACCATAATTTGTCTTTATTGGGAGTGTGAGTATTCCTATTTTCATTTTATGATAGTTTTTATATTCTTTGTTACTGAAAGAATCAACTCCCGCTCATAATTATTCATGCTACTATAATAGGAAACGATTACATAAGTCATTCCAAAAAGAACAATCCAAAGAATCAAATTAAAAATGGAGTCTATAAACTGAACATAATGCAATCCAAACCACCAAGCTATGGTAAGTAGAACTGGAGCGATAGACATTCTTGCTATTTGAATGAAAAAACGGTATATATCAAGATGTATCTTTCGTTTATAATAAATGTTGATTACAATTCCTTGGGCCAAGATAATAGACATTGAGGTTCCAAAAGCAAAGCCAATACCACCATATAATTTTGCTAATGGTATAGATGCAATCATACAAATAATAGAAATAAACAAAAAAGACAAAGAACGAAATCGCATCTTATTACGGGCCTGAAGAATAACTATCCCTAATGATTGTATTAGAGGAATTGCACTGGGAATAAAGAGCAAAAGTGTCATCCAATAAGCATCTGCATAATCAGAACCTGCCCATAAAAGAATAAAATTTTGCCCAAAAAGAATAAATCCGCATAAAATAAGTAATATAATAAACCATTGAACACGACCGACCTTAATGAATAAATCAGATATTGATTTATCACTCATCCCTTTTGCATACATAGCTGTGACCTTAGGTAAAAACATGTCACTTATTGCACTACTTAACGTAATATAAAGGTGTTGTAATTGGATAGCTATAGCATAAACAGCTACTGCAGATACACCACTAAACATTCCTAAAACAAACTGCCCACTACTATAATAAATCTTATCCATAATAGAACTTAGAAATATCCAAAAAGAGTATATTAAAATTTCGCGAAGCATATCCCAACGGAACTTTCCCAATTTAAATCGAATATGAACCTTCTTTCTACAATACCACGCATTGATACAAAGCGTTAATATATTGAATGTTGTTAGTACAATTACCATAGTTATAGCTTTATAGCCATAACATAACAAGACAATCATAACTAATGGATTCAAAATAATACGAACTATATTGATTAATTTTGGGAATACAAACTCCTCATAAGCAGTGAGAACAGCTCCCCAAATACTCATTGGAAATGTAAAGGCCAAATTAAAGACAAGCAACGACATCATTACTTTTACTTTCTCAATATCATCATGAGTCAACGTACTATTAAAAAACAGCGAAATGTTAGATATAAAACATACACCAAAAGCTATGACTACAGTACTTATAGCACAGTAGATAAGCATAGACATGCCTAATAGTTCTGATTGCTCCTCTAACTTATTCTCTGCTCTGTACTTGGAGATGTAACGTACTATAGCGTTCCCAAATCCTAAATCAAGCACCGTAAGGTAAGCAACAATTGAAGCTACGAGAGAGTATAGTCCATATTCATTTTGGCCTAACATGCGAAGTAAAAAAGGTGTATAAAGCAACGCTACCAGCACGTTTAAGGCTATAGAAATATATGAGAGAACAGATCCTAGTTTAATCTGATTTACTTTCATGGATAATTACTTTATAATCTTTTTTAAACTATTCACCACCTTTTCAGACAATACTTTTTCAGATATTTCCTTCATTTTCATTTTTATAACATCCTCTTTGTTGGGTGTTAAATGATTGATTTCATAGAGCGCTTGACTTTCATCTTCAGATTTAGTAAACACCTCAAACAACATCGGACAATCTGTAAGTTCAGGATTGATAAAACGTTCCATCACTCTAAGGTATTCTTCCTTATTTGAAGCTGTAAGATACTCAAATCCTAAATCTTCTGCATAATGTCGAACCAGTTTATGCGACTTATTACCGTAATGACCTGCAGCTGCAATGAATTCGTCAGCCTCTTCGCCAAAAGCATTTCCGGGATGATTATAGATTCTGAATTCTGTTCCCTTCCCATTGTTGACCATTAATATACGAATATTAGATGCAACATGTCGATTAGCGACAGCATTAAGATCATAAAAGAAAGCCAAGTCGCCTATAACACAAAAATGAAGTTGTTTCGGATGAACTAAAGAGGCTCCCAACACCGTTGACAAAATTCCATCAATACCAAATCCACCTGTATTTGAGGATCCATAAATTGAACTATGACAATCAAACAGATTCCACGAACGCAGAGAATTCAAGATACCTAAATGAAGAAAAGAATTCTTGGGTAGTTTTCCTATGGTATGCTGAGCCATCCAAATATTACTAAAAGGTAATTCAGGTATCACATTATACAGCAAATCGTACTCAGTTTTATATTGTTCCATCCAAGAATTTGTTGTCGCGATTACACCATCATAATCATGAGTATACCGTTCAAAGAAATCTTCATCAGACATTTCGAACACAGCAGTTAATTTATGAACCTTATCACGTAATTCTCCATCAGAGCTTAGCCTCCAAACCTCCTTGCAAGCACTGATACTACCAGCATAATTACCAGAAACTTCACCCATATGAATTAGCAAATCCATAGTCCCTACATTACAACGGTGAATGGATTGAGTTCCTATTAATGCAAACATAGCTCGAAATGCACCTTGATAATTGCTTGTATGGTCACAAAATACAATCGCACCATATTTAGTACAGAATTTATCAACAAGTTCTGTCAACTGAGGTGTAAAAATCGTATGGGCACCTAAAAAAATTCCTACTTTTCCTTCAATAGCTGGTAATTTATCCCCAAATGTATAACGCGGTATCTTTAAGGCCTTGGGTAGTTCTTTAACAGAAAAATCTCTACTGTAAGTGGTTTGTAAATTTATATGAACCGGCCCACCGCCACGATACCATAAAGATTGTATGGCACGATTTGCGCGTATTGTTGCATCCCACTCATCATCTCTATCAAAACAGGCTCGAATATGTTCACTACATACTGCTATATCATTCTGAAGATTACTACGGTCAATCACTTGGGGTACCAAATGTCCAATTCTTCGTTCATCCTGAGTGGCAGTAATTGCCAAAACAGGAAGTTTCCTATAATAAGCTTCTGTTAATCCAGGCACATAGTTTCTAGACGCTGTAGCCCCTGTACATGTTAATACAACCGGCTCACCGCTTTCGGCAGCCATACCACAAGCCATATAAGCAGCAGAACGTTCATCAACAGATGAATATAATTCAAACCATGAATCATGCTGCACGCTAGCTACAAACGTAATGTTAGTGGTCCCAGGAGAAGTAATTATTTTTCTTATTCCATATTGTTTGAGAAGTGATATAACAATTTGTTGACTTCTCTCTACAGTGTAAAACATTTGTTCCATAATTATATTTTTGATATAGGTATGAAGTATCTTCCTATAAGGTACTTCAATTGCACTTTAATGCTACTAAATTCTGAAATAGGGGTATACTCACCAGTCAATTTATCTTTCATAATCTCATCTCGAAGATAAGGTTGACTGAATAAAGGGCTATCTATAAACTCGGTCAAACACATGCGAAGTCCTTCAGACGGTTTTAGAAAAGTAGTAGTATTTATATATTGATTGATCTTACTATTATCAAATAATCGATTATAAAGTCTATCTTTCTCTATTTGCCATTTTTTATTAGGGTAGTTAATATAAAGGCTTTGTCTTGTCATGTAGACATTAGGTTCCTTACCTAATTTTTCTTTCAATACATGAAGATAGATTTCCAATATCTCCTGCCACGTACAAGAATAGGGTTGAGTTATATGAAAAGCTTCCCCTAGTGCCGATTCATTCCCCAACAAGGAGGCAATAGCACGAGCAACATCATGACCATAGGTTAAAGTCGTATACTTAGAAGAAATATCATAAGAAAATACTATGCTTCTACCTTTCAATGCACGATATATCCATGATTCTTTTTCCATACCCCCCAATTGCAGACGATATTTATCATAAGTAATATAGGGACGGACTATAGTGAAATTGTTTCTATTTGAATTAAACAAACAATCCTCCTGCCTAGCTTTTGTCAAAGCATATTCATCAGTTTGAAGATATAATGAATCAGTACATGTGTCTAGCAAACGTGGAGAAGATTCTGTTATAGGAGAATCACTATTTGCATATACCCTAGAAGAACTGATAAATACATACTGTTCACAAGAACCTAACAACAGTGAGTAACGTTTCTGAAATTCAAGTGTATTATAGACCATGAAATCAACAATCACTTCAAATCCTTGTTTCAGTAAAGACTTCAAAAAGATGTCATCGTGAGCATTTCCCAAGACGTATGTTATGTTATCATGATCTTGCCGAGAACGTCGAGAAGTTACAACAACATGATGTTCAGTGTTAGTCAATAATTGAACAAGATGCATACCCATTGCACCTGTTCCACCTAATAATAAAATTTTCGCCATTTAATTATATTTCCTTTCTAAATATCTATCTGCCACTCTGCAATTCAGCAAAGAAGTTGAGTCTTTTTAATTTAGCTCAAGAAATCTTTGTGTGATCCTTCAAGTCATATAAAGACCACGTTATCTGATACCTAAATATCTATGTACCTTTATTGGAATGAAAGTAAGTATCTTTACCACAAACAAATCAACTATTAGAAGAATAGTCCAATCAACTAACCAAAAATTTGTAGTAAGTCCGCAAATATTCAGAATGTGCAAGACTAGCATGTGAGTCAAATATATCGTGAATGAATGACAACCAATTTGGGCTAGCCAATATCCGGCGAGCGATGTACAACTGAGTTTTATTATATTTTTTGACAAAAGAAATACAATAAGCACAAACGAATATGATTGTACACTTAGTTTAAATCCTAACGCTCGCGAAGGATTCCCATAATCATGAAACCAATAGGTTTCTGCAACACTCCAACCAAGCATAATGAAAATCAATAGTAATATTTTAGGTAGTGAAATATCATACCCACATTGTCCCGCATAACAGCCTAATGAGAAGAAGCCTATGAAAGATGGTAATGAACCATAAACAATCATTGGAATATTTTCATGTCCAAAATGGTTCATATATGTGAATAAAGTAACAAACAATGCAGAAATAAATACTACTACAATTACCCCCCCCCATGTTAATATTTGTCAACAAGGGAAGAACCATGTAACACTCCATTATCAACATGACAAAGTAGAAAACATGAATATTACCAGTCAGCCAACTCATCATGTAATGTAAGGCAGAGCCTCCATCACCCAATCGCATCATAAAGTCTGGAAATGACCATATTAACATTGGGAAGTAAATAACCAAAAGCCTATCTTTCAAGAAATGAAAATAGGTAGACCAATTGCCTATTTTCTTCCGGCCTAGAAAATATCCTGAGATTGCAACAAATAAAGGTACCGAACAACCTATAAACTGTCGGAGAGCAACCATAAGAAATCCCATCAAGCTATTATAGTCAATAGCAGATGGTATTGTATGAATACCTACAACACCAATAATGGCCGCTCCTCTGAGGACATCAAAATAAGTGTTACGATCGGGGGAGGTTTTTACGTGGGACAAGTTCATTGATTATCTTGTTTTGTTGTTAGCATCTAATTTTGACGTGTAGTTAGCACTCAATTTAGGGCATCCCCTTTGTATAGACACTTTTGCTAGTGCCTACATATTGAGTTGTTTAAAATTTGACTTGTTTGTTAACTATTGGCATATTGCCAATCCGACTTTATCTGACCGCAGACTGAAAAAAAATCTCTGCAACCGTTAAATATTTAGTAGGTACTGGAAATAGAATTTTTCCAAATCTGCGCTGATTCTGCAAGAGATAGGGCATCTGAAAGTCAGAATAAGAGCTTCCGAGTAATCGGAGGCTTTTTATTTATTGGGTTTGAAACAATGAATCGTGTTTGTTGTTCCTTCAATCATCAATTCTAAATATTCTATTACTATACTTTTAGATGTAAATCGCATCTTTCAGAATGTTTTGTTTAAAAGAATTTCGTAATGAATCTCTAAAATTGACTATGTCAATCTTGAAATGGATGAGTTGTTCCAATTCTTCTTTGATTTTTTCTAAAGTGAAGAAGTCAGGTTCTTGCAGGGTGACAAAGACATCCAAATCACTTGCTTCATCTTGTTGGTTTCTGGCAAATGAACCGAATATACCTAAAGAGTTGATTCCGTATTTATGAGCGGACTCTTGCTTGAATCTTTTTAGTATATGAATGATTTCCGTTGTACTTTTCATCTCTGCTTGAATTATTCAAGAACCTATTTTCCGTTCTTTTTCATCAGTTTCTTCCGAACAATTAGTCTCTCCCAAAGATATCTCTAGTATAAACCTTCTCTTCCACATCCTCCAAACACTCATCATACCGATTGGCAATAATAGCCTGACTTATCTGTTTGAAAGTAGCAAGATCATTCACCACCTTGCTTCCGAAGAAAGTGGTTCCGTCTTCCAACGTCGGTTCATAAATAATCACCTCGGCGCCTTTTGCCTTGATACGCTTCATGATACCTTGAATGGCACTTTGACGGAAGTTATCAGAGTTGGACTTCATGGTGAGGCGATACACACCGATTACGCAACCGTGCTCCTTACTTGCATCGTAATTGCAATTCTCATCGTAAGCATAGTAACCGGCTTTTTTCAACACTGCATCTGCAATGTAATCCTTGCGAGTGCGGTTACTTTCCACAATGGCTTCAATCAAATTTTCCGGAACATCCGCGTAGTTGGCAAGAAGCTGTTTGGTATCTTTGGGCAGACAGTAGCCACCGTATCCGAAGGACGGATTATTGTAATGTGTGCCGATACGCGGGTCAAGACCCACACCGTCAATAATCGCTTTAGAATCAAGTCCTTTCATCTCAGCGTATGTGTCCAGCTCATTAAAATAGCTTACACGCAGAGCCAAGTAAGTATTGGCGAACAGCTTCACGGCTTCCGCTTCTTTCATACCCATAAAGAGGGTGTCAATATCTTTTTTGATTGCTCCTTCTTGCAACAGGGCTGCAAAAGTCTCCGCCGCTTTTTTCATACTGTCAACATCCGTCACTGCCTTGATGGCTTCATTTTCTTCTGCAAAATCCGGTGCTTCAATAATCTTTGGATAACCGACAATGATACGGCTGGGATAAAGATTGTCATACAACGCCTTGCTTTCACGAAGAAACTCAGGTGAGAAAAGGAGGTTGAATTTCTTAACTCCTCTTTTGGCATACTTTACGTAAAGATTACGGGTATAGCCCACAGGAATGGTGCTCTTGATAACCATCACGGCATCGGGATTCACTTCCAATACCAGGTCAATCACTTCTTCCACATGGGAGGTGTCGAAGTAGTTTTTTACCGGATCATAGTTGGTGGGGGCAGCTATCACTACGAAGTCGGCATCCCGGTAGGCTTCGCTACCATCAAGAGTGGCTGTCAGATTCAATGGCTTTTCCGCCAAATATTTCTCAATATACTCATCTTGTATCGGTGAAATTCTGCGATTAAGCTTTTCCACTTTTTCGGGCACTACATCCACAGCTTTTACTTGGTGATGTTGAGCAAGAAGTGTTGCTATGCTCAGCCCTACATAACCGGTACCGGCTACGGCTATTTTTATCTCTTTGATTTTTTTCATTGTAAGCACTTACTATATGGCTAGAATGCCTATAAAGCTATTCTAGCTCACATTGAGTTATATTTTTTGATTAATAATTACGTTGAGAGTCATACAATGAGTGCTTACTTACATTAAGTATTTGCTTCCTCAAATAAGACTTTTGCTATTGGAAATATTGAAAAACTAAATGTTAGTTAATCTTACACTCTTTGAATTTGCATTCTAGCTCTTTCATATATATCACTTTATTTCCATTTTCCTTTTCTCCGGTTTTAATAATTTGAAATTGAGTTCCTTTTACAAAGTTGACTTGCAGTTCGTTGTTTTTATTATAAATGTGATATAAACAATGGGCGTGTGTTTTTTCAGCTCCTAATGTCGTAATTACATAGCTGTCACGGTTTCTTTTAAAATCTTCTATACTGGTGGTAAGGCTATGACTAGGCATATAAATATCACCCGGTTGAAAATCAACAGGATCGTGAGAAGTAAGATTTCTATAGAGAGCTCTTTTCTATATTCTCTGAATTATGAATGATGCGTTCGATGGATTGTGCCACCTTTTGCAATATGGAAAGTAGTAATTCCTGTTTATGCATAAATACCCTCCTCCATGATGCAACGTTTCAGCAGTTCATCCATATTCTTTCTTAATCGGACGATATCTACAGGACATCCGAATATAGCCTGCAATTCCTCTTTGATGTGAATGAGATGAAATATATTGGGGGTATCCAATTCTACACAGATATCCACGTCACTGTGCTCGACTTGTTCGCCGCGGGCTACAGAACCGAAAATGCCAATTCGGGAGATGCCGTATTGGGCTGCTTTCCTCGATTTGTAATCTTTCAGTATTTGCAGATATTCTTGAGTCGTTTTCATTATATGAGCATTGAATTTTTCTCAAAAATACATATTATTTCTGTGAATGCAATGAATGTGCTTCTTTTTTTATTTCACCGCTTCCACAAACCCCACCGGCATATCCACTCCGGCGCATCCCAGCATTTCCAGTCGCACCACCACCTTGCTGCGTCCGTCCACGTTCACCAGTTCTCCTTCCATTCCCGCCAGAGGGCCTTTGATTACCCTCACCATTTCACCGGGAGCCAGTGGTGTGCTGCACATTTCCACCGCCTCTTCGCTATAGTCCAGCATAAACTTGAAACGCTCCATCTGCAGGTCGGGAATCACGGCAGGTGTATGTTCGCCCCTCAGCACCATGTAGCGGCTCACCGACGAGAGTGTCAGCACTTCCGCACGTTCCTGCGGTGTGGCGTGCACAAAAATCATCATCGGAATCACCACGCGTGTTACCTTCTGACGACGGTGCGCCCATTGGCGAATCTCCTCCTGCACGGGCAGGAAGTTCTCGATTCCCATTTTCGTGAGACGCTCGGCAGTCTTTTTCTCGTGACGGGAAAGCACGTAGGCTACATACCATTTTTTCATTCTATATCAGTCAAGGGGGGAGTGGAAAGGAGGGGATAAGGTGCGCTACGCGGTCGTCAGTGTAATCTCACTGCCGATCCCTCCTTGTTATTCTCTGCAAAATTAGACATTAATTTACGAATTACAATATTTTGTTCATAAAAACTCAAATATTTAACATTGTAATTGCGGATTTTTATATTTTTGCTCCTTTTTAATTTTTAAATATTTTAAGAATATGAATAAAAAGAAGATTTGGAAACAAATCAGGACAGATGGAACAAGGTGAGAAGTGTGGAAAAAGAGTTGGAGGAGCTGGAGCGAGACATTGAGAATGTATCGTTCCGACAGCTGGCGGAACTGAAGCGGATGTGTAGGAGGGGCTATAAAATATTCTCCAATCAACAAGAAAAGAAGAAGAAAGGGGAAGATTGACCGGCAAAAGAAAAAGAGGCAGGAAGAAGATCTATTGACCTAAAAGAAGGAAGGGGAGGAGTGATAACGGAGGATGTATGTAAGCGTCTCCGTGAGTCTGTATGGCTGTCCTTCTGGGGCTTCTTATACCGTTGGGGTATAAAAACGAAGCATCATGGATTTAAAAGAATACAGATTGGGAACAATTTGGAAAGGTTCCCTTGGAATATTGTCCTTACTGTTAAAAAGAATAAATAAAAAGAAGAATGCCAATTGTACACTTTAGTTCTGCCGGCTGTTTGTTAGGATGCTGATAAACAGTAGGTAAACGGTGGGTGATTTGGCGTAAAGTGTAATATTTCGTCAGTTTTAGATGTCGTACTTTCGCACATTGCAATTTTGAATTGCAGGCGAAGGGCAACGTTTTTTCCCTATCTTAAATTAAAACCCCATTTTAACATGGATTTTAATGATTTGTGCTCTTTCTATTTTAACGTGCGCGAACAGCGTTGCATTGAAATGTCACTGGAAGAGTTTGTAAATTACATCTGCAACGGACGATGGAAATCGACGGTCGAGATGTATCACCGCCTAATGGCTGAGGGCGATAAGAGTAAAGCCAAAGAGTTGAAGAACAAACTGCCCGGCCTGGTGGTGGCGGGGTATTGCGAGGGAAGCCATGCATTGAAGAACCGCCGCACGTGGAGTGGGAATGCCATGTTTGATGTCGACCATACGCAGGGACGTACACAGGAGTTCCTGCAGAAGCTGAAGGCGGTGCCGTGGGTCGGGGCAGGTTGGCGAAGTGTATCGTACGATGGTCTGAAAGTGGTGGTGCGTATCGAGGCTGCAACAGTCGAAGAGTATGTGCAGGCTTATGCGGTGGTGGCGTGGCATATCGGCCGCGTGATTGATTTTCCGTGTGACATGAGTTGCAAGAATCCCACTCGTCCGTGTTATGCGTCGTATGACGAGGAAGCCTTCTGCAAGCCCGCTTTCGAGCTTTTCCCTTGGCGGGAATTCCTCAAGGAGCATCCCGATAAAGCGACGCAGATCATGGAGGAGCTGAAGGTGAGACCTGCCGCACCGGACAGCACGACAGGAACCGCTTCGGAATCTGCTTCGGAGCCTGTCTCGGAACCCCCGTCGGGCATCCTGCGCACCTTTTTTAATGACTTTCTGGCCCACAACGCTTTCATTCCCGGAGCAAAGAATGATTTCTTGCTCAAATTGGGTCGTATAGCCCGATATAAAGGACTGTCCGATAGTGAGTTGAAACAACTGGAAGCGTTGGCTGTGGAGCGTCTGAGCGATGCCGGGTGTCCGCCCGAAGATATCATCCCGAAAATGGATGCTGGATATCGTTATGTGGATAAAACTAAATTGTCTGATTATCAGCGTAATAATGCTAATGGTTGGGACCACAAGGACCAGGGACCATCTTTATGCTTTCCCGGTCCCGTGGGAGAGGCTGAAAAGGCTGAGAATGAGAAGCTTGAAGCGGACAAGCTCCACAAGAACGCTCCCCGCTTTCCGAAGTCGGTGTACGATGCTCTTCCCGACCTTCTTGTCCGTGGCTTGGAAGCAGCTCGAAACAGCCGTGAAAAAGACCGTCTGCTGTTGGGGATGCTTGCCAATCTGAGTGCTTGTCTTCCCGGTGTGTGGATGAATTATGCCGACATGTGCTACACTCCTCATTTTTATGCGATGAGTCTTGCCGGTGCGGGGCGCGGCAAGGGGATTGTGACGCTCGGCTCTATTCTGCCCGATGCCGTTCAGCGCTATCTGGAAGACAAGAACAAGACGGTGCAGTCGGAGTATGACAAGAAGCAGTTGGCATGGGCGCTGGAAGAGCGTTTGGCCATTCAGGAGAAGCGTGTGCCCGACATCGACAAGCGTCCCGAGCCTCCGGTGAAGCGCATGCTCAAGATTTCGCCCAATATCTCGAAGAGTCAGTTGATTATTGCGCTTGAGGAGGCCGGTGCGCAAGGGGTGGTGATTAATGCTTCGGAGCTGGATATGCTTACCAATGCCATGAAGCAGGACTGCGGAAAGCATGATGATGTGCTTCGTGCCGCTTTTCACCACGAGGAGGCATCGTCTTATTATAAGACGGATAAGCGCATGGTGGTGGCGCATGTTCCTCATCTGGCATTGTGTCTTACGGGCACTCCTTCTCAGCTTCACCGTTTCATTTCGTCGTTGGAGAACGGTATGTACAGTCGTATGGCTTTTTATATCGGTGAGGGACGGTGGAAATGGATTTCGGCAGCTCCCGTGGAGGGCAGCACCGATCATGTGAAGCTGTTCAGGAAATTGAGTGAAGAGGTGCTTCGTATGTTTGTCTTTTTGTCCGGTTCGCCCACCGAGGTGTGTTTCACTCCCGGGCAGTGGGAGGAGCATACGCAGCGTTTCAGCAACGTTCTTCAGGAAGTGGTGAGTGAAGATGATGATTCGCATGGGGCGATTGTGTTTCGTCACGGGTTGATAGCGGCCCGCATAGCCATGGTGCTGACGGCGTTGCGCAAGTGTGAGCCGATGTGGAATGTGCAGCAGTGCCGGTGTACGGATGAGGATTTTCATACGGCAATGGATATGGTGAAAGTGTTGTTGGAGCACAGCTTGCTGTTGTCTACCACCGTGTCTGCCGTGGAGTCGGGCAAGGAACCCAAGCCGATGAAGAAGTTTTATCGCATACGTTCGGTACTGGCAAAGCTTCCCGAAAGCTTCACTTATACGCAGTTGAAGGAGGGGGCCGTGGAACATGGAATACCTTCCAGTTCGCTTAAAAGATACCTTGTCCGTTTGCTTGAGATGCAAATCATTGAAAAAGAGGATGGTATGTATCATAAACTCTGTAAATCCTGGTCCGGAAACTCATAAAGGTGGGCCCTGGTCCCAGTGGTCCCAAAGTTAGATGTCATTATGTTGATAATCAGTCTGTTAATTGTGAATCATATTGGAAATAACCGCAACCACCGGGAAGGCACCCGTGAAAGCCTCCGCTGCACCGTTTTTTTGTTGGTTTGAGTGGGTGGATTTCTATGGTGTATGTGTGGAATTCAGGGCAGACCCGTGTGTCTGCCCGATAGCATTCACCCTGAAAAAAGACCTTGATGTTCTCGAAAAACATCAAGGTCTTTTTCCCAAACATAATAGTCTTTTCCTGAAAGACGGAAGAGTTTTCCGGAAACACTTTAGTGCGTTTTTGTGCTGCTTTTCTTTCGCAGCTCTCTTTTCCGCTAAGGTTCTCCCAGGTATTTCACAATGATTTCCACCTCCTGTTTCAGGTAGCAATGGCGGTATTTGTTGTAGCCTGTGGCATTGAGTTCTTCCGTCAGGCGGGGGATACGCCGTATCCATCGATAAAGGTTCTGCAGGGCGGCTCCGGGTTCGCGTCCGGGGCAATAGAGCGACGCCAGTTCCGCCTTGTCGTAAGTGCGGATGGCGAATGTTTCTTCTTCTTTCTTCATTATTCTTACTATGATTATTTATTGTTCTTTAATGTAAATATAACAATAAAATCTCTGATTATCAAATGATTAATGAAGTTTGTTTCGACATGCTCCGTTCTTTTTTTTTGAGGGGGGGGAGTTCCTTGTGGAGTAGATGGAATCTTCTCCGGCGGAACTCCGAATGGTCTCTGTTTTTTAAGTCTTTCTCATGGAGGATGAAGAAAGTAGGTTACAGAGATTCGATTTCTGTAAGGGAAAGGCCGGTGACTTGCATGATTTGCTCAGAGGTCATTCCCAAGGATTTCAGGTTGCGAGCCGTTTCAAATTTTTCTTCTCGACGTCCTTTCTCAATTCCTTTCTCGATTCCTTTCTCGATTCCTTTCTCAATCCCTTTTTCGATTCCTTTCTCGATCCCTTTCTCAAACCCTTTCTCGATTCCTTTCTCAAACCCTTCTTCAAACCCTTCTTCACTTCCTTTCTTTGCTGCATAGTCGATGGTAGCCAAATAATCACGATAGGCGTTTACACTGTTTTCATAGCGCACACGGTCTTCTTCGGAGAGAGAATGAACATCAACAATCTCTTCCAACTTCTCAAATACGGCTTTCTGAGCTTTAAAAGGCATACGATTTAATGTTTCCATGTTATTTAATACAAATATCCAACGTTCAAAATCCGTTTCGCACTCTGTTTCTGTCTTATTAAACAGGGGTAATGCGATAAAGATTTGCCTCAGTTTATCCGAAAACAATTTTCCGGTCTCACGGTCTGTCAATATAACATCGGTGCGCAACTTATGGTTCTCGTCCAACAGGAAATTGATGAAGAAGACTCCGTACACCGCTTTTATATCGAACTTCCAACTCTCTCCCTTCACGCCCTGACGGACAATGGCATGGGAAAGATAATACAGAGCACGTTCCTTGAAATAAACCTGGGAGCGGTTTT
>ULWG01007469.1_pt1 | contig 38810 bp, 59 predicted proteins | sample 1960141 | NCBI WGS metagenome assembly ULWG01 (sample SAMEA4835806, study PRJEB28245) | human gut metagenome | biome: gut microbiome; material: fecal sample | place: Denmark | collected 2008
ACTTTTATTGTAGCTTGACACAGTTTAGTTTACACTCTCCTTTAAACATTCAGTGATGCAAAGGTACGCTTTTCCTTTGAAACCACCAAATTATTTGCCAAAAAATTTCTTCCTCAACAAATCATTGATAAATCGTGACTTGTTGGGCAATGCGTTGAGGAAAGGCAGCAGGTCGTTGTCTATCTGTATGCCAACTAGCTTGACCGTTGCGCCTGCACCCTTCTTCGTTCTCTTGATGTTTCTTCTATTATTCTCCATATCCGTGATTCTTTACTGGTTCTCCATTTAGTCGCAAAAGGTTGCTCTGATAGATGCTACACCTCTTCGGGTTCTTTCGTGGCGTGCCATCCTTCTTGCAGGTCATACCTCGATATACGAGGCAAGGCAAGGGGTATTCGTAGGTTCCATTCACAACATCCCAGCTTTCAACCCTTATCGTGTCGCAGTGGTCGCTGATATAATCGCCAACATTAACTGGGCTGTGCTCAGTAGCAAATGCTCTTGCCAGTACTATTCTTTCGTTCTCAGCCTTCACGTTGATTTCGTGCAAGGCTTCTCTGTACTCTTGTTTTGTCATTGTCTTCTGTATTTTTTAAATTGCCTATCTAACTTCGTTTTCATTCGGTTCATCTTGTGCTCAAGCCTTCCGATCTGCTTATAAGATAACCACTCCGGCTTGATATTCAGTTCCAGCCAGTACTGGCGCATTTCCTTGCAATGCCGGGCGATGCTCGGGAAATAGAGGTGTCGCTCGTATGGGTTGCGAAGGAAGTACTTGCAATCGGATAATAGACGACCAAGCATCATGTATTTATGCTTTTGCCCTTCTCCAAGACTGACAAGCCTTCCGTTGTCCCCGATCCACAGCATTGCTCCCTCTCCCTTCCAATTAAAGTCGAAAGCCTTGCTTACCGGATAATAATAGCCATCGAGCACAGTGCCTTCCTTTAGGTCTCGCCCAATCTCTCGCAGGCAGGTTCTTCCCCAGCTGGTCGTTACCTCGACCACTGCTTGCGCTGGTATCTTGTCGTATTCCTTCATATCTTGCCAAATTTAAATTTCTCTTTCCGTGATGTAATACTTGTATGTCACTCCACCCATTTTAACCTTGAAGTGTCGGTCTCCTTCTTCCATCATTTCTGCAAATGGGTTGTTCCTGAAGGTTTCCTTAATTCGAGAAAACCTTTCCTCCATTATCTCCTTGGTTCTGTAGTCTTCGATGTGACTATCAACTTGCCCAAGGCTATTTTTGCCGTTCAAAATGTATTGTTTCATATCTTGATATATTGTGCAGGGCTTGCGCCCTGCTGATTAATACTTTTCAATCCAATACTCTGTTGTACGATTCAATCCTAAGCATGCAAATTCAGTCTTGAAATAACCTTGACGTACCCAGTGAGGATAAAAATTATCGGTTTTTTTATATTCCCTAAACAAGCCGTTCAAGAATTGCTCTGCCTTGTCCTTGCGTGTAAAGTTTGCCAACTCCTCGATTTCCTCGCCTTCTATCTGGCTCTTGATGTAATATTTTGCTCTTGCCATTTCTCTGTCCTCCCTTGATTACTTAGCATACAGTGTTACAACCAATCCTCTTCTGAGTGCGCAGCGGCAAGCGTCCATACCAGCCTTCAATGCTCGCTTGATGAACTTGTTGAAGAGTTCTGCACCGATGAGCTTCAAGATTCCGCTTACTCCTACGAGTGTGTTTATCTTCTTGCCATCCTCTGTGCGTCCGAAGACCTTAATACGGAAGTTTGAGTTGATAAACTTTGTTGTGAACTCTAAAACGTTTGAATTTGGCTTTTTCATTTTTCTCTGGCTTAACCGTGTTGCCTAGGGCTTAGTTACTGAATGTTTAATGTGCTTATCTCCTAAACACGATGCAAAGATATTAATATTTTTCGGTTCTACCAAAATTTTTCCCGAAAGATATTAATATTTTAACTTTTATTGGCTGTTTATGTCGTAAGCATGTCTATTTTCGGTACGCTTTCGGCTGTTTTCGGTACGCTTTCGGCTGTTTTCGGTACGCTTTCCACGCTCTATATAATAATAACCTGCACGCATTAGCTAGAATGAATATAATCTAACTCTCATATCCCCTACCCCTTTTCTCTCAATAAAAAGTGTTCTTCGCACAAAAAAAAGGGCAGATAACGCTCTCCTGCGCTTCCTGCCCTTAAAAAGATTTGATATTATGATTGAACCTATTGAACCCTCTTCTTGATGCGCTCCTTTATCCAGCAAACCGCAAAGATTGCCAGGAATAACAATACGCAATCGCCAGCGAATAATCTTATCTTATGCCATGTGCTCGCTGGCTTCTCTACCTCCTTGGTCTTGTATCGGTTCACGTAATACTTGACCTTCAAGGTGTCTTTTACGAAAACGTAGGTATCGCCAACGATGGTGTCCGTCTTGGTCGAGGTCTTCCATTTGGTGGTCGTAAGATTGTGCCATCGCTCCTTGATTACGGTGTCTCCCTTGATGTACACCATCACGCTGTCCTGCTTGAATATGCTGTCGTGCTGTCGTGTTTCCTGCCAGTGGATCTGTCGCTGGTTCACGCTGTCACGTCTTACACTGGCGTGTGCGCTGTCGTGATAAACCGTGTTATTTTGGGCTGTTTTGGCGCAGGAACAGCCCAAAATCAAAAGTGGGGTAATTATAAGCATGGCGAGAAATAACGCCACAGAACGCAAATTTCGCCCTTTTCTTGAATTTTCCATACTTTATAAACTTTAGATTGATATGCTTATTACGCAAGCACCTTGATTTCCAAGGCTTCCTTGGCTCGCTTCAAATACTTCTCGCAGGCTGCCAGTCCATTGTACCCTCCGTTTATCTTTCTTCGGATAGCCTTCAGGTTGTCTTTGTCTGCCAACTCATTGCAGCCGAAGGTGTCGAATACCCACATCGAGGATTTTGTCGCTCCCAGAGAACGCTCCAGAAGTTCGGGACTGCCCACAACATCGAAGCCGCAATAATTGGCATACTTCTGATAGTTGGCTCGCCCGGTAATCTGTATCAATCCCCTGCCCTTATACTTCACGCCATCGCCCTGCTGGGTGTTGCCGAGGTCTTTCCTGCCCTCGTAGGCTCTTCCGCTTGCAAGTTCCTTTGTATATCTGAGCTCACCGGATTCGTGCGCTATTTGTGCGAGATAGTGCGCCATACGCAAAGGAGTATTGATGTGGAAATGCTCTGCCCATCCGTTTATGATTGGAAGGTAGGTGTCTGCCCTGCTGCCTGCATTCGGCATTACCTTTAGAAGTTGCGCTCTAGTTATCCTCATTATCTCCTCCTTTCTTCCTTTCTTCCTTCATAATCTCGACAACCGCCTTCGCAATTTCGTCCTTATTCTCCAGTATTACTTGCATCGTACGGTCTTGCTTGCGTATCTCAGCCTTCTCATACGCTTTTTCTCTAATACTTTTGAACTCGCACAAAAGCAGATAAACCGTCCAGGCGATTGCGAACATCGGGAAGGGAGAGATAATACACGTGGCCACGTCCATAAGCGAAGCAATACCGAATGTCGGGAAATACTTCTTCGCCTTGTCGCACGTCTTCTTCAATCCGGTTGACGTTCTTGCAACATGCAGTTCCTTCGCCTTCTGTATGCCTGCTATCAGGTCAATTGTCATCGCTATCAGAATTGTAGCGAAACAGATAAAAATTACTAGGGCGCACAAATAAAGGTGGTGCACCTGAAAATCGTGAAATACTTCGCTCATATCAATTTATTTTTTTTGGTTATTCCAATTTTTCCCAGTCAATGGTCACGCCCTTCCCGATGATGTCTGCCGTCCACCTGCAGAATGCCATACCCTCGTATCCGTCCGGATCACTGGCTACGGCAATAGCATACTGTACGCAGTCGCTCTCGGTCTTGATTACCTTTGGATAGAAGTCCGCATAAGCCATATTAGCCAAATAGAGAATATCCCCGAGGGTCGTGCCCTTTGAGATTATCTCGTTGTTTGTCGCCAGCCGGATTTCGTCTACCGTCCAATGGTGGCTCGTTCCGTCTACGTTCTTCATCTGCTCGCTTGCCTTGATTGCTAGCTGCTTCGTGAAGTGGTAGCCGTGCTTGGCAACGTATGCCACATATCCACTGGCTCCCATGAGTGCCTTTGCTGCCTTCTCGTATGGCAAGCTGTGGATGATGTCGCTCTCTTGGTGCTGGTGTCGCTCTTCCTCGCTGTCGCAAGAATGGCGCATAACGATTATTTTCTTCATTGTGCGCCCTCCTATCCTAGTTTGTCGAGTAACTGTTTAACCATGCCACGAATGCCGCTTATATCGCCCTCAAGTGCCTTGAAACGCTTTTCGGTTTCCTGCTTTTCCTTGATTGCCGGGTTCAAAGCTGCAAGAAGTTCTTCGCCCTTGGCTTTCCGCTCCTTGCTTGGCTCGTATGCCTTGATTATCTCATCGGCTTCATTTACCAATTTCCCGACTTCGGGCAAAAGGTCTGCCTTGTCGGTTGCCAGTACGGTTTCGCCTGCAAAGGTAACTCCGAGGTGTTCGGGTATGGTGTAGATGGTCTGCTTTCCCTCTACCTCGATTGTTACGTCTCGCATGGGCTGTCCGCTGCTGGAAATGGTTGCGATGCCAGTGTTGATGTGCGGCTGGTTGTCTACGACCTTGCCTTCCTTAACTTCCACCGTCTGCTTGTCTAGCAGATAGACCGGGTGATTTCTCTGTATATTCTTAAATTCCATGATGCGCTCTTTTTAGATAATTCGATAAATAGACAAAAAAGGGGTCTCACTGATAGAACAGCGAGTTGCCCCTTGATAGATTTTGTTCAGACCGCCTACGCTCCAGTGGTGGTTGTGGTGGTCTTCAACGCTGCAATAAGTTCAGCGTTCTGTCTCTGCTGGCTCAACTCCAGGCGTGCATCGTTGTACCGCTGCTGCAAATCCTGCTGCCAGTGATTGTTAAGTACATCGATAACTCGCTGGGTGTTGTCTTGGTTCGAGCGGATGATGTCGCACTTGTCCTGCTGAAGCTGGAAACCGAGTGCCGAGAAGCCTCGCTCTATGCTGCGGTTGTTGAAATCGAAACCTCGCTGCATTGAGTTCTCGATATTTTTCTGCCCCAGCTGGTTGTCGTAGCCCATCTTGATGATGTTCTGCTGGGTCTGGCAGCAGCAGTCCTTCAGTGCAATAGTCATCTGCAAGTTACCCTGCGAGATAGCATTGATTACTCGCTCTGCCGAATAACCAACTTGTCCGCTTATCTGCTGGATGCCTGCCTGAATGCCGCAAACAGAAGACTGCAATGCGTTGAAGTCGCAGTTCAAGTTAGCCGCCAAGGTCTTCAAGTCCTGGTTGTTTCCCTGAATTGCTCCCATCAACAAGTCGCTGTTGTGGTTGTCGCTCATCTGAGTGCGAAGGCTGTCAATCTGAGACTGAATTTCGGAACGCTGAACGTTGCCGTTCTGTCCGTTCCAGCCATCACCGTACATGAATCTGAACATTCCCAACATCATCATGTAGGCGAAAGGGTTGTTCCAACCTCCACCCATACCACCGTTCATTGCTGCCAGCATAGTCGCTGGATCATTGTCTCTACCTCTAGCGAGCAAGGCTGCTGCTAGGTTGTCATTGCCACCGTCCCCAGTGCAATAGACTTTTTCGATTGTGTCTGCCATAAAATTTTGAGTTAATTACGTTACGGAAACCAAATATTGGAATCCGCTGCAAAGTTACTCTGATTTTCGGCTCGCTCCAAAAAGTTAGTGCAGGGGTATTTATCGAATTATTGTCAAAGAACGCTTTTGGTTATTTTCTTTTTGTTTCTTAAATGCAAATCGGCTCAACGTCCTTGTTTAGCAAGGTCGCTTGTGCCGTGGCAAGTCGATAAACTCGAGACGTGCTGATATAGCTGTAAGCCATCTTGCAAAGATGCCTCACTGCTGGAACGGTGCGGTTTAATACGGTCGCAATGGTCGTTATGCTGAAACCTGCGTGTATCATCTGTTCAATGACCATACATCTTGTCATTACGAGGTTTTCTGCTCTGGACTTGCCGAGAACGTCTTCTCTCGTAATGCTCAACTCTCCGCTCGGCAGTTCAATAGCGCAACACTTGATTACGTTGTCTATAACTCGCCATAGTTCTTTCTCCTTGTCATTCATAATAAAATGTTTTCATCGTCTCCTAACATAGAATCAATCATTCCATCAATGGCTTCATCGGTCATGCTCTTCCTAATAGAAGGATCTGCGCCAATTGACTTCATCATCATAGCTACCCAGGGGTTGTCACTCTCCAGCGTGGATTGTATCTGCTCCTTGTATGCTTCGTGAAGCTCGCCCGATTTCTTAAAATCCAAAAGAACCGTGCGCAAGGCTTTTACAGCGTAGTTATCCATCAGCAGGGGATTGTCCCTTGCCGATGATAATTTAGTAAGAAGCACAGCCAGTGCTTCATGTAATTGTTTCTTATTCTTCTTCATATTGTCTTACTTTTAAATTTCTAAAGTCAGCGACTTAGAGTTCAAGTTTACCACCACAAGCATATCTTCTTGAGGTTTTAGTAACTCCTGCTTTAGGAGTTACTGGTTTTGCTCTACCTGTTTTATTTCTCATAATAATTTATTTTATTTATACAATTTTATTTGTTTTGAACAAACTCTGCAACAACAAGTTTATTATCATCTGTCTTGATTAAGCGTGCATAGGTATTGTATGCCGTTGCCAAAAATCCAGCATTATTAAGAATTGGACCAGATGATGATAATATTGACATTTTATACATGTAGCTATTACCATTGTTATAGCAAAAAGTGTTACCTCCTTGCGCTCCTGCGAAGACTACCTCCAGGATGCCTCCTTTCGATGCCTTTTGAAACCAATCGTATACGTTGATATTCTGTGTATAATCCATTTTAACAATCTGATGATTTGCGACAAATGGAATACTTATACGTCCTTCGTTGTCTGGTTCAGTTTTATAATCAGAATTATTAACAATAGCTGTGTCAAAACTTGCTTTTATTTTCGTCCAAAGCTTCTTTAGTCCACTTTCATCTAAGAAATTCATACAAACCTCCTTTCTAATTTAATGCATCAATTACCGATATTGGGATTGCGCTGTCCGCTGTTGCGCCAGTGGCGATGCCGTTCAACTTGGTTTTGAGTGCTGTCGTGAAGTCTTCGGTCGAAAGCCCCTTCCCGCTTACCACGTCAACCTTTTTTGCCAGTGCCTTGTTTACGTCTGCCGTCTTAGCATAAGGCGTTAAATCGACCTTCACGGTGTGAGTACCGATTTTTTCCCACGCACCATTGGTATAGTAATACTCTTGATACACATCGTTGGCATCGCTTCCGTCCTTAACGATGTATATCTTGTTACTCTCGCCCGATGAAGGAAGGCTGGTTACCAACTTGAACAAAGATGTATCGAGGTTGCCAAGTTGTGCGAGCGGGATTCTTCCGTTGGCATCAAGTACACAAATGCCGTTGGCTGCATTAATAGTCTTGGTAGAGCCATCGGCGATAAGGATCTGCGAAGAAGTTCCGTATTTTAGGTGTATTTTACTTAATAGCAAATCCCCATATTGAAGACGGGCAACCATATCTGTTTCGTCACCAATAGTATTATAAGAGACGAAGCCTGATGGCGTAAGAGTTGTAGTTGCAGAGCCTCTATTCATGACTGACAGTCCAGAATTATCGTCATCCGTATTAATTACACTTTCTCCTTTAGTGCTGACGAACGAAGCTTTAATCTTCTCCCAGAAATAGGCTAAGCCTATTGCGTCTAAAAATTGCATAATCTATTGTTTTAAATTGTTATTTACTAGTAATATCTGTTATCTGTTCCTCCGTGATTGCTGGAGGGAAGTCCTTCGTCACGATGTCGGTCACTTTGTTTGCGATATCCTTGTAGATATCCGTGCCGAGTTTTTTTGCTGTCACGCTGCCGTCTCTGATGTTTCCAGTTGATATACAGTCCTCAGTCAGATGGTCGTGTTTGACCGCTCCCGGTTGTATTTTATCTGAGGTCACACAATTGGATGCTAGGTGTCTGTTCTTTACAGAGCCATCGGCAAGCTTCGCTGCCGTTATCGCCCCATCAGCAATTTGCGCTTCCGTTATTGTTATCTTGGCGAGTTCACTCTTGATAATCTTAACGACCGCATCGTTCTCCAGTTTATCGTCCATCATGGCGAGCATCTTGTTTAACTCGACAACGATGTCGTAAATTTCCGTGCCGACACGCACCGCTGTGTTCTCCCCAGCCTGCGTTTCGTCTCGTATCTGCTCTGCCATACGGAGCATTTTTTGAATATCCTCGTTCATAGCTTATGTGCTTTTAGTTGCCTATTGCGTGAATGTGTGCCCTCGACCCTCGCTGTGGCTTCACTTCCCCTTTCGAGGTGAATGCCTTGAGGTATTCGAGTGCATCGGATAAATATCTCTCTGCCATATCCATGATGTCATTGTATTGCTTGTTGCTCGAAACGTCTTGAACATGGTCTGAATAATCGTCTCTGTGGCGCATTCCACCTGCTCGGCTTATAATTGTGCCATCGGCACGAAAAAGCCTCGCATACGTGAAATAAGCGAGTGCTTTGCGTATTCCGCTGGTGTACTTCTGCACCTTGGTTTCGTCTTGGCTGCAATCGCCCTTCTTCTTGGTGGTGTATTCGCCACCGTCCAGGAAAGTTGCAGGCTGGAAATCGGTCAATACGGAATCGCCCCACTCTCCCTGCTCGGTCGCTGCCTTGAACCGCTCCCACCCGATGGCTGGTATGATGTTCGCATCTTCGCATTCCCGAATGTATGCGTTCACTTCATCCTCATCTAGGTGTGTGCTGGTCGGTCGTGCCAGTTCTCGGAACTGATCAACCGTGATAAGTTGTTTTCTTTGTTCTCCCATAGGCTCAATCAATTAGTCTATCGTGTTGTTACCTGCCACCTCGCTGCTGATATACTTTAGCGGCTGTAGCTTGGGGTCTAGGTTCTGAATGGCTGGGTCTTGCCAGCTGTTGAAAATCTTCTTGAAGGCTCGCTCGATGAATCGCTGCTCGGTCGTCACTTCTCCGGCATAGTACTCGTAGGCATCCTGCATCACTTGTCCGCTGAATCCCAGCTTGCCAATACGGATGGAGTAGAAGAGTTCTTGATGGAACTGTGCGTAAATGCGCTCGATAACGCTGCTGTCGGTCACGGAAAACTCCTTGTCGAAGTTCTTCGTAGGGAAGGCAACAACCTTCGGTTCGTCTTCCTCGTTCTCAACCTCGACCGCAAGAATCTTCGCTGTGTTCTCGTCCCCTTGGAACTGCAAAAGGTCTTCATCGGAAATCATCTGTCCGCTCTCCACCTCTTCGCCATTCTCATCGAACTTTGGAACGCCCTTTTTTGTTATAAGCATACACGATACGAGGAAGTTATTGCGGACGTTCCTTGCCTTGACGTTACCCAGTCCCTCATCGGTCGAAATCTCCGTAATGGCTGAATCGTAGCTGGCTGTAGGATAAATAAACTGTCCGTCTAGGCTCTGCCACAGAATCTGCCCCTTGTAGCTGTCGATGCCGCCAGCGTTCTCAATCTGTTCAAGAACGATGTCGGGGTCGGGATTGAAAACGTTGATGCGCTCGATAGTCTTGTCGTTCACCATCAACCGCTTTCCGTTCCTCGTTTTCTTCTGCTCCCAGTCGGGGTGCAACAAGACGTGCGCCACGTTCCCCTTGTCGTCCGTCTCTTCCAGTCGGCAATTCTCAAATGGTACGTGGCTCACGCTCGACACCTGCCCTAGAACGTTGTAGTTTACATGAAGGGCAAAGCCTCCAAAGCGTGCGAGGTCTTGCGCTACGTTTCGAAGCAAATCGTCTGCCGTGTCCCCTTGCTGGTTCATCGCCAACGCTGCTAGAATGTCGCTATCAAAGCCGTAGCCCTCAATGAATCGGGCATATCGATTAAGGCACAGCATTGCCGTACCGCTGGCTTCCGTGATGCGTGCAAGGTTCTGCGGATATAGATTGTCATATCCGTATGCCTGCATCTTGAATCGGCTTACGTAGCCGGTATCAACCCTTCGCTTTGGCTTTTTAACTGTCTTAACGTTCATACTGCTTGTGTCGTTTTACTTGTTGTTTTGTTACTCTTCCTTGCCTGCTTTTTCGGCTTGGTCGAGGTCTTTCTTCTTGTCGCTGCCTGCTGCTTTTTCGGCAGGATCTTTCCCGGTGGTATCATCTGCACCGCTGTCGCTGCCTGCTGGCGGCTGCTTGTTCTCGATGAGTTCCTCGCTGGGTATCTTCTGAAAGTAGCTTTCCATGTGTGGGTACTTCGTCAGATATTCATGCGCTACCTTGTCGGTCAGGTTCTCATTCGTGAAAATCTTACCATGGTAGAAATCCGGGCAGGAAATGATAAAACCTGCCTTCATTGCGTAATTACATGTTTTTGGCATTGCCTTTTCTTTTTTGAGTTTTAGATAAATTTCGATTAAAGCATCGTGGTAACACTGCTGGCAGGTTGTCGGAACTAACCGCTTGCGTGTTACCTCGAAATATAGAGTTTCAATAACTGCCTTGTCGGTTGCATCAAAGGGACTGTCGAAACGTGCCTTCAACTCACTGACCTTGGCTGTTGCTTCCTTGTATGTCATAGGCTACGCTGCTGCTTCCGTCAGAAGGCTCTTATACTTGGCTGCTGTGGTCTCGCTGTCTGTGTCGAAGAAGAAATAAGCTGCCTTCGGTACGCTCTCCTCTTCCAGCGTGATAAGCCAGCCACCCTCGGTGTCGTCTGAGTACTTGTCGTTCTCGCCTGCACTTGCCTTCAGTGCCTGCGCATATCCGAACACCTGATACTCTGCATTTCCGTCCGCTCCCTTAGAGAGGTTGCGCAGGATGATAACGAACTTTCCGTTCGCCAGTCCGTCAATGATATTTGCGCAAACGTCAGGTGTGTTTGCCAATACCACGACTGCTACGGTATTCTTCCAGCTGTTGCGATACGTGCCAACGGTCAGCTCGGTCTTGGTTCCAGTGAATGGCTTGCTGCCTTCCTGCCGGATAGCGTATGCTTTCTTGCCAGTTTTCAAAACTAATGTTTTAATTATATTGCCCGCTACAACGGACTTGGTGAAGTCGATGTCGTCTCGGTTGATGATAAGTCCATCGCCCTCCAGTCCCTTTGTTACCTGGTCTTCGCAAGGGATGATGATGTCCTGAGCGATAAGGCTCTCGCAAGTTGTTGCCATATTAATTCGTTTTTAATTGTTATATCCCCAACACCGTTTTGTGGGTGTTGAGGATTGTCAAAATAACTTAATACTAAACTGAAAATTTGGAGCGATTAGTAAGCTGCATGGATCATGCCCTCTTCGAGGAGAGCCGTTCCAATCTTACCAGTAGCATAGAGATAGTTTCTGCGCTCCTTCTGGTCGAACCAGATGTCGAGGTCGCTGATGAGATTGTCTGCATCTGTACCAATCATAAGGTGCTTAGGGTTGCAGAATACCGCACGGTGTGGAAGGTTGACTGTCGTTGCGCCCTTCTCGTATGCTTTAATCATTCTGTCCCAGATGCCGACACGTGCAATCTTCACTCCGTTGTAGGTCGCTACTTCGAAGCCATCGAACAACTTCTCCCATGGCATAATGTCGTGGTAGGTCTTCTTGAGGTCGTAGGTTAATGCGTCAGCAAGCGAGCGTGTCATGAGCAATACGGCATCGCTGTCGTCAACGATACGTGTGTCTGCATCCATCAAAATGGTGTCTACAAGTGTAGTAGCCGCACCACTCTTGCGCAATGCAGAAATCTGCAATGCTGCCGTGGTCTCGCTGTTGGCTGCGATGGCGGTATGTTTGGTCGCTGTGGCTGTAAAGATGCGCTTGAACAGACCATCGCAGACGTTGAAATTACTGACATCTAAGCCTGCTGTCAGCTTGCCGCCACCGCCACCTTCTTCACTTGCCAGTGCTGCTTCCTTGTCGCCAAGCCAGCCGAAACGCCAAATCATCTGCTCCATGGCTCGCTGGAGTGCATCGGTGTAGATGGTCATGAAGTCGGTGCTGGTAAGGTCTCCAATGGCTGTACCAGTCTTCAATGAATACTCTGCGATGGTTCCCTTCAATGCCTCGTAGCAAATCTTGAGAGGGATTTCCCACTGTCCGAGTTCCCAACGCTTCTGAGAGTTGGCGATTCCCTTCTCTTCGTAGGTAGGGTCGCAACCGCCACCCTTCTTACCGACCATTTCCATCTCTCCGAGAAGAGCGATAGGGTCTTTCTCTTTGACCTTCTGAATGTTCACGAATGAAGAGAAATCTTCATCGTTGTAGAAGGTTTCCTGCACGGCATCCTTGATGCTTGCGAGGTTTTCTGGCTCGAGTTTAAGGTTCTCGAGTTGCTGTTTTGTAAATCCTGCCATTATTTTCTTTTGATTTAATGGGTTAATACTTGATTATTTCTTTCCCTTTTTGTGGAGCTTGGCAAGTCTCTCCTTGATGGCGTTCTTGCCTTCCTCGACAGCGTTCACGTTGTCGCCTGCGCCCTTGCCGCTTGGCTGTCGCTGTGCTGGCTGGTAGTGGCTGCTGTAGCCTGCCAACACCTTCTCAGCACCGCCTGCCATCTTCACGGCATTCAGGATGCGCATGTCTTCCTTGCTCTTTGCGAGTTTCTGTGCGCCTGCCAGCTGTGCCTTGGTGTCGTTCAACTGCTGTTTGAGTGCTGCTACCTGCTGCTTCAACTTGGCTACGGTGTCGTTGTCGGTGCTTGATGCGCTGCCGCCATCACCGCCTTCACCACCCTCATTGTCGGTGTCGTTGTCGGTGTTGTCTGCGGTCTGAATGTCGGTAATTACACCGTCCTCGACAACAATTGTCTTACCGTCCGGCATTTCAAACGTTCCGTCCGGACTTGCCTTGTCGCCAACTTGTGGATCTCCCTCTTCACGCTCAATGGTCAGAACTTGACCGTCCGATGTGTTGAGTTCCATCGCCTTTGGCTCTGCCTTGGCTTGTGGCTCTTCCACCACCTGCTCTGCTTCCTCCAGTGTCTTCACGCCCAACTTGGCGAGAATTTTGTCGAGGAGAGAAGCCTTTACTTCTGTCTTTTTCTCCATTGCTTTTGGATTTTGTTGTTTTGAATTAATAAAATTTTCTATGTTGCGTTTTGATGCGCTTGCGCTGAGTGGTACAATGGTGCTGCTGATAAGACCTAGGCGCAAAGCCTCGCTGGTGTTGATGAAGATGTCCTTATCCATAAGGGCTTGTATCTCTTCCCGGTCGCACTCGCACCGCTCTACGTATGCGTCCACCATCTTATCCTGCCACATCTGCATTTCCTCGCCCAGGTTCTTCAAGTCCTTTGCGTTCAGCTGGTCGCCCAACCCCCAGCCAGGAACCCACGGATTGTGCAGCAGGAATGCAGCGTTCTCGTATGCCTTGCGGCTCTCCTTTGGTGCTGCGAGCATGATGATTGTTGCCATGGATGCTGCCTTGCCCTCAACGGTGCAGGAAATCTTCTTGCCGCTCTGCCGCAGTCGGTCGTATATCGCCCAACCTTCGACAACAGAGCCGCCATTGCAGAAGATGCGCATATCGATTGTATCATCGTCTTTCGGTATGCTTGCCGCAAAAGCATCTATGTCTTGAAAACATACGCAATCACCTCCCCACCATTGATACCAGAACTTGTTGTCTTGGCTGTCGATGTCGTTGTATATTCTGAGTTTTGCCATTGAATCGTGATTTTTTAAGTTTTAAAACGCTGCAAAGATACGATATTTTTCAATATGTTTATCTCATAAGCAGTTAATTTTTCTAAACAAGCCCAAATTTTGCGCTCTAAGCGGCTTTTATTGCCTTGGGTGTGTAACTTTACCACCTTCAAGCGAAAACCGCTCAGAACGCAAATCTTGATGAAATAACTGCAACCCTTAGAACCTGCCGATATTCTCTATCGTCTGCACTCTCCGCTGGGTGCGGTTTATTTCCTCAACGCTCACTACTGGCTGTGGAGCCATCTGATACCCTCTAGCTACAGCTGCCGCCAGCATATCCATGCCGATGTTGCTGCCTCCGTTGTTGGCTACGATAGGAACACCACCGCCTAGCTGGTTGAATGCGGATAATATAGGGCTGAACATCGATGTCGCCTTGGCGGTCATTACACTCTCGCCATTGGAAAGCCTTGCCGGGATGCTGTCGCTGGTTCCAGTGCCCGAGCCTTGGACGTAGCCACCAGTGGAGAAGCCCTTGACGAGTGCTTTTGCTCCTGCAAAGGCTGCCTTGATAAGTACCATTAATGCTGCTGCACTCGCAACACCTCCCCACGACTTGCTTGCAATCTCCTTTGCGAGGATTTGAGCATAGTAAGCGTTAACAGCTATCTCGATTGCGTCAAGTATTGATGTCAGCATAGATTTGAGGAATGAGTGCAGCGATTTATCCTCGCTCTCAAAGAACTCGGACAGACCGTCTCCCATGGTTTGTATCATGTCGCTCATCATTTTCAGTTGCTCTTCCGTCAAAGCTGCCTTTTTCTTGTTGGCTTCCTCTTGCTCCTTGACTTCTGCATCGCTCAAATCCTTCTGTAGCTGCTCTTGCACGGCTGCATAGTTCTTGTAGGCGTCCATCTTGCTCTGAAGGAAAGCCTTGTATCTCTCCAGCTTGGCTGCATCGTCTTCCTCTCCAGTGCCACCGTTCATGATGTCCGCATCCTTGCGTGCCTTCTCTGCGTCCTCGAACTCCTTGTTGAGTTCGTCCACAATCTCCTTGGCTTGATTCTTCAAGTCCGCTTTCGCCTTTATCATGATGTCGAGAAGTTTTGCCTGCATTTCCTGCGCCTTTTCCGCTCCGATTTGCCCTGCCGCCACGTATGCGTCAATGCTCCTCGCTACCATGTTCTTCTCAAGCTGTTCGAGGTCGTTGCTATAGTCTCGCTCTTTGTCGTACATGCCTGCGAGGTATCGCTTCTTTGCGTCCATTACTTGCTCGTTGTACTTGTACTGGATAAGCGCAATCGCTTCCTGCAATTCCTTTTCCTGCTTCTTCCTGCGCTCGGCTTCCTCCTTTGCCGCCTTGTCGGCTGCTGCCTTCTCCTTCTTGGTCTTAGGGGTAGTGCTGGCGATATTAGTGCCGTCCTTGAGCTTTGTATTGTTGGTTGTGGCGGTCGCCATGGATGGCGCATCTGCGCTGACTGGTATCTTGATGTTAGCATGGTTAAAAGTATTCTTCATGCCACCCACGATAGCATCAGCCATTCCGCTGCCGAATTTCTTCAAGTCTCCCCAAGCCTCCTTCACGGTATTGCCAAGACCCGAAAAGATGGAGTTGAAGCCGTCTCGCATCTTATTCACGTCAAAGGAGAAAAAGCCCTCAAACATCTGCAACAGTCCCCTCACTGGTCTTGCAACAAGCTTAATGGCATCTATGATGATGTTGAAGGCAAGCAAGGCAACCTGCCCGACAGACTTAAACGCAAAGCCTATCAACTGAATCAATCCCCTAAATGCCACGCTTTGGTTATAGAGGTTGATGATAGCCCTCAATAGTTTCGTTAGATGGTTGCTTACGAATGTTGCCGCCTGAGCCTTCATCATTTCAAAGCCGCCACCAGTAACGTCAAAGAGTGCACTTGCGGTATCCTTCAAACGCTTGTTGGCTTCCACCTGCTTTTCCTGAGCCTTGGCAACATCACCGGATTGTTCCTTGACCTTATCCATGTTCATCTCAATGTCTCCGAGGGTCTCGATGTACTTTAGTCCTGCATCCTCGCCAGGACCTCCAAATATATCTGCGATGGCTGTTCCTACCTTGGCTGATGAAGCAGGGAACTCCTTTAGCTTGTTACCGACCTCCTGCATGATGTCGAATGTGGTCTTGCTACCGTTTTGCAGTTCTTTCTGAACTTTCTTGCTTGATATACCTATGCCATCCAATGCGGCTGCTGTTGCGGTAGTCATCTCTCGAAGTCTAAGATTACCCTCCTTGATGGTGTCAAGACCCTTATCAGAGAATATTCCCTGCTTGGTGGCGTTGGTTGAAATTGCCACGAATTGCTCCGCATTCAATCCAGCCTCCTTCAGGTACGTTGGGTATTCCTTCACGTTCTCTAGGAACCCATCACTAGCATTCGCACCAGCCACAAAGCCATCTTGCAAGAGCTTTAGCGATTCTGATACACTGATGCCGAACTGCTTGCTCATTACATTTGCGGATTGCAAGGTTTCGCCAAAATCCACGCCAAACGTCTCGCTGATTGCCAAGGCTTGATTTCTCACTGATTTCATTTCGTCACCGAAAAGCCCAGTGAACTGCATGGTCTTGCGTGTGGCTTCCTCTATGCCCTTGTTGTAGTCATAGAACCATTTGAAAGCCATTCCGACACCAGCCACACCTGCCATGGCGAGGAAATAAGGGTTGGTCAATAAGGAAAGAGCCGTATTTTTCAACGCACCAAACTTTACCCTTAGGTCTTCCACGGACTTTCCCATTTCCATGACCTTTCCGATTCCAGTATCATTAACAACATCAAAACCGAAAAACTCGGTGTTCTGTAGGTCGTCAGCCGCCTTCATCATGGAATCGTAATAGCTGCCGACACTGCGCTGAAATCTTCCAGTAGCCTCCTCAGCCTCTTTCAGCTCCTCTATCAAGTCTTGGATATGCTCCTGCATCTCCTGACCCTTGGAACTATCACGCTCGGCACGGCTCATCTCATCGTAAGCCTTGGTGGCATTGGAAAGCTGGGCACGCAGCTGCTTCAAGCTGCCCTCCTGCTCGTTCTCTGTGCGCACGTTGTTCTGGATCTCCTTCTGCAAGGCTCGCACGTTGTACTGGTACTCTTTGATGGTTGCGTTGATGGCTTCCGTCTGCACCTTCATTTCGTTGGTCGTGATGGTCTTGTCTTTTTCCTGCTGCTGCAAGTCCTTGATGCTTGCCTTTAGCTGGTCTATCTTCTCCTTGTATCTGATGATGCCGTAGATTGCATCCTCGTACTTGACCTTGATGTCAAGAATCTGCTGTTTGTCTTCACTTACCATAGTTCGTTCTTTTTAGTTGTTCAACTCTATCATTGTAACCTCGCAATATCCGCTGTTTGTGGTCTTGATTTCGAGAACCGCAAAATACGCTCCATACTGGGCAAGGTACACTGGCTTCGTCTCGTCAAAATCCAGAATATCCAAGTCCGACAGATTGAGCCGCTCTGTGATTACGTGCGCCTTGGTGATGCTTGCTGCAAGCTGCTTGTACTTCGTATCGAAGATGTTCTGAAGGTCAATGTCGAATCGCAGTGCCGCCTGCTCCTTGTCATCCCTAAGCGTCATTATTCGCTCCTTGCATCCCTTATACTCTCCACCATTCTTCATGCCGAAAGAATCCAGTGTTCTTATCGGTATGCGGTTGTCATCGCTGGCTGCAAAAGGTAGCGTCCACGTGTCCTGCTCATAGTCCAAAGTCTGGTTGCTGATTACGAGGTCTGCATCATAGTCCCCGGTTGTCTCTTCGTCTTCCTTCCACTTGTAGCGGTTGTGTTGCATAAAGTCTGAAACGGAATACTCGCTTTTCCGTGGTGCACCTTGGCGGTCATACGGAATGAGTTTTCCGCTCCAGTCGTAGGCGTTCGCCTTGTTTGCCCAAACTCTGGTAAACATGATAAACTGCACCTGCGTGCTGTTGGTCAGTTGCCTAGGGAACGAGCCAGTTATCAAAGCCAGAAACTTAATGAAGTTTGTTACCTCGATTTCAGGCAGGTTTATGCCGATAGGGAAACTTCCACCAATCGGAACGCTGTCCCCACTCTTGACGCTCGCAGTGATTTTGCCGCCATAAACGGAAGGCATGTTGACTGTGTTTATTCCGTGCATGATAGTCTCAAACGTCAGTACATCGTCCTTCTTTAGCGATATAGTGTTTGTCCCTGCCGAAAGCAAATAAAGATAGCCATCGATAGCATATCTGCGTAGTACGACCGGGTACTTAACCTGTCCATCCTCGTACTTCAAATCTCCGAACTCGTATTCCTGCGTGGATGCCTCACCTCCGGTGGTACTTGGTGTTGTTACGGTCATTTTCACGCCCATAGGCAACTGAATCTCCGCTGCGTCTTCAAACTGATGTCTGACGTAGTATTGCACTTGCACATCAAAGGTCAGTTCGCAATCCTTCGTTATCGTCAGTTTCTGTACATCGCTGCCAGTGCTTGGTGTGACTGACGTCAATGAGTTGTTGACGGAAAAGGAAAGTGCTCCCAGTCCGTCACGGCTCTTAACGTCTGCGGTCAGATTACCGATGATTGTCTTGTCGTCTGCCTTGTTGTTGATTATAGGCACAACGAGGTTGTTCAACATCTTCTTTGCTTCATCATCCTGCCAAACGAAAGATACGCCCGACTTCCTCGCTATCCTTGACAATAGCCAGTTTACGGTCACACATGGCTGCAAGAATTTTGGGGACGTTTTATATTCATCCACCGCCACATCATCGCCTACGAAATCCTCCTTATTATCGCCATCTATCATTTCGTGCATAGGTGTCAGCCCGGTAACTGATAGCGACAGAGTGCTGTAATATTCGGCAGGTGCATTCACTACGAGGTATGCAGCTCTAGCCTCTCCTCTGATGGTGTATACTTCCAGCGTCTCATCTTCTCCGCTCACGGATATAACCCGCATGTACTTATCCAGTACTGCATAGCTTCTGTAATCGCCCTTTCCTTGCGCTTGCACCTTTGCCGTTGATGATGGCAAGAAAGGGATAAGAGCACAGATCATGTTCGATGCGCTCTCTATATTTCCGCTTATATACTTTCCGACCTCTGTACCTGTTCTGATGCGTCCACGGCTAGGCGAGTATTGTGTCGTGGTATATTTATTCCTCTGCACCAAATTAATGCCAAAGTTATCTTTGCTCTCAATTCGGTATGGATTGTAATAAGCAAAGAATATCCCATTGCTCACGGCTTCCTCCCTGGTGTTTGGAGTGTTGTACTTTTCAAAAAGCACTCTGTCTGTCACTCCCAGTTCGTTCAGTTTCATTCCGCTCTCCAGTAGCTTCGTGAACGCTGGCATTATACCCCAATAGATTGAGACCTCGATATTTTCCTCGATGCTCAGAACGTTCAAACGTCCGTCCTTGATAATTTGCACACCTCCACGGAAATAACTGCACTTATGGAAAATATAGGGGTATCTGCTGCCGCTCTTCGGTCTGTCCGCTTGCTGCAATACTGAAAGATTGTGCACCGTCCGTGGCAACTGGATGGTGTACGTGTAGTTCGAGGTCATTTTCGTGACGTCACGAAAAAGGTTGCTCTTGATGTCGAGCACCACATCGGTGTTCTCCGGCAAGTCCATCAAAACACCGTCAATGTAAAGTTGCTGGTCTATCATAGTCTCTGAACGTTAATGTTGTTAATAATCATTTCGCACACGAAATCCTGCAAGCAAGCTGTGCTCTTCGTGTAGCTTCCTGCCTTGATTGTTACGCTCATCCACATGTCTTCCTCTTGCTTCCAGTCTCCCCCTAGGTACATGTCAACGACTGGGCTGCTGGCTAGGTCTTGTAGCATATCGAACGTATCACTGTCAACCAACGGAGCACAAAGTTTGATTGAATCCGTACGCTCGTATCCCTGCCTTCTTCCATTATCGCCATAGTAGCCGTATAGATAATCGGCTAAATTGTTGCGTATGAAACTCAGGTCGCTGGCTATCTCCCTCGTTTCCTCCCCAGCCGCAAAGAGCCAATAGCGGATGAATCCGTGCCGGTCAATCCAACGCAGATAGATACCACTCTCAGCATCGTCTCTGTCGATGCGTAACAATAGTGACTGCTTACCTCCGGTGGTTAATCTGAAAGTAAGGTCGAAAGTATTGTCAAACGTTCCCTGCTGAATCTCTCCATCATAATCGTATATGTTCCAGTATTTTGCGCCACTAGGCAATATGTCTGCGTTGAAGTCCATCATACCGTAAGTCGGAATCTCCAGTAGCTTATTGGGTGCTCCCTCGTAACCGATTAGTAGTTTAGTGTTCAACTTGCTTAAGTATATGCCAAAGGAGAACGGATAATGAGTAAACCATGTAAGCCGTTTGTAGCCGTTCCACATCTCACCATACTTTGGTGCGCCCCAAACCATGTTCGTGGTGAAGTCGATGCTCGCAAGCTGTTCGTCTCTGTCATCGTATACGTTGACCTCGATGCCCACTAGAAGGTTTAGAACGCTGGAATCATAGTTTATTGTCCAATCATAGGCTGCATTGATACGTCCGTCAAAAAGAGCTTGCACGTATGTCTTGAAGTCTGTTATGCACTCACTGTTGAACGCCTCCACATTGTAGGCTCGTTCCTTGTTGCCACATCTGATTATTACCTCAATCCACGAAAGGTTACTTCCACTTGCTTTGATAATGCAAGGCAAAAATGCAAAGTATACTTCATCGGGGTAGAAAAAAGAATATCCGTTGTTCACTGTCTGTCTCATACCGTCTCATTGTTTAGTTTGATACTTCCCACCGAAAGATGGATTAATGAAATAAGTCGCTGCCCCAGCCGTTTCATCGTGTCGGGCACAACGTTGCTGTATACGTCAGCCCTGCCGCCCGTCCGGTGCAGTTTAGAACCCTTGTTGGCGATGGTGTGGGCGATGGCTCCTGCCATGCTCATGTCGCCACGCTCTTGTGGTGTATACTTGTGTGCCCGGTCGGTCTTGTAGGGTATAGGTCTGCCGTGCAGTCCCTTGTCCTTCATCCATTGCCGGATGATGCCACGGAAGCCGTATGGTATCTTTCCTGCCCTTCGTCCAGTTTCGAGAACCCCAAATGGCTTGTGTCCCCAGAGGATGGTTTCTTCCTCGCTGGGCTGTTCCACCTTTAGGCTCGCTATGGTGCGCCCCGATGCGTTCTGTCCGTTGATACGAATGTGGTTGATGATAAGTTGCCGTGCTCTCTCCACTTCCTCACGCATGATAAGCGATGCCGCCTTGGGGTCGAATTGAATGCCTCCCTTGCTCATACCTCACACCCTCCTATGCTCTGTGTCAGCTGAAGGGAGTACATTACGCCCGACACGATCGTGCTCAAACGCTCGATGATGGTCTCGTAGTACTGCTGCCCTTCCAATGTTTCGAACTGGTGCGACTGATTGATGGCTCGTATCATCCTTGCCCCTGCCACCTTCATTCGGTCGATGCACTCTCCGTTGTCTTCTCCTTCCGCTGCTCTCGGTACGGTGTCGAGATAAGCCAGGGCAACGTTCACGGTGTCGTATACCCTGCCGTTGCGTATCTCTGTCGTGCCGCTGGCTGGGATGATGCAGACGATTGCCGGATAGTTCAGCTTCTCCAGCTTGGTGTCCGCTGTGTCCCAGTCCTCGAATAGGTAGGTGTAGTCTGGTAGCGTGTCTGCTGCCAGCTGCTTTAATGTTTCTCTGATTGTTGCCATAATTATCTGGATTTTCGTTTCATTTCTTCTGCCTGCAACTTCTGCAGGTTCCTCTCGTACACGCTTCTCTTGTTGTCCATTTCCATGCACTTGTAGATGCGAAGCCATGGTGTTTTTAGGACATGGTCGTGGTCGCTGATGCCCATCCTTACCGCATACCAGTCAAGCATGCCGAACAGTCCGAACCGCAGGGTATCTATGCCTGCCTCCTTCTCCAGTCGTGTTGGCTTCGCTGTGTCTGTGCTCTCGAAGAGCTTGTTGATGCGCTCGACCTCTGCTGTTACCCAGCCGATGAGCATAACGACATCAACCGCCCTAGCCTGCTCCACTTCCTTGTGGCTCAGACCGAGGACGGTTGTCACTATCTGATACAGACTTTCTTCGCTGTCTGATAGCTGGGAAAGGTCAATCAGCTGCCCGATGGATAGCTGGTTGAGATTGTCGGGCACTCGCTTCCCTCCGACAAATGCAGGTCGTGGCTGCTTGCCGATTTTGTAGCTGGTGTGTCTTGCCACTGCCAGCCAGTACTTGAATGTAGTGTTATTATCCATACGCTTTATATTTTTTATCGTTATCTTTGCCTTAATACGTGCGCCCTAGCCGTTCCATGGCTCGCTACGGATAACTTCTTAAGGGCTACGTATCGTATTGCGTCTATGCCGTGGTTAAATGCATCTATAGGCTGGTTCGTTGTCTCTCCATCCCTTGACTTCTTCCACTTGTATTGCTGCATGTTCCCGATGATGCCGTGGCTGCGTCTTGTTATGTTGATGCGGAAACGCTTCAAGATGTCGATACCGTTGTTGATGCTGTCCGCTCCCTTGGTGCTGCCGATTATCCACAGCCCTCGGTTGTGTATCTCCTGAATGCTCTTAGGCTCTGCCGAATCCGCAATGATAAGGTCTCGTTTCGTCCGTCCTTGTTCCTTGCATCGGTCTGCGATGTCATCGTTCGTCATTCCAGGCTGGTAGATTTCTTCGTCCACCCATAACTCTCCGTGCGCCAATATAACGTGCTCCAGCGCAGTTGGGTCGTTGGTGAATCCGAAGTCCATACCCCTGCATTCCATCTTCCACTCATCCCTTGGTGGCAGCTTGTCAACGATGCCCCAGTTGGTGAAGATAAGCCCGGTTATCTTTCCGGTCAATCCTCTAGCGTACACTCGCCATAGTTCGGGGTCGTCAATCTCTTCAATTTTCTTGTGCTCCTGCTCAGTAAGGAATCTGTTGTTTCGGTGGTCGCTCAGGATCAATCGGCAATCATCCCTGCCGATGATATTGTTGTGCACCCAGAAGCGTGCACTTGGGTTGTAGTCGATGAATACCTGCTTACGTGTTCGGATGGCCAGCTGCCAAAATACTTCGTATGGCACACCGTTCGCCTCGTTCACGAACAGATAGTCTCGCTTTCCGTTCTTCGCATCCTGCGCATCTTGGTAACTCTTGAACTCGATGATGGAGCCGTTCTTTCCTCGGTAGCTGCTGTCGCTCTTGTTATTCTTGAACCAGTCCAGCAACTCTGCCCTTGAGTGCAGGATGGTGTCGAGGTCTCGCATGGCTCCCACTTTCAAGTTCGGGAGGTCTTGACCGCACACCGTGATAATTGCCATGGGGTGTTCAAAAGAAAGCACTATAAGACGCTGCATGATGGTGTATGTCTTCCCCGAGGACGTGCCTCCTTGGTTTACTAGAAACCTTGGCTTCACGTCCGCATTCGGGTCATACAGCTCACCAATAACATCAAATAGTGCCATTCTTTCAAACAATAAAAACTTAAAACAAAATTATGGTTAAATTATTCTTTATCCAATCCCTCACGCTCGATTACTTCCTGCTCGCTGGATGCGCACTGGTGTCCCGAGTTGATGTATCGTACCTCGATGCCGCCTTGGAAGCCTGCGTTCAGGTCGAGCACGACCTTATCAAGTCCGAGCAGCTTGCAAATCTGCGTCTCTGCCTTTAGGATGATGTCTAGGTAGCGTGGGTCTCCGAGACCTCGCTTCTCAGCATCGAACATTATCGCCTTGACGGTATCCATCGTTACCAACCCAGTGTCTGGATCCTTGTTAGGCAGTCCGACTTGTGTCTGTGTCTTGCTGTTATAGTCCGCTTTGGATTTCTCCCATGCGTCCCAGGCTTCACGTATCACCAGCTTCAACCTTGCCACCTCGCTTGTTATCTTTTCGTCCGTGTCGGTCAGTCTCTCTTCCCTCCACTCCTTCAATAACCGCTGAATGTCGCAGTGCGCTTGATTGTATTTCGGTCTGTCGAGCCGCTTGCGAACCTCTGCCGTGATTTCTCGCTCCGTCCATCCCTTGCGGTATAGGGGTGCGATAATCTGCAGGCGGTTCTCGATGTCGATTTTCTGCGCTCGATGTTTGTTATTATTACCTTGTGGCATACGATTCTTTATTTAAAATTTCGCTCCGTTGTACTTGTATACGATGTTTCCCTCGCTGTCTCGTTCGTCAGCTGGGACCATTGCCCCTTCGAACATCTTGTATGGCGAGTGCGCTGCCTGCGGATTGTTCCAGCACCACTTCATGTAGTCGGCTGCGCTCATCGTGTAATACTTCGAGTACTTCTCTCTTGTTCCCAGGTTCATCGCCTTCTCCAGTCTCGCCCTCAAAAGGTTCTCTGCATCCAGCTTGATGTCGCTCCACCTCACGTATCCCTTGCGCTTGCAAATGTTCAGTGCTTCGCACATCTGCCCCCTGCTGTAGTTCCACGTTGGAGGCAATCCGCAGCAACTTCCGTTGTGGCAAAGTTCCTTGAAGTGTGCGTCCGATACATAAAAGCGCATTCCCAGCTGGTCGCACAATTCCTTCATGTTCCTGAAGAACGGTTCTTTGACCTTGCGGTTCAGTCTCAGATAGCCGGACTGTACGCTGTACTTCTTGTAGAATGCGAGAATGTCGAAACCTGCCATCTTGCTGATGGTAGGCAACAATTCCCTCAATGTCGGGCTTCTCGTTTCCAGGCAGAAGAATTCGGTGCTCAAAGCTGTAGCCCCTCTGTTGAATGCTTCCTTGATAAGGTCGAGGTACGTTGGCGTGCTCACTCCGATGATGAAGGGTCTCAGTCTCAGCGTTGCCCCTCCTGCCCCTGCATTGGCGATGCGCTCGATGGCTTCCAGTCTTGCTTGTGGGCTTTCCACCCCTCGCTCTATTACTCTAGCCTTCTCTGCATCGCTGGTGATGATTGAGAACTTGAAGTTCCAGTTCTTCTGCCCTCTGATCAAGTCCATGTATCGCTCATCCTTGGTGAACCATGCTCCCTTGGTCGAGAAGCAAAGCGGATAGTCTATATCCTTGAAGAAGCGCAAAAGTTCCAGTGTCGTTCCGTACTTACGTTCGAAGTTGTCGAACTGGTCGCTCATGCTTCCCCACTGCATAACCTTGCGAGCCTTGATGTATGGCGCAAAGTCTCCACCGTGCTTGTCGGGGTCAATGAACATTCGTTTGATGCGCTCAACGCTCACGTCCTTAACCTCCTTGTGCAGGTATTCCTTCTTCTTGCTGCCAATACCTCGCTGGTTCTGAGCAAAGCAATACATACAGCCAAAGCTGCAATTATTGTAAGTGTCAAAAGCCATTGGCATTGAGCAGTCGGGAAACTCGTATGTTATTCTTGGCGTGTTGCCATAATGTTCTGCCATATCCTCATGAATTTATTTTGTTGATGATAAAGTCTGCGATTTGGTCTGCTGTCTGCTTCGTGGTGTCTATCGCTACAACGTCACACCCCGCAGTTTGCCATTTCTTTGCCGAGTGTGCCGATTCTCGCTGTCCCCGGATAATATCCTTGCTCAACCTTCCGTTCGACCGTTCTGCGAGCCTTTTTTGGATTTCTTCAAGTGGTGCGTATAAGAAGATTACAATCTGTCTGTCCGCATTGAACATTGCGTGCGTCAAGTTCGGACCCCAGCATTTAAGTCTCATTCCTTCGCAAATGATGCAGTCGGTGCTCTCCAGTGCCTTCTTCACGATGTCACGAAGTATGGTCGTACCGTTCAGATTGTCAACACCTCCGTACTTAACATCGTATCGCCCTGCAAATGCAACTCCCTGCTGGGTGCTGCTTATTCCGTCCTTGTAGCTTTCAATACCACCAAAGCTTTCTATCAGCTTTCGGGCAACGGTGCTCTTTCCGCTGGCGTTGGTTCCAATGATAAAAACACAAGTCTTTCTCATATTCGAGTTATTTTTGTTAAATTTCGCCTCTGCCGGATTGAATTGTTCAGAGCGGATAGTTTATCCATTTCAAACGTTTCTCCGACTTAAACGCTAAATTTCCGACTATTCGGTTTTTTCTTTGAGTTCGTCCACATCAAAGTTGCGCTTCTCGATTGCGTCAAGTCCCAGCATGTCTGCCACGGCTTGTGCGTCCTCGCTGCGGTATACGATGATGATGCGCTGCTCTTCGTCCTCTGCTGGCTCGTAGGTCGTGGCTTCCTGCTGGATTTCCCAGGGGTTCAATCCCCATCGCTGCATATCGTCAACGTCAAATGCTCCCTTTAGCTTCTCTTCATCCCAGCTGCCAAAATAGACGTTATCCTTGATGATGAACTCGTCCGTCTCTTCATCGGATAGGCTGTCAGCAATAACGACCTCGACATTTGGTTCTGCCTTCCACTTCTCCCAGTGGCTGCAAAGCTGCTGCTTCTCTCCATCGGTCAGTTTCACGGCAACGGCTTCTATTGCGTTCCTGATAGCTTCGTCTTCCATCTGCTCGATGTTTAGCAGGGCACGGAAGCGCATGTTTCCTCCGAGGATAACTCGGTTCTCATTACAGACGATTGGTCTCATCTGCAACATCTTCGGAAACGTCAGAATACTCTCAACGAGTTTCTGCATCTGCTGTGGCTCAATGCTGCGTGGGTTGTCTTGGTTCTCCACCAGGTCGTGCAGGTTGATGTTCTCGATTTTATTCTTCTCCATTGTCTTCCTCCTTTCCTTCTTGTCTTGGTTTCAGTTCGTCAAAGTTCCAGACGATGCGGTCGATATGATCAACTCCCAGCAACTTGGCAAGGAATGGTTCATCGGCTGGCTTGTAGTGAATGATTACGTTCTCACGTGGCAAAACGCCATCGCCCATTATCGTTGGCAAGTCGTCAGGAGTTAAGTCTTGCCCTTCGATTTCAGGAGGTAGTTCCCCTGCGAATGGGTCGCCCTCTTGGTCGTCCTTGTCTTTCTTCTTGCACTTGCTGGTGCTGCTTGCTTCCACTGGTGCTGGGTTCCAGACTGGCATACCCCAGTTCTGAAGCTGTGCGCTGTCCCATCGGTTCGCAAGGTCGTTGAAGTCCCAGTTGCCGAAGGATAGGTTGTCTTTAATCATGAACTCCTGCTTTTGTGCTTCTGTCAAGTCTGATGCGCTCACCACGGTAACTGTTGGCTGTTGCTGCCATCCCTGCCAATACTCCATCAATGCGGCTTGCTCCTCATCGGACAGACGCTGCTCTGCATCCAGCTTTACTTGAATGCTTGCTTCGTCCATCGTGACAATGTGCTGCAAGGCTTTCAGTCTCATGTTACCACCCAATGCGTGGAAGGTCTCATCAACAACAATCGGGCGCAGGGTCAACATTCTTGGGAACACGATGATGCTCTGCACAAGCTTCTGAAAGTTCGCTTGACTTATCTCTCTAGGGTTCGCCTCATTCTCGCTGACCCTCGATAGTGCGATTTCTTCTGTTTTCATTTTCTTCTTGTTTTAAGTCCAAAAATCATGCTTATCTGATAAACACTGGCGCAAAGATACGACTTTTTTGCTTTAGTTGTTTGTTCTTTGCACACTTTTAACTTTTTCCAACACTTCGCTTTTATCTTATCCATCAAAGGCTCTGATGGTCTTCTGCAGGGTTGTCTGCGGTTTCTTCGGCATCACTCTGACCGGGTATCCTGCACAGACCCATGCGAGGAGAAGTGCGTCTCTCTGGTCTTGGTTCATTCTCGGCATCTTTTGTCCTGCGCTTACAAAATAAGCAAGTTCGTCTTGGGTGATTTTTCCGTCTTTACCCTTCCAGCACTTCTTTAGTGGCTTGACGATTTCGCAGGGGATATTGTAATGCTTGCAGCACTCGACAATCAAGATTCCGGTCTGATGGTTCATTCCGGTAGAGCGTCCGATGGCTGCTGCCTTGACTGCTGTCATGAACCGATTAAGCACATGCCAGTTGCTTTTGTTGAGCCAGCCGCCTTCAATAACGACCTTAATCTTTTTGCAACTCTCGTTCATAGCCTTTAGGTAATCTATCAATGAAGGAAAATTCATTTTATAGGCGAGAAACTTCTTGTCGTCAAAGACTGCTCCAACTCCGCTTTCCTGATTGTCGGGGTCGATTCCGATTATAACTGTTCCTTTTTCCATTTTTTCTTTAAAGTAATTATTTTGTTTAAATTTCACGCATAAGCGTTTATTTTGTTTTGCTGGTGTAGTTTATTATCCAACACCCTTTACGTGCGCATATACGTGCGCACATGCGTTATTATCCCTATCTTTCCCCTACCCCTTTCTTTCCCTTCTTTTCGGTTGCGGCAGAGAAAGCTGGCAGGGATTCCGGAAGTTGTGCCTGCGCTTGCAAAATAAATGAATAACTTAATGAATGATTTTTTTGCAGGGTTCTTCCTTCTTCCACCGCCAGCCGAATGAATAAAAGCATAATTTTCTAACGATTTCTTTTTCTTACTTCTTCATGTACCACCTCGCTTTCTTTGTTTGCTGTCAGACTTCGGGAGATGCGTTTCCGGCTCTCATATCGTAATTTCAAGATGTTATAAGTTTATTTGTTTTGATAGGGAGCCATCCACTTCTGTCCTCGCTGGTTAAAAACTCTATTAATGAACTCACGACCGATTATTCTTTTTGTTCTCGAGCAGCCATGCCAGATGCGCTGCCTGCTGCGGATTCTTGAACATGGATAGAGCCTTCTCTACGTCCGGCTTCTTCCTCACTCTCATTGCTCTGTCGGCTACCCGGTTCTTTGTACCGTAGTTTCTATAGTGCTTACTCCAGTACTCCTTTTGATACGCCCGGTATTTTTCCCGGTTTCTTTTTCGCCATTCCTTCGTGGCTCTGAGGATCTGTTCCCGGTGTTCCTGGTAGTACGTTCTGTTCTTCTCCCTTGTTGCGAAATCGCTCATTGCATTCAAGTATTACCTGATGTTCTACATATTGCTTGCGTGCCGGGCAATAGATGCCGTTTAAGCAGTTTCGCCCGGCATCGCAAGCCTTGCATAATTCACTCGCCATACGTCCACTAGAAAGGAAGGTTCTCGATGTCGTAGTCAGTGAAGGCGATGTTCTCATGCCCCTCGTATTGGATGCAGCTGGTGAAGTCTCCCACTTTTCCTTTTTCGATAAGCAAGACTTTATATCGGTAAATTGCTTCCTCTCCACGATCACGAACAAAGAAGGCTGGCTGCCACTTGAATCTCTTTCCGTTCCTTACCAGCACCTTGTCAAAGACCTTGAAGGCTGGCTGCTCCTTCGCTTCCTTCTCTTTCTCCAATAGGGTACGAGCCTTTTGAAACATGAGGAATTCGCCATCTGTTGCTTCTCGCAGTTCCTTGCTTACGCTGATACGCAGGTCGAAGGTTTGGTCGGTCACGAACTTTTGGTTCTCGATTTCGTACTGGTCGCCAAATGTCAGCGTGTCCTCGCTTTCGTTCTTATCAATAAGCTTGCCGATGATAGTCAACTCTCCGTCCTCATCATCCTCGTTGAAAACGTAGAGTTTGCCGACTTCAAACGCTGGCTTCAAATCCACAATCTGTTTCTTCTCACTATCCCAGCGTTTGCCCTCCTTTTCTAGAGCATCAAAGAGTTGCTGCTTTTCTTCTTTTGTGGCGTAGCGTAATAACTCTTTTCTAACAGAAGTTTTATCTGGTCTTACAAAGCTATTGTATATAACTTTATCTGTAATATTATCTCTATACCCAGCATAGAAATTTAAGTTCTCTCCATTATGATAATCGCCATGAAGAATATAAGTTTCTGCTATCACATCTTCGCTATCTATGTAACGAATCTCCAACGACACTATATCTCCATCCTTGAAATCTGGCTGAGCCTTCTCAATCTCCAGAGTCTCACGGTTCAACTTGCCGCCAAAAAATTTCTCAATAGAGTTGATGTAGGTCTGGGCTTCATCATCGCTTGCTTTCCTAAACGTAAAAGTTATCATTTCAGATACTTCTTTGTTATAATCTTCGAAACATTCATTCCACAGATAATGCTTTCCTTTAAATCTTGTGTAGCGATTATCTTTAAACCCTTCAAAGATAACATGTATGTTGGCATCTCTATGAACAAGCACATCTCCCTTCTTGAAGAACTTGCTCCAGTCTCTCATTTCTTTAGAAGGGAAGAGAAGAACTTCTCCTTCTTTATAGATTTTTCCGTTCTTGTCGAAGAAGTGTTCTCTTCCAGCTCCGTCCTCAGTCCAGATTGCTTTCGCACTGTCCTTGTCGTTTGCCATTCCACTATGCCAAACATTTCCACATTTTGGCGTGTACAACTCTGTACCGTACTCTTCGTCTTTGAGTATCTCGTAAATATCAATATCTTTCTGTTCCATTGTCTGAATGTTTTTTTATTGTTTATAACTTAACGTCTCCGAGTTTAAAATAAAGTTCCAGCAGTTCCTTGGTATTGAGCCAGAAATCGGTGTTGCCAACGTATACGTGATGTCGGTGTTCGTCCGTGATGATTTCTATCTTTTTCATACTGTTTCTGTTTATAATAAAATACCTAGAGCCGCTGTCGTGATTGCTGACCAGAGGAGCAACACAACCATTAAGCAGCCACCAATCTTTCCGTCCCTGCTCATTGTTTTCCATTGCCTGGCAATGTCCGCAATCGTAGCAATTACCATGATGCCAGCCGTAGCTGCTACAACAAGCATCAGAAAGCCAATCTGTTGTCTAACCATATCTTCGTCATTTAAAAAGTTCCTGTTGCGGATGGATGATGTCTGCCCGTTTCTTCTTTGCTGCCCAGAGAAGGAGGTTGGCGTTCTTGGTTCCAGCATTCTTCTCGAGGTCTCTGATAATGCAGGTCAGGGCATCGTGCTCCGCTTCCTTCTCATTACCGTAGAAGATGCTGAGAGTGTCGTATCTACTCGGGTAGGCAACCGGGCTGTCGTACCAATGCTTTCCATTCTGAATGCTGTAGCCCCATATCCAGCCGAACTGTGTATTGGCGGTCATTACCTTCCATCCCCAGTTGTCTGCACCCTCTGCGGCATACTCGATTACATGCGGATTGATGCAAACATCGTAGATGTTGTACTTGAAGCCTTTGTGCTCTGCGACTGGCTTCTTGATGTCGTAGCTGTTATCGGTAAGCCATTTGCACCAATCGTTCGATGTCTTGAATACGAGCCCTGCGGCTCTGCATTCGTGAAAAAATAATTCATTCATGGCTATTCCTCCGTTTTTTGTTCATCCGTAATCAACTTGCGCAATCGAGATATAACCTTACTTGCGTTCTCATCATGCACCCCTTCGTAAAGTCCAAGATGCATCATAATGATGTTTAGCGCAGGGTCATCTATTTCAACAGCCCTTTCTGCAAGTATTTCAAGCACACGTGCCATAATCGTAAAAGTCACAGGATAAGGAGTACTTTTTGAACACTCTGCTATCTCTTTCAATAGCCTTGGCATATCAACCTTAAACACCATGTCGTTCATAACATAGTCCTGAACTTTCTTGCTTTTTATTTTCTTCATATCATTCATACTTCTAAATCTTTACGAAGTGTACGTCCTTGCGGTCTTCTCTTTCACTATTCAGACAAGCAAGATTCATACACATAATGCCTTCTCTCTTACCGTTCAAGATGCACTCGTTGCAGTTATATTCAGATAGACCTATATCCTCAACCACCTTGCAATTTACACCTTCAATGCTAATTGTCGACCCTACCGGGTATTCTGTCTTGAAGCATTCGTTGTTTACAATACATACTTCTTTTGCCATAATTCTTTTGTTTTAAGTATTTAAAATCTGTTTGCCTTATAATTTACCGCCCGAAGCATGAAAACGTCCCAGAGCGGCTGATTTTGCCCTCATCTGTTATTTTTCGGGCTTCCAGTCGATGCCCAGCCGCTGCAGAACTCCACGTTCGTAGTATCTTGTCAGCGAATCCTTTGCTGGCTTGTTGTTTGGGTTCTTCTTCAAGTCTTCGAGGTTCTGCTGGATTACCCACCGGAACTTGTTGTCTTGATTCTGCTGGCTCGCTGGCTGCTGGTGCTTGGCTTGCTCGTAGAGTTCCCCGATGCTCGGTCTTGCCGTTGCCGCAGGATCCTGCGCCTTGACTGCTGCCGATTGCGGCTGCTGGCTTGCGGCTGGCTCGTTGTTGAAGTTGCCTTCCAGCACCTTTGCGAAGTTCTGCTCATTACCGAATATCCAGTCGAACTTTCCGAGCCAGCCGTGCTTGTTGTTGCCGTTCATGAAGTCAGATGCCATCGCAATGTCAATTACCCGGTACAGAGTTTTCACGTCTCCCTTGCATTGACGAACCCTTGCCTTGACCATCACCTTGCGGTTCTCGGTCATGAGCGTAATAGGCGGCATCGCACTCTTCGTCTCATCATGCTTGCGGTTCCAGTATTCCTTGACGGCAGCATAGTCTATCTTTTGAGATTTTGAACCCTTGCCGCCACCGGGTGCTTCGGGCTTGACCGATGCACTCTTAATACCTTCTTTAGAAGGTTTATTATTATCTGCAAGTTTACTTGCATCACTATCACTATCACTATCACTTAGGTATCGTGTCGTATCGCTTGGTATACGTTCGTATACGTTCGTATCGCTTGGTATACGTTCGTTTTCTTTGGTATCATTCGTATTCGATTTATTCCATCGTTTACGAATGTTCTCACGATTACGTTCGCATTTCTTTTGGTACTTCTGCTGGTTTCTATCAATCTTGTCTTTGATAAAAGCAAAAGCCATGCGCACGACTGGCTCGAGATTTATAACCTCTCCATCCCTTGCGTATATGAAGAGTGCCCGGGTCAGTTGCCCGAGTTGCTCGTCCGTCAGCCCCTCGATTAATTGATAGTCTGATGTGTATAAGATAAATGAATCACTCATGATGTTTTATTCTGATAATGATAATTTCTTTTCCAGCTTCCGTTTGAGCACGGTGGCCATACGGATTTTGTTCCGCTGGCTTGTGTCGGTCGGTGCTGTCACTTCCCCACCTAGGGAAATATAATTCTCAAGTTGGGAAATTATATTCCTTAGGTCGGTTTTTGATATAGGAACGCTAGCCATAAGCCCTGCCTTTACTTAATGAGCAATCTTCGTGCTCCCTGCACCTGCTTGATGTACTTGGCGCACGCTTTAGGATGGTCTGCCTGAAAAGCCTTGGCATCGAACTTCTCGCTTGCCTTCGGTGCTTTCCACGTTGCCAGAATCTTTCCGTTTCCGTCCACGATGCTTTCTGCGTCCCCGAAGAACAGCTTCAAGTTGTCCTCAATCTCATCCTGCTCGGTCTCCAGTTTCTTGTTCTGAACCTTGAGTTCCTTGAGCCTAGCAATCTGTTCGAGTATCTCCTTCGTTGCGGTCACTTCCTTGCCAGCTACATGTAGAGGAGACTTTAGGAGAACGTCTTGTGCGCTGTATGCTGGCGGCTCTTGGTTGCCCACGATGTAGTCAAGCCAGAACTTGGTTATCTCGTCCCTCATCCATCCGAAGAACTCGGGGTCGAAGTCGATGTCACGGTAGCCGAACTCCCTGCCTGCTGTCAGCCAGGCAAGTGCTCCGTCCTTGTATTCTCCCACTCCGAGGTTCATCTGAAGCTGGCAGAACCAATGTTTCGGAAGGTCGTCTGCATCTATCTGCATCTGCGTTGTCTTGCACTCTAGGATGCTCTTGCTCGCTTCGTTGTGCGTTGCCCCGGTTCTCCAGAAGGTGCGGTCTGGACTTACTCTCAGATACGGAGTATCGGTGTTCGTGATGGTGTAGTCGTCAGTGCTCGCCTTGATGATGTGGCAGTGGCTCTCTCGCTTGAAGAACTGCGCCACGGCATCCTCCAGTATGTGTCCAGCAACCATCGCAAAGTTTTCAACCTTTGGTGGGTCTATACCCTTCTTGCGTCTCCACAACTGGTATGGGGTCTCCCATGGGTTCAGTCCCAGTACTGTACCTGCCTCTGATGCGCCTATTCCCTTAGAGCGGTTCTGCAACCACTCCTCTCTGCTTTTGTATTTGATTATCTGTTTCATTTTTCTATATCGTCTTGTGGAAAATAGTTATCTATTACTTCGATGATGAGCTGGCGAAAGTCTTCATCCCTTTCCATTATCTGAGCAATTCCTTTTGCAAGGATGTCGGTTTTGTAGGAGTAAGAAATATGTAAATCGCAGTCTCGTTTTCCTTCTTCGTCCGTATCTCCAGTTATCTCAACTGCAATCTGCAAAAAGTTTCTTTCTTCCTCGTTCTCACCAGCCCATGCCCTGTATGCCTTTCCGGTTCTACTGAAGTACTTGTCGATGGTGCTCTTGTGTTTCTGATTGTTTTCTTTTTCTGCCATAATTTTACTGAATGTTTAATAGTTGCCGCAGGTTCCCTATAATCTGGTCAGGTTCCCACCCTGAAGGTTGCCCTGCGGCTAATTGGGAAACGCTATAACATTATAAACTAAACTACTTCTTTGCGGCTGTGCCAGTCTTGCCTTGGCTGCGGTTCATTGCCTTCTGCGCCTTGTTCTTGGCATCATCGGCTGCTGCCTGCGCCTGCTGTGCGATGGATTCCTGCTGCTTTGGTTTCTTGAAGGTCTCCTCTACGGTGGTCGTACCTTCTTTGATGGCGTTGTACACACCACCCAGCTTCTGAATATCCTCTGCCGTGACTTCCTCGGCTGACTTCTTCCCGATGTAGTCAAGCAGCATAAGGTCTGTCACCTGGTACACTTGGAAGCAGGCTACGCAGCTCTTCCACTGGCTCGGCACGCCAGCCTTCTTGATGTGCTCGAGTGCTTTTTCCTGCACTTCCTTCACTACGCTTGCAATTAAGACCTGCGGAACGACCTTGCATATTGCGTTACGTTGAGCAATAGCAACTGCTGCATTGCCAACCACCACCTGCATATCCTGCGAGAATGTGTAACCTTTCGATGTCAGAATGCTGCGCTTCACTTCGATAGAGTATGCAACATTGCTCTCGAGGTCATGGCATACGCCTTGTGCCGTGATGGTCTTGCCATCGTTTGCAATGATGCGACCAGCGATGCGCAGGTTCTTCCAGCATGCGGAAATGATTTCCGTGAACCTTACGCTAGGACCCTCGATAACAGTAGTTTTTCCGTCCTTGCTAGTGCGCTCCAGATGATAGAAGCAATTGTAGGCTACATCATCGTCCATCGCTGCCAATGCTACCATATTCTGCTTGCACTGCATGATGTCTCGAGGGAACTTGTGCGCTGTGGCAATCTGTCCGTCAATCTCCGAGCGGTTGATAGCTTCCAGCATTTCGCCACCGCTCACTTGAATAATTTCATTTTCCATAATTCGTTCTTTTTATTGTTCAACTTATTGTTCATTAACTCTAGTGGAAGGCTGGGGATTCGAACCCCAGTTGACTGCCAAAATTTACCCCCCTTGCCAGCTGCCGAGGGATGCCCTTCCGTTGCAGGGCGCACGCTGTCGTTTCCGCATACTGCATGGTAAAAACAACTAATTTTAGATAACCTTTGAAAAATGAGTTTTGCGTGCGCCCTTTGCCCTGCCGCTGCAGGGAAACATATAATTGTTAAATAATCGTAGTCAAACCAGTTGAGCCATAAGGCTGTCGAGCCTGCTTTCCTCGAAAGCGTCCATCGGGTCTTGGTCTGCGTATTGGCTGTTCTCTTCCAGCCAGTCGTCCATCACGTCTTGATAGTTAACGCAGCCCTCGATGGCTTCCTCCAGCCGCTCGCTGTCGTTGTTGTTATTCTTATGCGAAACGACCGCTGTGTTCCCGGTTCTGTCGCACCATACGCAGATGTTGCCTGCCTTGGTCTTGATGTCTACCCTTGCAACAGCTGGTCGCTGCGGTTCACGGTCTAACTCCAGCCAGATGGCATCGTACATCTTCTTCCTGCAATCCTCTATTATCTCCTTCATTCGTTACCTCCTCTCTTATTGAATATGTAACTTTGGAAGGTCTCACGGCACGACTTCAATACCTCGTTGTCGCCAATTCCGTCCAGTGGTATGAGCGGTATGTTATCCAGTGCCAAGCAAAGGTTGCCTTCAAACTCTCGGTACTGGATTCTTCGCTCTGCCTCCAAATAGCACTTGTTGTTCAGTTCGCATTGCTTTCTGGTCTTGCGGTTCGCCTTCCAGTTAGTGATAAGCCAGCAGATGTCTGTGTACTTCACGATCATCCTGCGCATATTGATTGATAACTTGCTCATAGGGCAATCCTCCAGACTTTTTTAATCTCGCTGCCCTCGAAAACCTTGCGGTTGTCGATTCTGCGGAACTTGACCTTAATCTTACCAGCCTGCAACCATCTGCGCAGGGTGTTGCGATGGATGCCAAGCACCTTGCAGGTCTCTGTCATGGTGTATCTGCCTGCATCCGCTACCTTTGGTTCTACGTTCGTCATATTATGCCCTCCAAAAGATTAAAGTTACTAATACGATGGCAACTGCCAGGCTTATTACTTCGTCACTTGTGATAATCTCGATAAACTTCTTCATACGCTCTGAATGTTTAAATTGGTTCTACTTGATTATTTGCGTACGGCTGCACGTCTCTTCTTTGGTGTTATCAATCCAGCCTTAATGAGGATAACACGCACGTTTTGCTGGGTGCAACCAACACGCTGTGATACTGCGAGCATTATTCTGCTGTCTGATGTCTCGGCAGGTGCTTTTGCTCGGAAATCTGCAAACATCGCTATGATGTTCTTCTTTCTTTCGTCCTGCTGCTTCTGCAACGGTGTTCGAAAATCATAATTAAAATTTTCTCCCATTTTATTTGTATTTTAAATTATTTTCTTTATCTTTGCAAAAGAGTTTTTAAACTCGTTTCTGAAATCGTTTGCAAAAATAAAACAAATATTTTAGATTACAAAACATTTGATAGTGGTTTTAATATTAATTTAATTTTATTTAATTTTGTTTTAATATGAACGGAGAAGAACTAAAACAATATATAAAGCGCTCGGGAATGTCCGTTGCTGCTGTTGCGGAGGAGTTAGGAACAAGTCCTCAGAACTTGAATGCGAAGTTTAATCGCAAGTCTATAAAGATAGATTTCTTTCAAAAGATAAAGGAAATAATAGACAAGTGTGCCCCTCCCCTCCCTGCTGAGATGGAAGAGGCTGTTTTCGGTTCAAACGTCAATGGTTCGAACAGCTCCAATGTCTCCCAGTCAATAGGTAGTGATGCTGCCTTGGCTGCTGAGAATAAACTGCTGCGAGAACAGAATGAGTTCCTGCAAAGTCAGGTAAAAACGCTGCTTGCCATTGTCGGACAGAAATAATTTTGTAACTTTGCAAAATGAAAAAGTATGGTTAGTAAGTTAATTAAAGAGCACGACCGCAGGACGCTGCTTGCAACGTATCTGTATGGTGTCTCCAATCTGTTTATAAGCGGAACGGGTATCGGTGGTTTCTCTCCATTGATTACTGGCGATGAGATAGGATTGTATAATGTCCTTTTCATCGTCTTCGGTGTCATAGCGTCATTCGCCTTCGCTTATTTCGCTAATAATGTAATGAAGTATAATAATTCAAATGTTTAGATTATGGAACTAGCAACTTTATTTATGTTCATAGGTGCGGTTATCGGCACAGGTCTCGTGATTTGGTCTAAGACGAAATCTGGCGAGAAATGGTTGCGTGAACTTTAGTTCTCGCTCCAGGTACAATATCAACTAAAATTCTAAGTAACGATGAAAGATGAGGATTTCATAGAGCGGAAGGAGAAGGTTCTTCTTGCCGCCCTCGGGAAAAGCTGGCTATGGAAAGCCAGCAGGTTGATAATAGGTATCATCCCTCCAGTGGGTGCGCTTGTTATGCTGGTGCACTGCACCCTGCTCTCGTTCGGCATTCGGGCAAAACTCACAGAGTGGATATTCGACTGCTCGCTGTTCGGGTTCATTGCCTGGATCATCGTCAGCCTTGCCTATGGCTTCTGCTGGGTGCATCGAGCGTTCGCTACATACGGAGTGCTGATTTCATTCTGCATCGACTTCCAGCGTTCTTTCGGGTTCGGTGTTTTTCGCCAGCCGCTGCAGCTGCTGATGGTCGCCATAGGGCTGCTGCTCTTCTTCGTCTTCATCAAGAAAAAGGCTTGGAATGAGTTCTACGAAAGAAATATTAATCATTTAAACGAAAAGTAATATGAAAAAGATAATAATGTTATTCGTGCTTGCGCTTGCGTGCGTGGGTGTGCGTTCGCAAACACTTCTATCTAGGAGTTATGACGTTTCTCCAGTTATTAGCTACACCGTTTTTGAGCCGCAAAAAGACACGGTGTATTACTGGCAGATAAACAATGTTAATTCAGCTAAGATGATTGAATCTTTCTATCTTAGGTTTCGTGGAAGAAACGAACTTCAAAGAACGCTCAAATTTCTTGTCTCACTTGAAGGTGAAGAAAAGGGTAGGACTTACAGGCTTGACGACACGATTGACGGAAACGAGGTAACAACTGGAAAGGTAGAAGGTTTCCTCTTTATCCCATCCACAGAAGGTGTTACCATCGAAAACAAAAAAGGGTTTCTTCCATCCTCATCATTCTATACCTACAAAAGTCTAGCTGATGTTGCCAAAGGTGGCTTTGATGAAATTAAAAGAAAGAAACAACCTCGGCAATTCGTGTTTGAATGAAGTATCTTAGTGTTCTTCTCGCCTACGAGAAATACCTGCCAGTGCTCACCCCTTCCGAGGTGGATGGGCTGCTGACTTCTCGTCCAACGCTGGCTCAGTTGCAGGACTGGTCGCAAAGATTGAATAGCCACCGGGCAAGGCTGGAAAGCGTTTTCAGTCGTGCCTACAAAAAGATAAAATAATATGGAAGATAAAAATCTGATGTCCGCTGATGTGGATATAGTCGTTCGTTTCTTCTCTGCCATCGACCGCCTGAAGGCTGATGGTTGCATTGGCGGTCTGAAGACAATAACAGACCGGTATGGTATCAACCGCTGGAACATCATGTCCCTGCGAGAAAAGCCTGCCGAGTACTACGGTCGCTTTCGTCCGTCTTGGGTTCAGTTCCTGGTACGTGATTACCACATCAACCCATACTGGCTGCTCCTTGGCTCGGGAGAGTTCTATGCAACTGGCTTCACGCCCGAAATCGTGAAAAACCTGAATAAAAACTGCACAAGGAAAAAGCAGTCTGCATAAGTTTTTAATTTTCAATTATTTAGAACATACGTTATGATTTTAAGTACCAC